>Ga0315331_10003634_pt1 | contig 11652 bp, 8 predicted proteins | sample M160m34915metaG_FD_203456 | JGI IMG/M metagenome (GOLD analysis project Ga0315331, IMG submission 203456) | Ammonia-oxidizing marine archaeal communities from Monterey Bay, California, United States - M1 60m 34915 | ecosystem: Environmental > Aquatic > Marine > Intertidal zone | place: USA... | reverse complement strand
CAGTCTAGTGTTTATGATAGAGGTAGATATTCACCTTCTATGGAGAGAGGAGTTCACCACTTCCACCGCATGATGTCAAGAATATTTCAGAAGTACTAATTTTGATGAGGGAACAATATGGACGACCCACCACTCCTTACAATGACAAAATCGAGAGAAATTGACAATCAACCAGAACTTTCACCAGATTCCTCCCACCTATTCGAAACACTTTCAGGGCTCTGTTCGTTTCATACGAGTGAAGATTTAGCTAGTTTCCTTTTTACTGAAATGTTTCGTAAATTAGTAGGTAGCGGTGAACCATGGGTAGTTTTTGAAGTCGGCGTGTATCTCGACCACACAAAAATAGTCGAAGTTATTCCGGTTCATGACGGAATAACCATCGCCGATTCATCGATGAGCGGACTTATTCCAGATCATGTTGTAATAGTTAAAAATCAAGAAGATTGTGCAGAGATTTTGCAAAAATGGCATGATAATGTAATGAACGAGTAAAGCGATTCTTTGAAATGTGGCCTATGGCCGCATTACTACCGGAGAGGGGACTATGAGTAGGGACGGGTTTCGCGATTCACTTCCTGACCCCGACCCTGAACAGACTCTCGAATGGCAGGAAGCCATTAGGGCGGTTAGTGACGCTTTAGGCCCCGAAAGAGCCCACAGACTCCTTTTGCAAACCATTGGAGCAGCAAAAGAAGAAGGAGTAGACATAGACGTTGTCAACACTCCATATCTCAATACTATTCACCCTTCAAGACAACCAAATTACCCCGGTGATTTGGAAATGGAGAAGCGCTTGCATGGAATCATCACATGGAATGCAATGATGATGGTTACACGAGCAAACAAGGCCAATGATGGCATAGGGGGCCATATCTCGACATTCGCATCCAATTCTCACCTCTGGGAAGTTGGACAGAATCACTACTATCGAGGTAAAGATCTGGATGGGTGGGGCGACCATGTCTATTGGCAGGGACACGCAAGTCCAGGGGTTTATGCTCGTGCTTGGTTAGAAGGTCGCCTGACAAGAGAAAACATTGATAATTTTAGGATTGAATGTGAAGGCAACGGGCTTTCTTCATATCCTCACCCAAGACTGATGCCAAACTTCTGGGAATATCCGAGTGTATCAATGGGGCTTGGAGGAATGACTGCAATTCATACAGCGCGCTTCAATCGATACCTATCGAGTAGAGAGCTAGCGGATACATCGAACTCTCGTGTTTGGTACACTATGGGGGACGGGGAATCAGACGAACCAGAGTCACTATCTCAGTTAACTCTGGCCGCTAGAGAAAATCTGAACAACGTAATCATGATTATGAATTGCAATCTTCAGCGTTTAGATGGCCCAGTGAGAGGAAATTCCAAAATCGTTCAGGAATTAGAAGGAAGATTTAGAGGCTCAGGATGGAATGTTATCAAGATCCTATGGGGATCGATGTGGGACGACCTATTCGCACGAGACTCTGATGGAGTATTGGCAAACCGCCTAGACGAACTTGTTGACGGAGACGAGCAGCGCATATTCACCAGCGATGCTAAAACCTTCAGGAATGAACTCTTTAACACTCCTCAACTAAAGGCAATGGTCTCTCATCTTAGTGACGACGATTTAGAATCTCTAGCCTCTAATCTCGGCGGCCACGACATGGTCAAAATCAATGCAGCATATGCAGCTGCAGCCAATAGTGAAGACAAGCCAACAGTAATTCTTGCTAGGACAATTAAGGGATACGGGCTTGGTCCAGCCTTTGCTGGAAGAAATTCAACTCATGGCAAAAAGAAAGCCGACGAAGACAGCATCAAATGGATGAGAGACGACCTGGGTCTTTCATTCACTGATGAGGAGCTGAAAGAATATCCATTTGTCGAACCAGAATCGGTTCCAGAGGTCGTATCCTATGCTAAAGATAGAAGAAAATCTCTAGGCGGATTCTGTCCTGAAAGGCGTTCACCTGCCACCGAATTAGAACCTCCTGGTCCGGAAGGGTATGCTACATTTGATGAAGGGACAAAGGGAGAAATGCAAGTTTCTACAACAATGGCTTTCGTTCGCTTACTAAGCGGCCTAATGAAAAATAAATCAATCGGTAAGAGAGTAGTTCCAATAGTTCCCGATGAGGCTAGAACATTTGGTATGGACCCATTATTTGCTCAGTTTGGAATTTATCATCCCGAAGGCCAACTATACACTCCTGTTGACCACAAGATGATAATGAAATACAAGGAAAGCGAGAAGGGACAATTATTCGAAGAAGGCATTTCTGAAGCGGGCGCAATGTCTACATTCATTGCGAGTGCAACATCATATTCTACTCAAGGCAGCCCAACAATTCCATTCTACATATTCTACAGCATGTTCGGATTCCAAAGAGTTGCAGACCTGATTTGGTCTGCTGCAGACCAACGCGCTAGAGGATTCATGATTGGAGCAACTAGTGGTCGAACAACTCTCAATGGAGAAGGCCTTCAACATCAAGACGGACACAGCTTATTGATGGCTCATACTAATCCAGCAGTGAGGGCTTATGATCCAGCATTTGCCTATGAGCTGGCCACCATAATTCGCTCGGGCATTGATGAGATGTTTGTCAAAGAAACCGATGTTTTGTATTACATCGCAGTATACAATGAGAACCATCCAATGCCTCCGAAACCTGCGGGTGTCGACGAAGGAATTGTCAAAGGAATTTACAAATTACGTAGTGCTCCAAAAGGAGATGGTCCGATTGTTCGATTAATCGGCTCCGGCCCAATAATGTTGCAATTACTAGCCGCAGTAGAAGTATTGGAAAAGTATGGTGTGCGTTCTGAAATATGGTCTGCAACATCCTATGGCGAATTACGTAGAGATGGATTAAACTGTGAGCGAGAAAACAGATTGAATCCAGATAGTGCACGCCAAGTCCCTTATGCAGAACAAATGCTGGGAGATGGAACATATCCAACAATTGCAGTAAGCGACAATCAGATTGCAGTTCCTGATATGATACGTCAATGGGTTGGAGGAGATTTCACAATTCTGGGAACCGATGGGTTTGGACGTTCAGATACTAGACCTAACTTACGTAGATTCTTCGAAATCGACTCCCAACACATCACCCTCGCAGCACTTTCATCATTGGTTCGTTCCAAAGAATTAGAGGCGGAAGTCTACAATAAGGCGATTAAAGATCTCGGAGTTAGTAAGGAAAGAAACGATATCACAACACTGTGATTATTCGAAGAAAACGGCAACATCAGCAAGCTCTTTTCTAGATATATCGGGTACCTTGGCATCATCTGTAGGATACCCCACCGGCATAACCAGCATTGCATGTTCGTGATTTGGCCTATCCAATATTTCTCTAAGGAACCCCATCGGCGAGGGAGTGTGAGTCAAAGTGACCAGTCCCATATTGTGAATTGCATGAATAAACATTCCAGCAGCAATACCACACGATTCTGTAGAATAGTAGGTTGGCCCTTGTTCTCCATTTTCTCGTAATCGTTTACTTTGCCTGAAAAGCACGACCAACCAGGGAGCATCAGTCATGTGCTCCTTTACAGCATCAGTACCCAAAGGCTGTAGGACTTCTTGCCAAGCCTCCGGCATTCTTTCAGTGTAGGTTTTTTGTTCCTCTAATTCAGCAGCATCGCGCATCTTAGATTTCATTTCAGAATTACTAACGGCAACAAAAGTCCATGGTTGTAAATGAGCGCCACTTGGAGCAGTAGAGCCGCACATAATTGCTTTCTCAATCAATTCTCTAGGGACCTTCTTTTTGGAAAAGTGCCTAGTTGTTCTACGAGAATTCATTTGCTGAAACAACGCATTAGCACGAGTTTCCATTTCTTGTTTAGGTAATTGACTCCAATCCAAAGGTATGAAACCATCCACACTCAAGCCAACACCTCTGGCATTTTACCTCGAAGCCTCAACCAAGTTTCAGCTCCGAAAGTCAGTGCATAAAGGGAAGCAATCCATAGAGTAGGCCTAGCCCAGTATCCTCCAGGAGTATCAATCAAAAGGATACACAACCAGCTCAATGTTACTAAATCCATAATCCATCTCATTCCGGCCAATATTTGCTTAGAATTCGACTGCATTTCAGTTAACTGTGTGTCTGTTAATACAGCAGTAATCCCTTTCAATTTAGATAAAGCATTTCCACCATTCCATTTGATCCGGCCCAATTTGAACCGATTCCATCCATCGATTACAAGGAATAGTGTGACCCAAACTACGACTACTTCCAATAATGGTTCAGCCCCATACAAGTCTAACCCGTTGAATGACCAGTACAACAATCCCCATAACCATGCGATAATCAGAATATGAGATGCCTTAGCAAATTTACTCAATTTACGTAAAAGTTCAGCATCATGAGACAGTAATAGTTCCAAAGAAATGACTAGACCAACACTTAGCGTGAGGACGAAACTTCCCGCCAACCACCACCATTCGAGAGAGGAATCTCTCCATGCTAGAAGTAACGCAACCAATGTCCAAGCCATCACCAATGAAGTAGTTGCATTCACAGTTGCTTGCATAACATACAACGGATCTCTTCCATCTTTGAGAACAGATAATCCGCCCATAAGACGGACTTCAAATGCAGAATCATCAACAATCCCCTGAGCAGCAGCAGTCATTCCGCCAACGGATTTCAGTCTAGCAGATTCTACTAAGCCTTCACTGCTATTGTTGTCAGAGCCATTACTCCAATTCGAACCCCTAGCGGCAGCAGCGGCAGCCCCTCTGCCGCGACTTCTTCCCTTGCCTGCACTTCTTGCTTTAGCCCATGCTCTAATTTCAGGAGTCGTCGCTTCTTCGACCTGATCTTCATTCAACGGAGCGCCGTGATCTGTGTATAACCAACGGCACTGGATTGGAACGGGAGCGGGGTCAACATCGGGCGCAACCATTTGGAATTGACCTGGGCCAAGCGTCGGCAACTGTTTCACCAGGTCTTGGTCTCCACCACTTTCTTTCAGTAAATGCCGGACCTTTTCAACATCTTGAGGTTGAGTAAATCGGCCAATAAAGGTCGTATTTGCCTGAGCTAGAATTTTGTAATCTACATCGCTCACATTTTGTGTTGCTAGTACACAAGCAACCCCGTATTTTCTCGCTTGTTTGAAAATGAGTTTAATCAAATCTTTAGCGGGAGGGTTTCTAGGATGTGGGGGGAGATAAGGTGCTACTTCATCCATAAAGAATAACAATTTCAATTCACCTTCAGCAGGCTGCTGTGTTAACATCCAGTCATACAATTCTCTAGCCAATTCCTGTACGAAATACTGCTTCTGAGCTTCATCCTGAATCGTATTGAGATACACAATATTCAATGGAACTTTACCCGGCATTGCAGGTTCACAAAAAGCATCGATATCAATCGGAACACCATTTGAGAATAATAGCTGATTTACACCACTGCTGAAAGCGGACAATCTTCGAGCCAAATCATTTCTAGTAGATTTGGGTAACATTTCATCGTAATCACGAAGACCATGCTCAAACATTATTTCTTCCCACGTAGGGATATCGGGTTTTTCTTCATCCTCAACATCGATAAAGGCTTCAGGATATAAGGCTCTAGTGAAATTATCTTTAGGCTCTCTAACAACTTTAGCTAAGCCTTGAAAATCACTGACATCTAAACCTAGTCTTGTTCCATTAACTAGTATTTCATACAGGAAAGGTTTGACTACCTTTCCTTGAGTCTTTTCAACATCGAAACCTGCAAGGTTGCTAAATCCAGCAGCCACCATATCCCATGCTGTAATCGCCTCCTCTGCATCTAGGTCTGCAGGCGGAGAACGAAATGGGTCGATACATAGTGGCAAACCCTTGGATCTTAAAGGAGTCCAAATCCTAACTTCCATCTTGGAAATTAGTTTTTTCATTCGGTCAACTTCACCACCCTGTTCTATCAAATCTCCTTCTTTTATTGCTAAAGCCAAACGGGCAAGGTCTCCTTGAGGATCAAGAATTAGTGAGGGAATACCAGCCAGGGCAGCTTCCTCGATTACGGTCTTTGCCATCACAGTTTTTCCAGAACCAGTAGAACCCAACATTGCAGCATGTCGTGCCAAGACCATCTTGTCGATTTGGACAATTTCGCCAGTGTCACGGCGTTCTCCAAGAAGCATACCCTTGGCCTTTATTTTCTTCTTCTTTTTCGGTGAAGAAATCTCCAAAATATCGTCGACGAGGTCTCTCAACTCATGAGTGCCCTCCTCCGACATGAGCCAGCCAACAGTGCATGCCCCTTTGAGGATGACGACGCCTACGCAGTAGGCGGGACACACTCAAGGAGTCGGACCTCTTCGCCGGGGTATGTCTCGAATCCCATTGGCTCGCCCATTTTGGGATGATGAGTGTGAAAGAGCCGCAGTGAACGCATTATCCAGTGGCCGGTGGGTTAAGGGGCCACAAGCCAAAGCCTTCGGCTTAGAGTTCGCAAATTGGTGTGGAGCTGTCGCAGCAGTACCCTGTCAAAGCGGATCTGCAGCGCTTTGGGCAGCGATGAGATTACTGGATATCGGCCCAGGGGATGAAGTAATTGTTCCCGGAATGACATTCATTGCTACCGCAACATCTGTTAGTTTAGTAGGTGCAACTCCAGTATTTGCTGATATCGAAGATGACTTTTGGTGCATTTGTCCTGATGACGTAGAGCGTAAAATTACTTCAAAAACCAAAGCCGTGATTGGCGTACACATATTCGGACAACCATTCTCCCCCCGCCTCAAAGAAATATGCAAACTCAATAACATCGCTCTAATCGAGGACGCAGCACAAGCCCACGGCTCGATGCTTAATGGCGAGATGGCAGGCGCTATCGGCGACATAGCATGCTTCTCATTTTTCCCTTCAAAAAATATGGCTGTTGGAGGAGAAGGCGGTATGATAACAACTACTAGGACAGACTTAGCAGATCGAATGCGAAGGCTTGTTGATCACGGACGTGATGACTCATTACAATCAATTGAGTTGGGTACGAATTTGAGGATGAGTGAGGTCAGTGCGGCAATAGGGAGAATCCAATTGAAGCACATTGACGATTGGACAACAAAGCGTAGAGCAAACGCATCGACACTTTCCCATAATACCAAAACAAGGCCAAATTCAGAACATTCATGGCATCAATTATGCCTTCTCAGCGAAGATGCAGAATCCACAATCTCTAATTTCAATGAAGCAGGAATTGATGCGAGAGTACATTATCCAATCCCATGTAATCGTCACCAAGTTTACTCGGAACACACCCAGCATGAAGTGTCTCTTCCCATATGCGACGAGATAGCTCACAGACTAGTCGCAATTCCGGTTCACCCATCATTAACAGATGAAGAGCTGGATAGAATTAATTCTGTTCTGAATCTTTAATCATCGTAGAGAGTGAAGCATTCGACCAACCACGTAAGTTGGTTAATTCTAGTCCAGCCCACGGTGGAATAGAAACTTCCTGATTTTCGTTTTCCAACTCTACTTCAGCAATTATTAATCCCGCTAAACGACCCTCGAATTCGTCTACTTCCCATAACAAGCCATCTTCTCCTGGCCAAAGGTAACGGGTCTTGCTAACACCCGGCAATCCATCTAGTGGCAATGAGTCGTACAAATCAATAGAGAGGGGCCATTCATATTCACTTGCAGTTGCATTGGTACGAACGCCTTTTGCAGTTAGTGTTACAGAGCCATCATGAAGTCTAATTCTCCATGTAGAAATTCCAGTGATTTTTCTTGTATCGGTGGCCAATAAGTGCCCCTTCCACACAATTTTATTTTCTAAGTGGGATACTCCTGATAGATAGCATTGTGAAATCGAAATAGATTCGCCTTCACGCCAAGGCCTGAACTCTCGGCCATCGACTAGAAAACGTCTTTCGATTTCAACACCCATCAATTCTCATCCTCGATTTTCTGAGATCTTGCTTTCGACATGATCTCTTCATCTAGGAACCAGAATGTCGGAGTTTCTGCAAGGTGTTTATCCCAATGCTGAACAGTTCTAGCCCACATTTCTGTATCGGCATTAGCACGACAGTACTCTAGAATCCAATCCATTTCTTCTTGTATTTTTGAATCGTCGGGTGAACTTCTTTTCAAATTCTCCGCAGTCATAGCCATATTCATCATAAACATCGGAGATAAAGCGTAAGTCCAAAATGGATTTCTTTCAAAATCCACACTGCGTTGGGCAGTCCACAAAGAGAACACCCTATCGTATAGATATCCGATGGATAACACAATTACGACCAAACTCAAAAATATCCCTAGCAACCCAAGATAGGTAGCGGGTATTCCAAGCACAGAGGTACTGAAACACAACCCCTCGTCACAATTTTTAGAAAACCTCCAACTAACATATGGCCATAATAGAAGTGTTAGCGATGAGCCGAGCAACCCCATCGAAATAATCGATTGAGATTGCTGCATACGCCAATATTGACGCATTACCCATTTTTTGATAGGGCTGATATCAGAACTCGTCATCAAAGGAGCCTCCACACTGCTCATTCATATTTTCATGGGTCTAATTGTCCAATTGACATACCAATGTTACATTATATGGCCATACCCACCGCCGTTTATGTCGCGAAGCGTAATCACCTCGAAACCAATACTTGCGTTTTTCATGGTTTTACTGATGTCACTGTCCGGATGCACCGGCGTTGTAGATAATGAAGACGATACTGGTTACACAATAGTTCCTGTTGATTTAGAAGACTCCGCCATGAGGTCTGCGGGCTCACCAATGTTGACCTCATACCTAGATTGTAACGAATTAGAAGTAGAGTTGAAGAACAGTATTGAAGAAGAGACGCGTACTAATTTGCTACAAGCTGTAGAAGACGTATATTATTGGGGTGGCATGTGGTTGGAAGATGACATGGCGGTAGCAGAGTCGAGCGACGGAGCAACATCTTCGTCGCCTCAGCCTAGGCAAAAAGGAACTGATTTTTCCGGTACAAATAATCAAGAACAGGGCGTTGATGAAGCAGATTTCGTCAAGACAGATGGCTACCATATCTACTTCGTTGATGACGGATTATTACACATCATGGATGTTCCCGAGTTCGGAGAGATAGAACACGCATCTACAACTGAAATCGAAGGAAACCCGGTCGCCATGATGCTTAATGAAAATTCATTAGTAGTGGTATCAACAGTATCTAGTTGGAACATAGATTCCGATGACAAACTTGCAGAATCAATGGGATGGGGCGGAGATTGGTATGGTTGGAGAACAAGCATTCTGACAAAATTCACCGTCTTTGACATTTCTAACTCAACCGAACCAGAAATAGATCGTGAACTATACATCGAAGGCAGTTACATGACTGCTCGCGAAGTATCCGGCTCGGTAAGAGCAGTAACTCATACATGGATGGACATTCCTGATCTTCGCACATGGCTAAACTATCCAGATACATACTGGGATTCTGATGTTACAGAGGAAGAGCGTTTGAACATGAGAGAAGTTGCGGCTCTAGAGGCAATCAACCACAATCAAGAGATTCTCGATGATATCACATTAGAACAAATTTTACCACAAGTTCACGAAAGAGTTGGAGACGACATAATTACTCACCATATGAGCGGTGACGATTGTTCAGATTTCACAGCCCCCGAAGGCGCTTTGAACAGAGGGTACACCAGCATATTCACAATCGATTTGACATCAGACGGTTTCGATTACGAAGCCGATCATATAGTGGGTAACTGGCCCTTAGTATATGCTTCAGAAGATAAGCTGATAATCACAGAAAGCGCCTGGGACTGGTGGTGGTTTTGGGAAAATGATAATTTGGAAGAAGCCACAAATATTCATACATTCGATATTAGCGAACCAGGGACAACAATTTATGCAGGCTCCGGAAGAGTAGAAGGAACAATTCAGAATCAATTTTCAATTTCTGAGTACGAGGGCGTTGTAAGAGTTGCAACAACCACGGGCCAATGGGGGAGATGGTGGATGGAAAACCCGGAGCCAATGGAAAGCCATGTCATTAATCTTGTAAACATAGAAGATGAAGAGTCTGGATTATTAGAACTTAGAGAAATAGGAAGAGTTGACGGAATTGCATACAATGAGACAATCTGGTCAGCAAGGTTTGTCGAAGATAGAGCTTACATTGTTACCTTCGAAAATATGGACCCTCTCTGGACAATCGATCTTAGCAATCAATCATCTCCAAGAATAATGGGCGAATTGGAAGTGCCGGGGGTTTCCACCTACATCCATCCGTTATCTGACGACGCTATACTAACAATTGGACTTGGCCCGGAAGACGAAGAAACCGGTCTTGGACTTGACTGGGGTCATACTCGATTATCACTGTTCAACGTATCCAACTTTTCCGACCCACAATTAACTCAGGTCCTGTCTATCTCACCAGTTGAAAACCCTAACGATGGGTGGTCTTGGGCTTGGTCTGAAGCTACATGGGAGCACAAAGCTTTCCAATACTGGGCACCAAAGGAAATGCTTGCAGTTCCAATGAACACATATCGCTACGATTACCATTATGACGCCGACGGACGATATCATTACAGCTACGATTGGGTTAGCAAATTGATGATTGTTAATGTAACTGAAAACGGCCTTGAAATACACGGGGAAGTAGACCACTCCCAATTCTATGAATCAGATGAGAATCGCTGGTGGTCTTCCTACAACATTAGGAGATCAATTTTCATGGGCGATTACATCTACGCTATTTCTCACGGTGGAATCACAGTTACCAGCCTTGATACCCTTGAAGAAACCGATTCGCATCAGTTTGAAAGTTTTGAGGAGATTAACGCAGATAACCCGTCAGAAGAAGAGGTAACTGAAGAGGACAAGAGTGAAGGCTGAGATGCTGTGCGCAGACCGTGCTTAATGTAGCGATTTTGGGTTGTGGCAGATGGGGGCTTAACCATCTACGCACTTTGGCTAATCTACGCAACGAAGGATTAGTCAAATCAATCACAGTAATCGATACATCGAAAGAAGCGAGGGATGCAGCAATATTGGCTGATATTAAAACAAACTCTATGGAAGGGGTCAAAGCGGATTTAGTAATTATTGCAACACCTTCTCACCTACACGCCATCCAAGCACGAGAACTAATGTCAAAGGGTTACCACGTATTGGTTGAGAAACCATTAGGATGCTGTGAATCTGAAGCAGCCCAAGTTCTAGCCTGCGCCCACGAAAACGGGAGGGTGATGGGCGTGGGTCTATTGTTACGATTTCATCCCGCGGTTACTTTGGCGAAGAGAGTTTTGAGAAACGGAGAATTGGGCCGACTCTTATCCCTCCGATTCGTAAGAAGAACAACTAGAAAACCACCAATTGGAGGCAATGTGATAGAATCTTTAGGGGTTCATGCCATTGATCTGATGTGCCATATGCTAAGCGAATCAGACCCTAGTGCAGTAAATGTCGAGGGAGACTCTATCGAAGCCCGCATAGTCCTGGAATTCCCTCAGGGGATAGAGGCTTTAATCGATGTTGGATGGGGAACTAGTAGTGAGAAAAGAACCGTAACTCTTGTTGGCTCACAGGCGACATTCCGCTTCGACCTAGATGTTCATGAACGCGCTACGATGACTGTTAATGGCGTTGAGCAGATTTTGTATTGTGACGTGACACACTCGCCGTTAGA
>Ga0315331_10003632_pt1 | contig 11660 bp, 7 predicted proteins | sample M160m34915metaG_FD_203456 | JGI IMG/M metagenome (GOLD analysis project Ga0315331, IMG submission 203456) | Ammonia-oxidizing marine archaeal communities from Monterey Bay, California, United States - M1 60m 34915 | ecosystem: Environmental > Aquatic > Marine > Intertidal zone | place: USA... | reverse complement strand
TCGCGAAAACAGTCTTTGAGAGTAAAGCAGATGGACGCGGCTACAAATTTGAGGTCACGAGTCAACGTTATCGAAAACCAAAAAGGTAAAATGGTTGCGTTCGCTTCGTACGCTCGCCCTTGTGAGAGGTGAGCGATTGCGGTGCGGTCGCTTGAGGAATGTCACCGATCATCGGCGGCGAAGAGGGGGTCAATGACCAATTCGTCCGATGGTTTGAGGTGATCTGAGAAGACGCAAGTTACTGGAACTGAGGAACTGAGGAACGGAGAGGAGCGAAGGATCGACTGCCGACAGGGGGGAATCGACGATTCACCCCTACGAGTCCCCCCCGAAACTGCGAGATTTGTCCAAAATTGCAGTTCAGGGCCCGTCGAACCAAGTAGGAAAAACTCAACTCGAATATGCTGTTAGGAGCCAACCGCGAGAAACAGGTAACTGGATCACCTCAATTACGGTCATCCATCACCTCGATTCCCGTTTTGGGTTGCCTCTGATCCTGATGGGCGTTGATGACGCTCGTTACTTTTCAAAATGCAATCAGACCCCAGTGAATGGTCTGAACGCTCATCACAACAAACTTAATATTTCTGGCTACGAAGTTAAGGAACTGACCGCCGATGCTACTTGCTGAAATGTCCCTTTTCGAAATTATCTCCAATGCCACTTACGGTGCTCTTGCTGGCGTCGCTCTTTGGGGGTTGTATTGCATTGTCATTGTCTGGTCACGGGTGAATCAGAAGCGTTTTAAGTCGGAGGAAGAGCAAGATTTCTTCATGGACGATGTTGAACAGATGCTCGCTGGTGGAGATTTTGAGGGCGTCACCGAATATTGCGATGGTGACAAGCGTGCGGTCGCCCAGATTGTCGGGATGGCCGTTGAGCATCGTGAGATGGGTTACAAGAAGGCCCGGACTTTCGTGATGGACCGCTTTCAACGCGATGTAATGAGTGATGTTGAGTACCGGCTCAGTTGGGTCAGTACTGTAATCAAGAGTGCTCCAATGATTGGACTGTTTGGAACCGTCTTTGGAATGATGGGAGCATTTGAAACGCTTGCGACATCTGAGTCTGTTGAGCCGTCCGCTTTGGCGTCGGATATTAACATTGCCCTTCGCACCACCGCGTGTGGATTGGCCATTGCTATCCCACTCATGATTTTGGTTGCGAACGTCAATATTAGAATTGCAAAGATGGAAGACCTCGTCGGCGCAGGCCTGGTCCGTTTTATGACCGTCTACCGGGAAGCGTTAGCAAAGTATTCGTCTTCACGCGGTGGCACAGCAGCGTCAACGGTTGAGCCTATGACTTCGCAGTCCCGTGTGGAGTGAAGCTTGAGTCGGTGAAACGGTACCCATTCTTCTTCTCAGCGAGGTGAAGACTGGGAATGATCAAACGCGAAACTTCTGATACCAATTTGACTGAAAGATGAGTGACAACCCAAATCTGATAGAAGACGACGAGGATGACTTTGCGTTGCCTCGCAAGAAACGCGACGACGACGAGATGGACATCACGCCCATGATCGACATTACGTTTCTGTTGTTGATTTTCTTCATTGTGTGCTCAACGATGGATCCAACAAAGATCGGTACGATTCCCGAGGCAGATAATGGTCTCGCGATCGCCGCCAAAAATTCCGCAGTCATTTTTATTAACCCGAGTGGGGGTGACGAGGTCATCCTGTCGCGAATGGATGGTTCCAACTTCAGTACCGATGAGGAAATTCAGGAAACCGAAATCATCGAGTACATCACAGAGGAACTCGAGAAGTCGTTGGGGGACAGCAAACAGCATGTCATGCTGTTTGGAGATGCGAATGTGAAGGTTGGAAAGGTAACACGCGTTCAGAAAATCATCGGAGATGCTTTCGAAGATCTGGATTCGACTTACATTGCCGTGAAAGAGCAATGACAGAAAAATGAGGGTCGGTCACGCGATCCACGCCCGACGATGAGGGCCTTTGTGATGCTGCGGCGACTACGTATCGGAGTCTGATTGAGCAGCTTGAAATCGTTCCTTTGCTTTCTTTCCAAAGCTGGGAACGTTTGTGTATTGAAACGTTGGATGCGTAATAGAAATTGGGTTTATTTTTATGTCGATCGAAGTCAGTTGCTCGGAGTGTGGGGCTAGCCACCACGTCAATGATCGGTTGGCAGGACGTAGTGTGCGTTGCCCTAGCTGTGACGCGGTCGTGCCTGTGCCGGACAAGTCGATTGGGGCGGAAGTTGAATCTGGTCTGGCTGGTGGCAATGATGCAGGTGAACGAAGAGCGGAAGTTGTTGCTGCCGAACCTATCACCGTTGAGTCCGTAGATAAAAAAGATAAGACACGAGGTGTGGCATCGCGGGAATCCGCAACTGCGGCCTCGGTGGCAGCGAGTTCTGCAGCTGCTGAAGAGGAAGATGAAGATGAAATTGATGAGGTCTTGATCCGGAAGAAACGTCCTGAAGAAGAGATGGACATGACTCCGATGGTTGATGTCACGTTCTTGCTCTTGATCTTCTTTATGGTGACGGCCGCCTTCAGTTTGCAGAAATCAATTGAAATGCCACGTCAGCAGACCGACGCTCCGAGCACCCAGGTCACTGATGAAGAAGATGATGAGTTGGAAACGATTGAGGTTGAGGTTGACGAATTCGGTGGCTTTCTTGTGATCGCACAGGACTGGGAACGCGAAACGGTCGGAAAGCAGGGGTTGATTAGGACTTTCAAGGAAGCACTGTCTGCCAGCAAAGACGCGATGCGGCTCAACGTAAAGGTCCATGAAATGGCAAAGCTGCATTCGTTGGTCGATGCCATGGATGCAGGAACCATTGCTGGCTTTGCCGAATTGGAAGTCGTGCAAGTTGAGGAATTTTATTGATGACCAGACAACAAACCTGATGACTCATCGAACCCCATTTTGCCTTGATCAACAGCATTAGCCCGGATGGAACCCTGGTGGTGCCAAAGCAGAAACCATTGACTGATAATTTTTCACTGTAGAAACCGACAAAGACATGCTTGCAAACGAATTGATCGACCGCATAGAGCGACTGGGATTGCTTGACCAGGAGATCATCGAAGCCCTTCGCGAACAATTGGAGCAAAGTGGTACGCGAATCACGCCTGAGGCAGTGGCCAAGCTACTCGTTGACAATGGTCAGCTGACGCATTTTCAGGCGACCAAATTGATTGGCGAATTGCGTAGTGGAGAATATGAGGAACCGGTTGCTGACACGGCTGCGGATTCGGATCTGACAGTCGGTGTAGACGAAGTTGCAGCCGTGGTGGAGGATGCCACACCAGTTGAGCCTGTCGCGACCCCCGTGTTCGAAGCGGAGGCGGTTGCTGTCGAGGCCGTTCCTGTCGAGGCCGTTCCTGTCGAAGTGGCTGCGGTCGGGGTCGAGGCAATAGGCGGTGGGATGTCAGAGGAAACACCTCGTGAAAGGCCAACGCCTTCGCGAAAACGGCCTGAGGAGCCCAAGACGGTTTGGGACTCGTTCAAAATCTACGGCTATGTCGCGATTATCATTCTTTTCTTGCTGATTCTGGGAGCTGGTTTGGCGATTCTGGGTCGGGAAGATGCTGATGCCTTCATTGCGAGAGCGAATTCAGCTTACGACGACGGCACTTACCAAAATGCCCAGGGCGACTATGTCGCGTTCCTCGAAATGTTCGGCGATGAGCATCAGTACTCATCGTTGGCACGCACGCGTATCACAATGACTGAGCTTTATAAGGCTGCAGAGTTCAAGCAGGAGCCAGAACAGGCAGTGAATCTCGCGAAAGAAAAGCTGCCAGCGATTGCTGAAGAGGAGGGTATGAATGAAGAGCGATCGAACTTAGCCCTTCTCATGGTGAAAATTGCTCAAAACCTTGCCTCGGCCGCAGGCCGCGCGAAAGAGACGGCTCGAAAGCAGGAACTGCTCGCAATACTTGATGAGCAGCGGGAACTGATGAACAACGCCGCTTACATGTCCGCTTCCGATCGTACGAATCTGGAAGGAAAATTACTGTCGTTGGAAGAGGACCGAGCCCGTGTCGAGCGTGATATTAATCGCAATATTAGTCTCGATAAGGCTGAGGAATCGATGATGACTTCGCTCGCTGGGAAGAATACCAAAGATGCGTACGATACCCGTACTGCACTCCTGCGAAATTTCCCCGACCTGAGGGAAAATGAGCGACTCGTCAAGTTGATTTTGGAAGCCAGTGACATTCAGCAGAGTTTGGTTGAACCGTCAGCGGATTTGCCAGAGGTTGGTGATGCGGTGGTAGAAGATGGTGGTGCGGAGTCAGTGCTGTTAACCACCTTGGCAGGAAAGGTTGCTCCCGAGTTGCGTGGAGTCACTCTTTACTTCCGAGCTGGTGGGTCGATATTGGCATTCGACGGTGAGAACGGAAAACTGAGATGGCGAAAATTTGTTGGATATTCGGAAGAACTGCCACCTTTGCGGCTCGAAGACGGCGTGCTGCTAAGTGAATCCTCGACATTAGAAGTTTTACGCTGCAGCGAAGACGATGGCCGTGTGTTGTGGCGAACAAAAGTAGGCGAGCCGTTTGGGCAGCCAATCAGTAACGGTGATGAAATCTATGTGTCCACGAATTCTGGCCGTGTGATCTGTCTGGACGTCGAAAGTGGTGAAGCAAAATGGGTTTCCCAAGTTCCTCAGAATCTCGATGTTGCGCCCGGTGTGGATGATCGAGCTAAAAAGGCTTACGTCGTCGGCGATCATAGTAATCTGTATCTGCTCAACACACGTGACGGATCCTGTGTCGAAAGTTTCTACGTAGGCCATGAGCCGGGAACTGTCAGTGTTCCACCTGTTCCACTGCTAGGCCATGTTTTTGTCATTGTTAATTCTGGCAGTGCCTATGCAAACCTCAGGGTGCTTCGCGTTAACGAAACTGGTGGGCAGGTTCAGGAAACCCAGAATTTCCGGCTCACCGGAAACGTTCGTGTCCCACCAATCATTCAGGGGCGCAGACTGATCGTATTGACTGATCTGGGTGAGGTCGTGGTGTATGACATTGAACCGACGGCGGAAACTAATCAGGTGACCGAGGCAGCGAAACTGCCACCGTTTTACGAGCAACCTACACCCACACAAATGGCTGTGGGACGAAGTCAAATGTGGATCACTGGTACGAGAATTGGTCGTTATGAGTTGCAGATCAATACCGGTCGGGTCATTCGTGATTGGATCAAGCATGAGTTTGATACATTCATTGGGAAGCCCTACTCGGCAGATGATGCGTTGGTGTATGCGAGGGTTCTGCGGGGCACCTCGGCCATTCGTGTCACCGCCGCCGATCCCAAAACTGGAGATGAAATCTGGCGAACTGATGTTGGAGTACCTGTCGCTTTGTTGAGCAAGCCACCGGGCAGCGATGCGCTGCAGAGTGTCACCACGCAGGCCGCCCTATTTGAAATTGATGCAGAGGCTGAAAAAGCAGGGTCGACCGATGGTCCCATCGAAAACCCGGGTGAGAAGTCAGTAGCGATCAGGTTCGAAGAACCAATCGCCATCGACGAGAGTCGAAGTCTGATGTTGAACCAAGTCGATGGTCAGTCAATCATCGTTTACGAGCCGCAGCGAGAGCTAGGTAAGCTTCGGCAATTAACGATGAGCTTCTCAGCTGGAAAGCCAACAGACGGCGGAGTTGTGGCGGGAGGTGGATTGTTTTTGCCATTGAATAACGGCAGGGCTGTGCTGATGGATTGGCGCACTGGAAAGACCATTGGAACGCCGTTCCAACCTGCGAGTGATCCAAACAAAGAAGTCAATTGGACTAACTCGCTCACGTTGCCTAGTGATCCCGACCAAGTTGTTCTCGCTGATAGCCGCAAGAAGATGTACCGCTTACGCGTAGGTGATCAGATTCGGGAACTTGCTTCCACGGATCTTGAGTTTGACCTGCTAGATCAAATTGCAGGAGTGGGCAACACAGTCGTGGGTGCCACGGCTGGTCCAGCAGCTGATTTCATCGTTGGTTTTGATATCGTTAGTCTGAAGCCGAAATTCAAAACTTTGCTCGACGGCCGAGTGGTATGGGGACCGGTCGCAGTCGGTGATTACGGTCTCTATCAGACTGATGACTCACAGTTGCGAGTGATTGATGCAGAGGGAAAAGCGTTGTACCAGATTCCAATTCCAGCTGGTTTGCCAGTCGGTAAGCCGATCATGAGTGATGGCAGGATCGTGCTGGCAGGGAAGGCTGGCTGGATCATCGTGTTTGATCCTGAAACTGGAACTGTGACTGGGACAACCGATTTGGGCCAGCCAGTTTCTGCTACACCACTGGTCGATGATGGCGTGCTGGTGGTGCCTGGCACTGAGGGTGTCATTTACCGGACCCCTGTCCCTGCCAACTAATTGAGTTCACACCTTTCCCATTGTTCAGTTGGAATACTTCAATGAGCATACGAATTACAAGTTTGCTTTGTCTGTTGGTCATTGGGCTGACCGTGTGGCCCTGCGCTCGGCCAGTGAATGCTCAATTAATCAATTTTGCGCAGCAGGGTGAACCCAGTGATCCCGGACTTGAGCTGTTGCAAGAGGAGCCGCACGATCTTCTCTTTTTGACCGATAAAGCAGGTGGTGGTTGGGCCAAGGTGCTGTTGTTGCAGTTGCCCGGCAGAAGCATGCCTGCGGACAGAAGCGGTTCGTTGAAGCTAAACGTCCTAGGCATTGAAGGAAAAGATTTCACGGCCAAATGGACTGATATCAAGGACATCGATTTTTGGGAAAAACGTCTTGAACGCGAGACGAAAGAGCGGATCCAACGCGGTGACTTTAAGGGGGCTTACCCCTTCATGTCTGTCCTGATTCGAGACTTTCCGAACCGAGCCGGATTGCGAGAATTGCGATGCGAGTTCCTTTGGTTGGATGCAATCGCCCGTGCGAAGCGAAAGGAGTTGGGCCCGACTCTGGCAATGCTTGAAGAACTGCGACGGTACGCGCCCGAATACAAACGATCCGACGTGCTCAGTGCAATTGGGCGAACGACTGATCAATTGATGCAGCAGTTGATGGACGGCGGTGATTTGGATCTGGCCCAGAAGATGCTGGCTCGCCTCGAGAAAGATTATGCGAATGATAATTTGCAATCAATCAAGAAATGGAATGCAGAGTTCCTGCGGATGGCGACTGTAAAACAGAATGAAGCCAAAGCAGCCTTGGAAGCCAAAGACTATCGTCTTGCTCGTAAGCTTTCACGCGAAAGTGTGTACCTGAAGCCGGATATTTCCGGTGGAATCGAACTCGTTAAATTGGTAGATCGCATCTATCCATTGATCAATGTTGGAGTGCTGCAGACTGCCACCGTGCTGGAGCCAACGCGACTCGATAACTGGGGAGCTCGCAGGTCGGGGCGTCTGTTGTATCGTACTCTGTTCGAAATGGAGGGCCCTGGGCCCGAAGGTGGAGAGTATGACTTCATCTTTGGAGACGTCGAAATGAGCCCGGATCGTATGCACTTCGAGCTGATGCTTGAGCCTGAAAAATTGCAGCCACCTCTGGATAAGGTAAGTGGTCCATTTTTAGCGGATGTGATGGCCAAGAGAGCTCAGGCCAGTTCGAGTGATTATTTTTCGCCTTGGGCTGCGGCTGTTGACTCGATTGGCTTGGAAGGCCCTAAACAGATCTCCTTCAATTTACGCCGCCCTAATGTGCTGCCGACCAGCCTGTTGCAAATCCCAGTGGATGGTAGTTGGTTTGGGGATAAGCCACTTTCACCAACTGGTGATTATCGCCGACAGGAAGTTGGTGACGATGAAGTTCGGTATGTACTCTCGGGCGCTCCGAAAACAGAGACGCAGCCGCGTGAAATTGTCGAAGTGCGATGTGCTTCTGCGGCAGACGCAGTCAACCTTCTCCTGCAAGGTGAAGTCGACGTGCTGGATCAACTGTTTCCCGCTGACGCTGTAAGGCTGAAACGCAGCAAGTCGATCAAGGTAGCAAATTACCCGTTGCCTACGGTCCACATGTTGGTGCCGTGTTCTGATCATGCGTATATCGCCGAAAGAACGTTTCGACGTGCTCTGCTATACGGGATTAACAGACAGGACATTTTGAAAGGTGAACTACTGGAAGGTCTCGAGTTTGAGGGCTGCCGTGTGCTTTCCGGTCCATTTCCCGCCGGTATCGAACTCAATGATCCATTGGGGTATGGCTACGATGAAAAAATCGAGCCGCGACCTTATGAGCCACCGTTGGCAAAGCTTCTTCTGGCGATGAATACGAATCAGATGAAGGCAATGGCTGCACGCAAGAAACTTGAAATGCCGGATTTGAAACCGATACGGCTGGCCTTTCCGCCCGATAATCTTTCGCGGGTTGCCTGTGAGGCAATCAGTACGCAGTGGAAGTTGCTGGGACTGGAGGTAGAGTTGGTGCAACTTCCTGTGGGCCGAACCTTCCCGAAACCGGATGAGGATATCGCCGATATCGTTTACGTTTCGGCTGCAGTATGGGAGCCGATCATTGACGCCAGGCGGGTGCTTGGACCTGAGGGTCTTGCCGGCAGTGAAGACCAACTTGTGGGGCTTGGCTTAAGACAACTTGAGCACGCCAAGAATTGGCGTGAAGTGCGGGATCGACTACTGGATCTTCACTCGATTACTCATCATGAACTTCCTGTCTTGCCCTTGTGGCAAATGGTGGAGTCGTACGCTTATCGGCGGGAACTGGTGGGGATGGGATCCGACATCGTTTCGCTTTATCAGAACGCGGGAAATTGGCGGCTGGGACAATGATGCGCTGGAATCTACTGACAATCGTTTTTTTAATCGCCGCATTCAATCACAACGTGGGTTGGCATAGTGTCGGTGCAGCGATGCAGGTTGCTGCCGGCCAAGAGTCCGACGCTGCGCCCGTTTCGGAACAAGCTATTTCGGAACCAACTGATGCGGAACAAGCCGCTGCAGAGGAACAAACGGGTGAAAAGCCTGACTCGGAAGAAAGTGTTGCAGCGAACGAAAATGCCAAGACGGAAGCGGATGATGGCGAATCCAGTGACGCTACTGGCGGTGAGGTGATAGAGGTCGACCCCGATGCAGTTAAGTTCGCTGTTGAAAATTACAAGAAGCTCAATGATTCGACTGCAAAAGAGCTTCCGTGGGACTATTCACCTTACAAAGTTCTGATCTGGTTAGTCTCCGACAGTCCAGACATTTCAGTTTCGAAGATAGAGCTGCCCCTTCGCAAATTCTTGGATCGTGATTATTCGGCTATCTGGCGAGTTACCATTGCCAACGCACCTCGGGCAGTTGCTACCGCGGCTCAGCGGAACATGGCTGGAATGGACTACGACACGATCACGGCGGCGGACCCGGTGTTGGCTGTGAAACGGGACCACAAGGATGCCATACGCATTCGTATTGCTGAGAACGTGGCACAATACATCGGAAAAGTTTATGGAACCCAAGGTCGTATTCAGGAAGTGAAGCGACGGGCTGCTCTTCTTGGTGACAAAACAGTTTCCGGTGTTGGTCCTAAGATGAAAATCGTTGACGGTGACGCCATTGCTGTCAGTGATCTTTGGGCTGACGAAGAAACGGAAGCAGTGCTGGTGTCGCGTGGAACAGCACGCTCACTGGATGAACCGGAGGCGAAGGTAATTCTGCCAAAATTGGCAAATCTGGTCAGTCAAGCTGTAGACGCCTATGACAAGATTTTTATCGTCAAGTTGCAGACCAATGAATCGCTGACGGACGTCAGTGTGGTCGAAATGGATACTTTGATGCAGCATTTCGGCCCGGTTGCAAAAGCTGAGGGTGGGACGCGGCATACTCTGCCAACCCTCATCGGTAAGACGATTACGCGGGCTTTCGCGCCGGTTGTTCGTGTTGATAACGCAGGTACACGCACCGCAACAGGCTTGTTGAGAGCAAGCGGTTTGATTGTCGATGAAGACTCGCCAGCAAAGTTGAAAGCTGGCGATGTGCTTGAGCCGATGATAAGAAAGGATGACCGTAACGGAAGGGCATACGTGATTGGACCTCTCGATTGGGCCTTCCTGAATGTGACAGGGTTCGAGGGCCGCAATGTGAAAATGGACTTCTATTCCGGGCGAGCTGGTGGCCTGCAGGGAAGAAAAAACAAGCGAACCTTCAAGATGGCTTTGAAGGTCCGTCCATTTCAAGAAGCATCGACGGTTCGCTTACATTTGCAACGGGATCCAAGCACACCAATGATTGGATATGAGTTGTATGAAAAGGAATTGAAGTCGACAAAGATGACCTTCATCGGGCGAACAGATTGGGACGGACGTTTGAGGATTGAGCCGACCAAAGCGCCTTTCCGATTGTTGTATGTTAAGAACGGTGGTGCCGTTCTAGCCCGCCTGCCAATTGTTCCAGGTTTGCATGAGTTTGATGTGGCTGACTTGTCGGGCGATGATACGCGACTGCAGGCAGAAGCGTATATTCGTGGTGTGCAGAACGCTATTATTGACTTGGTAGCGGTTCGTGAATTGTTCAGAGCCAGGATCCAATTGCGATTGAAACGCGGTGAAATGGAGAAGGCCCAAGCGCTCATGGAAGCACTTCGGGACCAGCCAAGCAACGAAGAACTCGCCAACGATATGGGCAAACGACAGACGTATTTCAACAACCTGCTTGCTGGTAGTGGCAATGCGAATCAGCGTGCCAAGGTTGATCAAATGTTTGTCATCACCCGTGAGCTTTTGACTTCACATATCAACGGTAGGCTCATAAACAATCTTGAAGCTGAGGTTGCCGCAGCAAGAAAGAACGGTGGGAAAGCACCAAAGAAAGATTAGAACTGTTCGCAATCCGGGGATCGTCGGTACTCATCCCTGAAGGTTACGTGCGGACTACTTACGCCAGTTCGGTCGCTTTCGCCGTGCGTTCGGGTGATGCGTTATGATTCTGAATGTTGCGTCCCGGCCTGAAAGCTTGCCACCAGTAGGCCGTGTTGTTGGGCGAACCACTTTGGCTCTCAGTCGATCGTGGGTCTCACGATGCTCGTCATCGAGTTCAAACTCGACCCACAACTCTACTTCTGGGGCAACTTTTCGTGTGACACCGTTCTTGACGACGTTTCCTTCCCAATCGACGGAATGAAAAAATACGTCATCTGTGAAGTCTTCGGCCTGAATAAAACCGTACGAGCCTTCTTTCTCAATGAACATGATCTTCCCAAGTCGTCGCCGTTGAATGCGAAACTTTTTTTTGATCCCATCTTCTTGGTCGGGGTCATCCACGGTTTGGCTCTTGCTGCTGGATTGCTGAAATTCGTAGCGAGTGGGTGTACCTGAAATAACTGTCGTCTGGCCGGGATATTATCCCTCAACAGGTTAGCCGGATAGCACCACCTTAGTTTAACTCTCCGACGAAGTTTGCATCAGGGAGACCAATCCACTTCGCAAGCGATGAATTTGTCGCTCGGCGAATCACACAGGACCACATGTCGCTGGCTGATGAAAAGACATCGTCGACATTGGCGGGTAATACATGCCAATGTCCGTCCGCAATTTCAGCGTCGAGTTCTTCGGGATTCCACCCTAGATGACCGACAATCAGTCGAAAAGGCTCGTTCTGGTCGCGTATCAGGTCAACGAGATGTTGCTTTTGTGCCGCAACGTAGATCCCATCGCCGGTTTCTGCTTCTGCGTAATCACGAATTTGGTGGAGTGCGACAATCGGTCCTGAC
>Ga0315331_10003631_pt1 | contig 11661 bp, 10 predicted proteins | sample M160m34915metaG_FD_203456 | JGI IMG/M metagenome (GOLD analysis project Ga0315331, IMG submission 203456) | Ammonia-oxidizing marine archaeal communities from Monterey Bay, California, United States - M1 60m 34915 | ecosystem: Environmental > Aquatic > Marine > Intertidal zone | place: USA... | reverse complement strand
ACGAGCCTCCGACCATCCCCTCGTTCGAAGAGGACTTCCGCCAGCACTTCGACAGCCGAGACGACGAGCTGGCCTGGACCGAGGACAAGAAGAGTCGCCTGCAGCAGGTGCTGCTCATCGGCGGCGGCGCGCTGTTGCTGCTCGGTCTGGGGTGGTGGTTCACGCAAAAGCCGGACCTCGACGCCGCGCAGGACCCGCCCGCCGAAGTCGCTCCCGCCACCACCGAGCCCGAGCCCGAGCCCGAGCCAAAACCGGAGCTCGAGCCAAAACCGGAGCCCGAACCCGAACCCGAACCCGAGCCCGAGCCCGAGCCAAAACCGGAGCCGGAGCCCGAGCCCGAGCCCGAGCCAAAACCGAAGCCAAAACCCCAGCCGGTCAAGCCCGTAAAATCCAAGCCTCCCAGCAACTCTGCGGCCTTGGCGGGCAAGGGCTGGAGCGCTCTGGGGCAGGGTGATCTGGTCACGGCCAGGGGTCACTTCGTGGACGCTGTCGCGGCGAATCCACGCAGCGCGGACGCGCACTACGGCCTGGGTTATACGGCCGCGACCCAAGGAGACCAATCGACCGCCATTCGCCATTACTGCAAGGCGCTAGAGCATGGACGCGGCAACCTCGAGATCGAGCGCGACGTGCCCCCGCTGCTGAAGCAGGTCGGCGGAAGCTGCAACTGAGTCTCAGGAGACGAACATGTCCGACAAGCACGATCTCGAAGAGGACTACTTCGCGCGCCTGGCCCGCGAGAAGAAGGACGCCCTGAACGCCAAGATGCAGGCCAAGGCCGAAGCCGAGGCCGCTACAGAGCGCAAGGTCCTGCACTACAACAAGTGCGGCAAGTGCGGCAGCACCATGCAACCCAAGCTGTTCAAGGGTGTCGAGATCGACATCTGCGAAGCGTGCGGGGCCGTCCTTCTGGACCCAGGCGAGCTGGAAGAGTTGGCCGGCGAGGAAGGCAACGCGGTCAGCGGACTGTTTGGCTTCTTCTTCAGCGGCTCCGACAAGTAGTGAGCCCACCCGAGGGCCCGGACGTCGAGGTCCTGGCCAAGCTGGCCAACGTGCACGTCGAGGACGTCTCGGGGCTGCGCGTGGATCTTGCCCGCCTGATGCAGCTGGTCGACCGGCTGCAAGGGGTGGAGGCGGACGACGCAGAGCCCGTCGAGGCCGCGCCCACGCGCCGGGCCGATACGCCGCGCGCCGGCCGAGGTCGCGCCGTGCTGACCGAGGCCCGTCAGCTGGACAAGGACCACATCGTCGTGGACAAGCGATGAGCCTCGCGCAGATCTCCGCCCAGGTACGCTCCGGAGAACGCAAGGCTGTCGACGTGGCCGCCGAAGCCATCGAGCGGCTGAAAGGGCTGGCCGACCTGAACCTGATCAGCTGGATGGACGCCGAAATGGCCCACATCCAGGCTCGGGCGGTGGACTCTGCCGTCGCCGCCGGGGGACAGGTGGGCGTGCTCGCCGGTGTTCCGGTGGCCCTGAAGGACAACCTGGCCTTCGCCGGAGCGCCGCTGGAGTGTGGCTCGCCGGCTCTGGCGGGCCACCACGCCGTGGACAACGCGACCGTCGTAAACCGACTGATGGCGGCGGGGGCCGTCATCGTCGCGCGGACCAACATGGACGAGTTCGCCATGGGCTCGTCCACCGAGACGGGCGTTCGAGGACCCGCGCGCAATCCACGGAACCCCGCCTGGTCCTGCGGCGGCAGCTCGGGCGGCTCCGCGGGGGTCGTCGCCGGGGGAGGCGTCCCCCTGGCTCTGGGCTCGTCCACCGGCGGCAGCGTCGTGCAGCCAGCGGCCCATTGCAGAGTCATCGGACTGGAGCCCACCTACGGGCGCCTGTCCCGGAATGGTTTGGTGGCCCACGCCAGCTCCCTGGACCGGGTGGGCTTGTTCACGAACACCGTGGAGGACGCAGCCCTGGCGTTGAGCGTGCTGGAGGGCCAAGACCCCCTCGATCACACCTCGTTGCCGGCCTTCGACGGCTCGCAGCAGGCCCTCTCCGTGGGCCTGCTCGCTGTCGACGTTCCCACCGAGCCCCTCCGCCAGCGCCTTCAGCGCCTGCCTCTGCACGACATCGAGTTGTCCCTGCTGGACGACGCCTTGGCCTGCACGACCGTCATCAGCTGCGTCGAGGCGGCCAGCAACCTGGCCCGGTACGACGGCATCGCCTACGGCGCAGCCCGCCGCTTCGGACCAGAGGTCACCCGCCGCATTCTGCTGGGCACCCACCTCGCACGAGGTGACCACCATCAGAAGTGGGTCCAGAGGGCCTACACGGTGCGCTCCCAGATCCAGGCCCAGCTCGACGCTGCGCTGCAGCAGGTCGACGTGCTGGCGCTGCCCACCACCACCGCACCCTTTGAACTCGGGTCCCTCGATCCCATCCAGCTGCGACAACAAGACCGCTTCGCGTGTCTTGCCGCCCTCTGCGGAAACCCAGCGATCTCAATTCCTTGCGGAGACACCGGGCTCTGCCTGATCGGAAAGAGGGGCCAAGAGACCGGGCTTCTCCAGGCCGCCGCGTTGCTACAAGCTCAGTAGACCTCGGTCTCGTCGGTGGCGGCCAGGACCTCCTCGTAGGTGGTCTCGCCGCGCCCCAGCTTCTTGATGCCGTAGTCCCGCAAGGTCAGCATGCCGTCGTTGAGGGCTTCCTTCTTGATCTCCTGAGAAGGACTGCCGACGCTGATCAGGCGCTGGATGCGAGGTGTGACAGGCATCACCTCGTACAGCCCCGATCGACCGCGGTAGCCGGTACCGCGGCAGCGGACGCAGCCCTTGCCCGCCTTCACCTTCAGGCGTCGGCCCTCGGCCCCCACGATGCCCAGGTTCAGGGCCTGCTCCTCGCTGATCCAGTCGTCGTCCGCGCAGTGGGGGCAGTTCTTACGCACCAGGCGCTGGGCCATGACCCCCAACAACACGCTGCTCAGCAGATAGCTCTCGACGTCCAGATCCAGCATGCGCGTCACGGCGCTGGCGGCGTCGTTGGTGTGCAGCGTGCTCAAGACCAGGTGGCCCGTCAACGCCGCCTGAACGGCGTACTGCGCCGTCTCCGGGTCACGGATCTCACCGATCATGATGACGTCGGGGTCCTGGCGCAGCACATGCCGGATGCCGGCGGCGTAGTCGAAGCCGATGGTCCGGTTGATGGCCATCTGGTTGAACTCCTCGCGGACCATTTCGATGGGATCCTCGAGGGTGGTGATGTTCAACCGCGGATTCGCGATGTGGTGCAGCGTGCTGTACAGCGTGGTGGTCTTTCCGCTTCCCGTCGGCCCGGTGACCAAAATCAGGCCGTTGCTGTTCTCGATGAAGCGCTCGAAAGTCATCAACTCCCGACGGAAGAAGCCCAGCGACGTCAGGTCCTGCAGCAACACTCCCGGGTCGAAGACGCGCACGACCACCTTCTCGCCAAAGGCGGTGGGCACCGAGGACACCCGAAGCTCGATCTCCTGGTCCTTGAAGCTGGTCTTGAAGCGACCATCCTGCGGCCGACGGCGCTCGGCGATGTCCATCTTGGCCAGCAGCTTGAAGCGGCTCACCATGGCCGGGTGCACCACCTTGGGCAGCCGATGGATGGTGTGCAGCACGCCATCAATGCGCAGCCGGACAAAGCTCTCGTCCCGTTTGGGCTCCACATGGATGTCGCTGGCGCGGTGCTCGAAGGCGTAGTTCAGCACGTACCAGACCGCCTGGACGACCGGCTGGTCGGTGGCGTCCAGATCGTTGACGGACTGCAGCTTGTACAGCTGCTCCAGGTTGCCGATGTCGGGAAGATCGCTGCGGAACTGCTTGGCGGCCACCTTCATGCTGCGACGGAATCCGTGGAACTCGGCCACCACCTGGATCACCGCGCTCTTCATCGCCATCACCGGACGCACGGTCTTGCCCTTGAACCGGGCCACCTGCTCCAGCACCTCGCGGTTCCAAGGCTCGGCCATGGCGACGACCAGTTCCTCGGGGTGGTCCTCGAGGGCGATGATCAAGTGGCGCTCAGCAAAGGGGCCCCCAAACGCCTCGGTCACCAACTTGTAGTCCAGCTTGAGCGGATCGATCTCGCGGAACTCCAGCCCCAACTCGACCGCGACCTGGCGGCTGATGAAGCGCTCGTCGACGTGGTCTTCCACGCTGCTGTGCTCGCTTCGGAACCGGAAGCTGGCGATGAGCTCGATCTCACCGACGTTGTAGGTGACCCGCTGCTTGCCCAGCAGGCGGCGCATCTCGGCCCGCTTGTCCAACATGATGTGGCGCGATTGGTCCCGCCCTCGGTTCAGCACGTCGTCGCGCTGGCCTTCGTGCAGCACGCCCTTGCGCACCAGCAGATCCAGGGTCCACCGCAGCTGCTTGGGGTTTCTCGTCACGACCCCATTCTACCGCCACCGACATTTCACGCTCTTTCGAGTGCTTGCGCGCACCCCCATCGTCTTGTACTCGTTGGCCGTCATGCTGATGTTTTTGCTCGCCTGCACCACCACGTCGGACAACCGGACGCCTCCGGCCGTCGAGCTGCCAGCCGACAACTTTGGAGACGCCACGTCGGTGCGCCTGGAGTCCCCCTACAGCGGGCAGACGGTCCAACCGGCCTTCACCGTCACCTTCACCTTCGGCGACGAGATCGAGCAGGTCCGCCTGCTGATCGACGACGAGCCCGTGACGGGCTTCGAGAACCCGGGCAAGGGGCGGCTGGACGTCTACGCGGCCACCGGGCGGCACAAGCTGGCGCTGGTGGGCTACGACGGCAGCCGGAGCGAGCTGAGCCGAGACACCATCGACGTGCGGGTTCGCGACGACGCCGACGGCGACTGGGTGGGCATCACCACCCCCGCTGACGGAGCCCACCCTCTGAACCCCGTCGTGTTCAGCGCCGAGGCCAGCAGCGGCGTGACCCGCGTCGAGTTCGCCGCCGATGACTGGGTCATCGGTGACATCAGCCCAGGCAGCAGCTTCACCTACACCTTCGCGGGCGTCGGGTTCGAGCGCGAGATCGAGGCGCGCGCCTTCAACGGAGACGAGCAGGTCGCCAGCGACGTCATCCACATCACCGTCGAGGAGTCGGTCATCGACCCTGGCCCCACCGACTTCAACGAGCTGGTCGAGGCCCTGGTGGACTCCTACCCCAAGGACGGGACCTACGAGTTCTACTGGCCAGCCGACGGCGGCGGGTGGAGCGGCTCCACCCGCGACCTGTACTACCAGGACCAGAAGATCACCTCACACGGCGGCTACAGCGCCTGCTACTGCAGCGGCATCACCTTCGAGTGGTACCTCCGCGCCTTCCAGGAGTGGGACAAGGTCAACGGCGGAGATGGCAACGATCTCAACGGGGTAGACGATAGCGACATCTGGAGCTTCCGCCGCGATTGGTACGTCCGTGACCTGAAGGGCGAAGGGCCCACGGTGGCGATGGAGACCTACGGCGTCGGCACCGACGTGGGCAGCTTCGAGAACTGGCAGCGTGGCGACTTCGTCCAGCTGTGGCGTATGAACGGCAGCGGGCACACCGCGGTGTTCTGGGACTGGATCCTGGATGACGCCGACGGCATCATCGGCTTGGAGTACGCCAGCTGCCAGGGGGAAGGCCTGGACTTCAACGACGAGTATTTCGGCTCCCATGGCGACGCGCTGGACCCACAGTACATGTGGGCGGCGCGAGGCTGGCTGCCAGAGCTCTGGTACTGAGGAGCTAAGCTCTGTCCATGTGGCTCTTGCTGTCCGTCGCCCTGGCCGGGCCCGCCAAGAAGATGGACAAGCTCCTGGAAAAGCAGGAGTACGAAGAAGTCATCGTCGTCGGGGAGAAGTACCTGGGCAAGAACCCGGAGGCCAAGGACGCCGACGAGGTCCACAGGCGCTTGGCCGAGGCCAGCTTCGAGTTGGCGAGCCAGGAGGACTCCCTGGAGTCCTGGCGAGCCTTCAACGAGACCTACCCCGACTCCACCTACCGCGACCAGGCCATGGAGCGTGAAGCCAAGCTGGCGTGGGAGGCCATCAAGAGCACCGAGTCCCTCGAGGAGTTGGCCGCGTACCAGCAGCGCTACCCCGAAGGGCCCCACACCTTCGAGGCCCGCACCCGCGAAGCGAACCTGGCCTGGCAGGCCGCGGAGGCGGCCGACACCGAAGACCGCTGGAGAGGCTGGGTCGACGCCTACGCGGACGACCCACGACTGGAAGATGCTCGGGCCCGACAGGCCTCCGCGGCGCTGCGATACGCACGGGAGACCGAGGACGTCGACGCCCTGCTCGCCTTCATCGAGGCCTACCCCGACAGCGCCGACCTTCCAAAGGTATATGCCGAAATCCTAAGCGATTTCAGTTTTTTAGATACCCCTTGTTCGGGATCTCCAGTCCCTCGATGCGAGGTCCTTCAGGCCGGAGAAGTCCTGCGCGCCAGCTGGGTCGAGGTGCCCGGTCGCAGCGTCACCGCCACCTTCGTCCGCTGGACCATGACCGGGACCAAGGACCTGCAGACCGCACTCACCAACTGGGCCGGCTCCTTCGACGCCGAGGCCGTGGAGTTGGCCCACAGCCTTACCGGAGAGTCCGTCGACAACCAGTGGACGCTGGAACTGCCCGTGGACCTGAAGACGCCCTCCTCGGGAGGCGGCTACGCCGTGCGGTTGACCGACGGCGAGAACGAGGTCCTGCTGAAGGTCGCCGTGGGCGAGGCCTGGGGCCCCGCGACCACCCAAAAGACAGCGATCTACACCGGAGACCGGGGCGTCTGGGTGGGCTTGCCGGGCGGAGCACCTCACCAGGTGGCCACCGTCGACCCGGGCCAGGACGTGCTGCATGGACGCTTCCTCTACCGCTACGGCAGCGCGGGGCTGCAGCGCGTGGACGTGGATCAGGGCCGGGTCGACACCATTGACTCTTCCGCGATCTCAGGGGTCTGGGCGTCTGACGGCGGTCTTATCTGGGAACGTGAGGGCGGTGAGTTGATGCACCCGGGGGGCTCGCTGTCCTTCCTCCGCAACGGCGCCCATGTCGCGGTTCATCCCGACGGCGGCAAGGTGGCGCTGCTGCACGACGACGGCGAACTTCGGGTCCGCGTGCTGCTGCTGGACGGCTCGCTCGAGAGCGAGTTCACCGCTCCGACAGCCGGCATTGAGGCGGTGCGTTGGACCCGCGAGGGCCTGGTGGTGTTGGCCGGCCCCGAGCTGGCGCTGGCCATCGACCCCGCCGCGAAGACGATCAAGCCCACCGACCACCGCAAGGCCACGGAGACCATCACCGGCGTAAAGCTTCCCTGGAAGGTGACCGGCGCTGGAACCTTTGTCGTCGAGACCCAGGACGACGGTTTGCAGGCCTTGGTTGTGGTCAACGGGCCCTCGCGTGCCACCGCGGTGGTGCTGGACCCGGAGGCACCCTGGCGTCTCGGCGAGGGCTGCACCGAGGTCTCCGACGTCCAAGCGACCTGGCTGCCGGATGGACGCATCGCCGCCCGCCTGGTCCGCGAACACTGCGGAGACCAGATGAACGGCACTCTGGTGGTGGTCAACGCCGCCGGCGGAACGCCGGTGCTCTTGGAGTCCCACGGTTCGGGCCTGCCAGACTGGCTCCTGAGCGGGTGGCACGGCGGGGTGCTGTTGCTGCCCGACGGTCGCTCCCTGACCGGGGCTGGGCTGGAGCCCGCGCCGGGTGGTGTGTCCAAGGCATCGTGGTACGTACCCGGTCTCTACTCGTTGCTGTAGGTTGTCCTTGTGCTGTTGCTGTGGGCCGGATGCGTCACGATCTCGAACGATGACCTGAAGCTGCGTCGCGACCTGGATCAGGACGGGACACCGAACGCAGAAGACTGCGCCCCGGACGACCCCAGCATCGCCATTCCCGAGTGGTGGGAAGACGCGGACGGCGACGGCTTCGGCGGCGCCGCGAAGAGCGCGCAGGCCTGCGAAGCCCCCGAGGGCTACGTCCCGTCCAGCGACGACTGTGACGACAGCGACCCGCTGTCCTGGCCCGGCGCCGAAGAGCTCTGCGACAACGTCGACAACGACTGCAACGGCGACGTCGATGACGCCGAGGAGGGCAACCCCTGGTACGCCAACGAGGTCTGTCGTCTGGCCTACGACGACGCCACCGCCCACTTCGTGGGGGAGGGGACAGGAGACAACGCCGGCGGCTCCATCGCCGGAGACCTGGACCATGACGGCGACGGCAACGTCGACGTGCTGATCGGCGCCCCCGAGGTGGGTGAGCGAGCGGGTGCCGTCTACCTGCTCTACGGCGGCATCGCCTCCGGCGAACAAGGCCTGGATCTGGCGGACGCCACCTTCACCGGAGGCGACGACGACCGCGTGGGGCGGCGCATCGCCGCCGGAGATCTGGACGGAGACGGCGCGGACGAGTTGGTGGTGCCCAGCCTACGCGAGACCGTGAACCTGGCAAAGGACGGCGCGGTCTACATCTTCCCCGGAGGCGCCCGTCGTCTGGGCGGCCAGGACTTCACGGACGCGGTCCAACTGCACGGGAGCAGCAGCTGGTCACGGCTGGGCTTCGGCGTAGAGCTGCCCGGCGACATCACCGGCGACGACGTGGTCGATCTGGTCGCGTCTTCGCCCTATGACGCCGGGGACCTGGGCGTCGTCTACATCTTCGCCGGGCCGGTCACCGACGGCTCCTCGGACGACGCCGAGGTCACCATCACCGGCACCATCCCTGGCGGAGGCTTGGGAGGACGCATCTACGGCGTGGGTGACGTCACCGGTGACGGTCAGGCCGATCTCGTCCTCGGCGACGAACTGGACGGACGCGCCTGGCTGTTCGCGGGCCCGGTCTCCGGCGACCTGGACACCGACGACGCCGACGTCGAGTGGGTCGGCCCGTCCCAGTCCACCATGGCCAACGCCCTCTGCGCCCCCGGCGATTGGGACGGAGACGGCGTGATGGAGCTGATCGTCAGCGCCCCCAGCGACTCCACTGGCGAGGACCGGGGGGGGTCGGTCTTCCTGGTCTCCGCAGACGTCGGGAGCGGCCTGGTCGCCGAATTGGCCACCGCCACCTTCCTGGGTGAGACCGCGGGCATGAACGCCGGCGCCTCCATCGCGTGCGACGCGGACACCGATGGAGACGGGACGACGGATCTGTTGGTCGGCGCGGACTTCTTCGGCGCCAACCTCAACGGCGCGGCGATGCTGGTGTACGGCGACGCGTACCAGGGAAGCCAGCCGCTGCTGCTGGCCGACGCCCGCATCGAAGGCAACCCTTCGGCCCAGCTGGGCGGCGTCGTCGCCTTCGCCGGTGACCTGTCCGGCAACGGCGGGACCGATCTGCTGGTTGGCGCGACGGGCGAGAGCACCAACGGCCAGGGCTCGGGCGGCGTCGCTTTGATCTCCGCGGATTGGGAATAGACTTCCCCCATGGGCATCTTCGACCGCATCGGAAACCTGGGCAAAGGCGTCGTGGGCATGTGGAAGCGGGGCGGTGAAACGCCCTCGGCGCAGGACGTTCTAGACGCGGAACTGGACGCCACCACTCGCAAGGCCCGCGTCGACGCGCAGCTCCGACGCATGCGCGAGCAGCAGGCACCCGAGCCCGAGGTCGCCTCCGAGACTCCAGCAGCCGACGCGCCCTCCGAGCCGTCAGACGACCGCCCGATCAAGAAGACGCTGTGACCCTGACCCGTGGCGCCACGACCCTGGCGCTGGACCCTGCGTGGGTGACGCTGCTCTCCGAAGCGGGAGCCCTCGATCCCTACGCCAAGCCACCCGACCTGCAGCGCTGGCACAGGCGAGCCTTGCGAAAGGCCGGCTTGGAGCAGCCCGAGGACGACCCCGAGGGCTTTCAGAGGGTGCTGCATGAGCTGACGGAGCGCGATCGTTCCGTCGCCAGCCCCTACGGAGTGGCCCTCTTCAAGCTCTCTACCCCGGGGAGCTGGATCGTCGGCGAGGCGGAAGCTGCCCAAATCGTCGAGGCGCTGGTCTCCACACCCGAGGCCACCGCATTGGTGGACTTCGCTCGGGGTGGCGCCTTCGAGGTCCGATGACCTCGCTGGACTTTGAGCGGCTCAGCCGCGAGCTGCTGGTCGCTCTGCGAGGGCAACGCAGCCAGGTGCAGTGGAGCCGTCGGTTGGGCTACCGCAGCAACGTCGCCTACGCCTGGGAGAGCGGGCGGCGCTCCCCCACCGCAGCCGAGGCCTTTCGCGCCGTCCGGCGCAGCGGCATCTCAGTGGAGGATTCGCTGGAGCGGTTCTACGGACGGCCACCGCCGTGGCTCCAGCGTCTGGATCCCGCCACTCCCGAGGGGGTAGCCCAGCTGCTCGAGGACTTGAGGGGCAGCCTGAGCGTGACCGACCTGGCCCGTCGGGCCGAGTTGTCACGCTGCAGCGTCAGCCGTTGGTTGGGCGCGCGCACCCAACCGCGCCTGCCAGACTTCCTGCGGGTGGTCGAAGCGGCCAGCCTCCGCTCGGTGGATCTGCTGGCCAGCCTGGTCGATCCCAGCCAACTGCCGTCCGTGGAGCCGGTCTGGGAGCGCCTGGAGGCCAACCGCCGTGGCGCCTTCGAGCTCCCGTGGACCCAAGCCGTGCTGCGGGCCCTGGAGTTGGAGGACTACCGCGCGCTGCCACACCACGTGGAGGGCTGGTTGAGCGGCCGGCTGGGGATGTCCTTAGAGGTCGAGCGCCAGTGCGTGGAGTTCCTGCTGGCCTCGGGGCGTGTGCACTGGGCCGGTCAGCACCTGGCCCCCGAAGACCTGGCGGTGGACACCCGGCGCCACCCCGAGATCGGGCGCCGCTTGAAGCAGCACTGGACCGAAGTCGCCGCCGAGCGCGTCGCCGCGGGAGCCCCCGGACAGTTCAGCTACAACGTCTTCACCGTATCCCGCGAAGACTTCGAGCGGATCCGGGAGATGCATCTGGGCTACTTCCACGCTCTGCGCGCCGTCGTCGCCGATTCGGAGCCCGGCGAGGTGGTGGCGGTCGCAAACGTTCAGTTGTTCCCATTGGAACCGGCTTCGTCGGAGGGATAACGCTGGATCCATGATGGACGAGGCCAAGGCTCAGGCCCTCGAAGACCACATTCGCCTTCACCTGGGCGAGGCGGCCCACGTCTACTACGACATGGGCGGAGGGCCGGTTCACGTCGACGTCCACCTGATCGAGCCCTCGGGGAGCCAGGAGAACTACCTGCTGGTTACCACCGGCATGTCCGACCGAAGCATGAACGTGCCCGACGAGCTGGAACGCTCCGACGATCACCAACTGGCCGAACTGGTCATCGCGCTGCCGCCCGACTGGTTTCCCAACTTCCCCGACGACGTCGAACGTCCTGAGCGAGCCTGGCCCGCCCGTCTGCTGGGGGAGCTGGCGTTGCTGCCTCACGAGCACGAGACCTGGCTGGGCATCGGCCACACCATCCCCAGTCCCCAAGGCCCCTACCACCCAACGACCAACCTGCGCTGTGCCCTGCTGCTGCCACCGCTGCTGACCCCCCGAGCCTTCCGTCAGCTGAAGCTGGCGGACGGACGAACCGTCAGCTTCCACGCCGTGGTGTTGCTGCACGCCGAGGAGGCGCAGCGCAAGCTGGACGAGGGTCTGCAGGCGCTGCTGGAGGTCTTCGAGCAGAAGCACATCACCGAGCGAATGGACCCCCGCCGCCCCAACCTCTTCCCGCCCCAGCTGGACAGCGCGGTGTTCAACGAGCTGGAGAACACCGAGACCGTCCGCCTGAAGCTGT
>Ga0315331_10003629_pt1 | contig 11662 bp, 9 predicted proteins | sample M160m34915metaG_FD_203456 | JGI IMG/M metagenome (GOLD analysis project Ga0315331, IMG submission 203456) | Ammonia-oxidizing marine archaeal communities from Monterey Bay, California, United States - M1 60m 34915 | ecosystem: Environmental > Aquatic > Marine > Intertidal zone | place: USA... | reverse complement strand
AAAAAAAGATTAACTAATATTCAATTTGCTCTTGATGTATCTGGCAGCATGACGGCGCCTTTTGGCGATGGTAACCGTTACGAGGCAGCCATGGCGGCAATCAATGAATTCATTAACTATCGTGAAAAAGATGCTTTCGGGTTAACTGTTTTCGGAGATCATTTCTTGCACTGGATACGTCTGACTTCTGATCCGTCAGCATTCGGATATGCAACCGATTTTTTAGGCCCTACACGTTTGCCTATTTGGTTTAGAGGCGGAACTAAAATCGGTCTAGCCCTTGAAGAATGCGCAAAATTATTAGTGGAACGCGAAGAAGGTGATCGCCTCATTATTCTTTTATCAGACGGCTACAGTGCTGATCTTGGAGGCGGTAAAGATATTGAGATAGCGAATAAACTTGTAGCAGATAATATTTCTACATATGCCATTCACATTGCTCCTGGAGCACCTCCAGCACAGTTATTAACCATAACTAATCGGACCGGCGGTGAAGTTTTTGCAGCTGGCGATCCATTGGCTCTAAAAGAAATATTCGCTCGAATTGACAAAATGCAGAAAACTAAAATCGAGAGGATAGGTGCCGAATCGATGGACAATTTTAAACCCTATGTGATGGCAGGAACCTCCATAGCCTTGATGTTTTTAATGAGTCTCTTCGGTTTACGTTATACACCATGGTAGTGAATCCGGAAATTTCAGCGTTAACAGCACTTGTAATTGCAATTGGGGCTGAGATGATACATTCACGCCGTATCAAAAACATTGCGATCTTATCCTTCGGCCCTTCGGCCCTTCCTTCATCATGGGCGCGAATAGCTCCGGCAATAAGATGTCTGGCTCTTTCTTTAGGAATCTGGGGACTTACTACTCTTTTAACTATCCAGCCTAAGGTTCTCAAAGCCCAAGCAGTTGATCCCGATGAAATACGTCACATTGTAATTGTTCTCGACGTGTCTCCGAGCATGAAAATAAAAGACGCTGGTGAGGGAGGAGTAAAGAGAAGGCGGGAACGCGCTTTTGAATTAATGGAATCATTTTTCAAAAGAGTCAGGGTAGAACAAATGAGGCTTTCCCTGATCGCGGTATATAACGGAGCAAAACCTGTAGTTGTAGATACTAAAGACGCAGAAGTGGTTCGAAATTTTCTTGATGGTATGGACATGTATACTGCATTTGAAGCCGGTAAAACTCATCTCTTTGATGGGCTCAATCTTGCCGCCGAAATTTCGAGCGAATGGCGCCAAGACAGCACAACAATTGTTCTGCTTTCGGACGGTGACACTGTTCCTTCTACAGGAATTCCGAAGATGCCCAGATCCGTCAATGGGATATTAGTTATTGGAGTAGGCGATCCAATAAAGGGAACCTTCCTGGACGGCCAAAACTCCAAACAGGATGCCTCAACTCTTAGGCAGATAGCTTTACGGCTTAATGGCACTTACCATGATGGAAACGTGAAACATATCCCAAGCGAAACAATTTCATCTCTCGTATCAGTTGAAGAAAAAAGCGCCCTCGAAAAAATGACTAGACGAGAATACGCTTTGATAGCGATAGGAATATCTGCTCTGGTTCTAGCTTCACTCCCTTTCATATTAAATTCTTTTGGCACTCAATGGCGTGTCGGAATCCGATCAAATTCGGATAGTAAAAAATGAAATTTTCAGAAATCCCTGTCCATCGACCATGGTTAGCGATTGCTTTATTTGCAGTTATCAGCGGTCTTTCTTTTTACGGAAACTTATCTGAGCGTGGAGATCGAAACATTAAAAGTGCCCGCGCAAAAACTGATTACGAATTTACCAAAAAAGTGACCCGTGAATTCGGGCCAGACGGATCGGAAATTCTCATACTCATTACTCATAAAAATGACAATGGAGATTTATTTGAAAAGGGCACTGCCACATCTTATAAAAATCTATTAAAAGCGGTAAGAAAAATTCCCGCCGTCTCTCGGGCATTCAGTTTTGATCAAATACCCTCATACGGAATTGGACTACTTAAGCTTCCATTGTTTCCAGATAAAAATGACTCTGAATCAAAACGTAAGGCGTGCCGGAAAAGGGCTCTAAATCATCCCATAGTCGCGGGGAATTTATTGTCTGCAGACGCCCGCACTTCTTTGGTCCCTTTGAGTTTGAAACTGACAAAAAATCAAAACATTGGCGACATTCTTAGTCTCATTAGAACTGAGGGAAACAAGGCTCTAAAGGGTTCAAATCTAGAAGCTAAACTGACCGGGAGGGTTCCGATAGATATTGCCCGACGTGATGCAATGAAAACTGAAAAATTACGCTTTCAAATCATAGGCTATGTTCTTTCTGCAATACTTGCTCTTATTTTCTTTCGCGGCTTAGTGATGACTCTAATAGTCACTTTGCCACCCGCGGTCGGCGTCTTCTGGACCATTGGAATGCTTGGCTTCACTAATGAACACCTCAATAGCCTCTCTATGGTGATAATGCCCATCATATTAACAATGATTGGGTTCACTAACGCCGCTCACATTGTTTTTCAGTTTCGTCGAGAACTCAATGAAGGGTCTTCTGCTAAAGAATCTATGGCAGCTTCAATGCGTAAATTGGGACTCCCATGCATGTTGTCAGCTTTAACGACTGCCGCGGGATTTGCTTCCCTCACCGTTGCAGAAGCAAACATGATTAGTGACTTTGGAAGAGACTGTGCCGTCGGCACACTGATCACATTCATGGCCGTGGTTCTCTTACTGCCACTCCTTGGCCTGTTGCCATTCAAACACAAAATAGAAACTGAAAAAAAATCTCTGCAACTAGGATCCGTCCCCGGAAAAGAATTTTTCATGGGGTTCATAGGCCTTGTCATTAAACACTCTAAGTGGGTAGTAACTGTTTCTGTTATTCTCACAATTCTCTTTGGGTGGCTAACTTCGACTCTTAAGCCAGACATGTATCTGCTCAACCAACTTCCAGACAAAAGCGAAAGTGGAGAAGCTCTCATAGAGGCTGATAAAAGCCTAGGAGGGATACAAGCCATCCGCATAGTTGTCGAATGGGAATCCGATGACAGTGACCCTGTACCTATCATTGCAAACATCGAAGAGATAGTTAAAGAGGAAGAACTTTTGAGCCAACCCTTATCGATACGAGGAGTGCTTTCCTCACTTCCTGGTCTTGGAAAAGATCTTTCTTTACGTATGCCTCTCCTGAAACGAGCGCCTCCAGATTTAATTAAGCCCCTTTACCGCCCAGATATTAAAAAGGCCGTCGTCATTACCCGAATACAGGACCTCGGAGTCGCTCAATACACACCCGTCTATGAAAGAATAGAAAATAAACTTCAGAAGCTAAGCGAGAAACATCCTGATTATAAGTTTGGATTGGCTGGAGGAGCAGTCGGTTGGGGGCGATACGTCCATCGCATGCTTAATGACTTGGCCCGCAGCCTCGCTGCCGCAGCCATTATCATCCTTATCATGATAACAATCGCCTACCGCTCTTTGCGGATTGGCTTAATAGCCATGATTCCAAATCTATTTCCCCTACTTGCATGTGCTGCGGTCTTAGCCGCCTTTAAATTACCACTATCTCTTGAAATTGTTTGTGCTTTCACGATCTGTCTCGGCATCGCTGCTGATGATGCAATCCACTTCCTAAGTCGTTACCAAAGTGAAAGAAGAAATGGCCTCAATATCGATGAGGCCCTCGAATGTAGTTTTATGCGTGTAGGACAGGTCCTTATAGCTACTACGGTTGTCATGCTCTGCGGTCTTGGAAGTGTTCTTTTCAGTTCACTTCCTATGTATCGCGCTTTCACTGCAGTTGCTTGCGCAACGCTTAGTACAGCGCTCATTGCTGATCTCATTATACTCCCCTCACTTCTAAAGCTGTTCCATAACAAAAAGGTTTAGACTTGAACATGTCGGTCCAGAGACTAACATAATAGAACGTCCCTTCAATCATGCGTAAGTTCTTCATCTTTATTTGGCTACTCGTTCCACTTGGTGCGGCGGCTTATCATTTTGGTCCTGGTCAACAAAGCATTAAAATTGACCAGGCAACCACACACATTGGTTTGGCAGAGAAACACTTGATGAATAAGGAATTTGCTGAAGCTGTAATCGAGTTTGATGAAGCGATCAGTTTATTGCCAAAGGAGAATATTTCTACAAGCAACAGGTTGCGTTTAGAGAAAGCCAAAGCACAGATGCAGTGCTCACAACTCCCAGAAGCTTATAAGGACCTTCTTTCAATGCTATCAGCACTAGATGAAAACACGGAACCACAGCTGGCTGCGGATACAAAATCAACTCTTGCCAATGCTCAGTATTATATTACTTGGCTAATGAGGCTCGAAGGCCATTCCCGGGAAGTTTGGGAGCCGGTCATTGAATCATCACGCCAAAATTATTATGCAGCTGCCGAATTTGCAAAGAGTGAAGGGAAGCAGCAATCGGCTGATCAATTATTCGAAAATCTTGAAGCTTCAATAAAGCTTGCTCGCATAGATTTGGATGAGCTTCAGGGCCTGCCACTGCCTAACCAATGACGAGGATGCGGAAGTGGAACCAGGCCCGGTCGGGCCGGAAAAAGTAAAACGGGTAAGAAGCCTGCGGACTCTCGCGGCGCAGGCCAAGCTCCTCCACCAGACGGAATCGGATCGTGATCCTGAAGGGCTTGCCCAACATACAAATTACAAACCACATCAGTTCTCCCGACTTGGTTAAATGAGACGGCTCTTCCTAACAAGCATCGCGCTTCAGTTATCCATTAGTTCACTTTTAGTAGCTCAAGATCGAACGGCTAAAATTCCGGTGGAGGTTATACCGCCGTCCGAAGATAAAAAAAATCTGAGGGATCCTATCAACAAAATCCCACCCAAAAATGCAACCACAGGTGCAGCAATAATCACAACGCGACCCACTGATGTTGATGCCCTTATCCTTGCAAAACTGCCAAAAGTATTAATTGACCGCCGCCCCTCATCTCTTTTAAGAAACTTGGGAAACATTGATCAAAACAAAAAGGATAAAGGCAGTTCAAAACAACCAAAAAGCGCAGCAGACATTGCAATTGAATCATTGGCTGAAAATCTAACTAAGAGCAATTGGAATGGGGTAGCGGACTTTTTTTCCTCTCAATTTAAGAAAACCGAGAACGCAAACAAGGCTTACCTGAGTCTGTTGGATACTCTCGCGCTACCGCCACGAATTAGACCCACAAGAACAATATCATCTGCAAGCCTAACGCCCGGAAAGGTAACGCCACCACGGAACATGGCATATGCCGAAAAGCATCTCCTCTCTCCCACTGATATATTATATTTAGGGGATGCCTGTCCAGTTGATCTCAATGAAAAAACCACAATACCCAAGCTGGGACGTTTATTGAAAATAGCACTCTCGCGCGGTCACTTTCCTGATACTTTTGTTAATTTACTCGATAAGGGAACAAAAAAAATTGGCGGCTCCGATGACAGTAAAAAACGAATGACAGCAGCCAGACTGCTAATCAGTGCTGGACTCGCAGCCGAAGCTGGGAAATTCCTGCCAAAGATAGATGATTCGGATGATCCCGATGAACTCGATGTTATTGCAAATTATCATCTGGCTCTTCATGCAAAAGAACCCAAAAATGGACATCTTGGATTGGCTTGGCAGGCCACTCAATTGGTTCTAGCCAATCCAAAAACTATTCAAGCGAGTAAAGAATCTGCCCTTGAAAGAGCAGTGGATCTCGCCCCTAGAGTTGAAGAGGAAAAAGGAGCACGATGGCTAAGCGAAAGCTTCACTGGAGATGCTAAACTTGGTCGTGAAGTACTTGCAACGATTGGAGCCCTCACCTCAAGCGGCAGATCAGAACCTTCATCCTCTGCGCGCCTTCGGCGACTCACTCTACAAAAAACTGCTACAGAATCGTTACTTCAGATTAGTGAAATTAAACTCAACGAATGGTCCGAAATATTAAATATACTTGCTTTAAATTGGCTCTCCGAAGCCTCTTACAGCTATCAGCGGGATGCATCGAAAACCATTAGTCCGAGAATGCGATGGGATCAGTACGGAAACATGTATTACGAGAACCCTAAAGTGAATTCTACGACTACCTCTAGTAATGTCCCTGGTCCAATAGCTTCCGGAGAACTGCTCAAAGTGCGCCCAAATGAAAATTGGATCCGTCAAATTGATACTGACCTGCAACCACAGTTTTCTACTTTATATGCTCAGTTATATCTTAAAGTTAATGAACCAGAAGAGGCATTTCCTTACATTCAGAAAGTTTCTGCTAATTATCCTGAAACCGGAAGACGTCTGGCTGAAGAATTCTTGCGTGTCTGGGCAGATAATCATAACCCAAATGCGAATCGCAACCGTACTTATCGGTACGGTTATATGTATGGATATAATCAAAGAGCAAACTCTATCCCACTAACCCGCTCAAAGCAGGAGCGGAGTCTAACCGAACTGGCCAATTGGGTGAGTAAATTGCAATCCTTACCAATAGGTGAAATTAATCAGGACAAACTCGCCGAAGCCTTCACTAAAATTCATAGCCGTGCCGAGGTATATAAAATGACCGCAATCACCAAAGTATTCGGAACCTTTAAGGACATGAACCCGAAAACTGTTGCAGCTTTAGCTAACACTATGCGAGTCAATCTAGCGACAGTCTGGCGTGATCCTAAAACACAGCAAGATGCAAAGACAAAACGCAAAGATGATGAAATCCTTGCCGAAGTAATAGCAGGATATGAAGGAATAGATGATATTCTGGGGAAAACAATTGCAGCGAATCCTGAAGATTGGCGCCTCCATCTACGAAGAGCCTGTCTGACTCTCGACAAAATCAACTTCCAACAAGAATCAAAAAAGAGCTCCACTTATTCTATCGATCGAAAGAACAGTTATGAAATGTTCTCAAAGGCTGCTGAACTATACATCTCGACTTTACCTGACAACGAAGACGAAGAAACGACCGAAGCCTTTGAGCACTGGTTCTATGCTGCCTTAGGTGCAAGTGATCTTGGTGCACTTCGCGAAACACAGCTCCCCGCTCCCCGACAAATTGAAAACATCAAAACTGCTCTTTCTGGTTTACCTAACAAATCCGCAGAGCGGCACTTAGCACGCTTTGCAAATGCTCTCGCAGCGAGAATCAGTTCAGTAAAACCAGAACTCAAACAGCGTTATCTTCGCCATGGCTTATCAATAGCCGGTGATCATGAAAAGGCCAGTGAAGCGCAAAAACTTTTTAATTACTATAATGACCTGACTACTGAAATCCAGCTCGTAGCAAGAATCGACGGTTCAAGCACTGTCGGACATGAATCGCCATTCGGAGTCTTCGTTGACATTCTTCATACCAAAGAAATAGAACGCGAATCCGGCGGCTTTGCCAAATACCTCACAAATCAAAATAATTCCAGCTACGCCTATAACTATGGCAGACCAACACAAAATTATCGTGAGAAGTTTGAAGATATTACCCGTTCAGCGCTTTCAGAACACTTCGATGTTATGTCAGTTACATTTCACGACAGCAAAATCACTTCAAGAGGAGCAGGTCAAGAGGGGTGGCGCGTTACCCCCTACGCATATGTTTTACTTAAGGCTCGCACTCCAGAAGTTGACAAGATACCTTCGATGCAAATCGATCTGGATTTTCTAGATACTGGAGGATATGTGATTCTTCCAATAGCCACCGCTCAAATTCCAATCGATTCTAAACCCACGATTGGTGACCCTCGTCCCACTGAAAACCTTAAAATAGTTCAAATACTTGATGAGAGGGAAGCTGATCAGGGCTTGCTCAAAGTTGAAGTTAAAGCTTCATCCAATGGTCTGGTTCCAAATCTTGACCAATTACTTGAGTCGAACCTCAATAACTTTAACCAAACCGATTCATCTGGAGGAGAGATTTCCATAGCCAGATTAGATGCAGAATCTAAGTCAGGGAGTCCCCTCACTGAAAGGAACTGGATACTTACTTTCACAAAAACACAAAAAGGCACCAATGACTCTTCCCTTAAATTTAGTTTTCCAAAACAAATAACTGAAACTAAAGAAATGCTTTTTCAGCGGTATGAAGACGCTGATTTAGTTGCTTCTAGTCAAACCATACTATTAGAACAGAATTACGGTCAGAAGAATTCGAAATGGATTGGATTGGCTCTACTTGTAGTCCTTTTTATAGGAGCAATAGCCTTGAAATTTAAAAAGCAAAATCTGAAAAGTTCAGGAAGCAAAGAAAAGATCTCAAACTTTAATGTTCCAAATGAAATTACACCTTTTTCTGTTCTTGGCCTTTTGCGGAAAATTCATCAGGAAAAAGATTTTTCCGAAGACATTCAATTACGGTTAGATGAATCCATCGCATCTGTTGAAAAGCAATATTTTGATAGAGAAGATGAACCGTCTCTCAACCTAAAAGCCATCGCAGAAGAGTGGGTCAACCGAGCAGCGGTCTAAAGCGGTCTAATAAAGAAGCCAAGCATTACGCGACCCTCTGGATCTCAATCAGAACGGTCAAACCTCAACGCTAGCGACGGCCATGGCTGCCATTCCTTCACCTTTCCCAACAAAACCCATCCTTTCGTTGGTCGTTGCCTTAATGCCAATCTGATCCATTTCTAACCCAAGGGCTTGAGCAATATTTTTTTTCATTGCATCAGCATGAGTCAGAATCTTTGGCTCCTCAGCTATTAGGCTGCTATCAATATTAATAATCTTTCCTCCTCGAGTGGCCACTTCCTCTGCTGTTTTTTGGAGAATACTCAGACTGCTAATTCCTTTGATTGATTCATCTGTTGGAGGAAAAAAATATCCTATGTCTGGAGCGCCTACCGCTCCCAGAATAGCATCCGCAATGGCATGACTTAAGACGTCAGCATCAGAGTGCCCGTCAAGGCCCTTGTCCCAAGGAATGTGCACGCCTCCAAGTATTAAGGGTCTACCTTCCACTAGCCGATGAACGTCGTATCCTATTCCTGATCTTGATGCCATGATTATTATGAAAGTGTATTTTCTAGAGGCAGCTTACCGTTCCACGAACAAATTGAAAGTTTGCCTTTCGTAACATTACTATCAATAAGGTCGACCCTCCCTCCTGCAGCCTCTACCAACAATTTACCGGCAGCAATGTCCCATAAACTGATCACTTCCTCTATATATGCATCTAGCCTTCCACAAGCAATATAAGCTAATGCAAGTGCTGCACTTCCCATCATACGGGATTTCCTGACCTGAGAAGCAATTTCACGGTAACGGATGAAGCCTGCCTCCATAGCATCTTTGGTCTTGGAAAACCCGACAGTCACTACTGCTTCAGACATTTTTCCACGTTCACTCGTTGATATAAGAGAACCGTTCAGTGTCGGCTCGCTTCCAACATTAACTGCCCAAAGTTCATCCATCATGGGGTCATATATCACACCAAGAATCCATTGATTTGTTGATTGTTGTCGGAGTGCTATTGAAACACAAAAGTGTGGAATCCCGAAAAAATAATTCACCGTTCCGTCAATGGGATCAATGATCCACTGATAATCACCACTCTCAGATCCAGCATCACCCTCTTCACCAAGAATAGAGTGATCAGGAAAAGCAGTCAAAATTAAGTCCGAAATCAAAGACTGGCTCATAACATCCAGTTGTAATTTGATGTCATGCTCTTCGAATGCATCTACGACTTTATCTTTCCCATAATTCTCTTTCAATAATTGGCCTGAGGCCTTTGCCGCTTTCTTGGCTATTTCTAGAAATTCACTCATTTATCCTTTTAACAATGATTCTATCTTATCGAGAATTTTTCCTGCAATTTCCTGCTTAGAACACTTTTTAATATGATCCTTTGATCCGTCACTCTGAAAGATAGTGACTTCATTATGATCAGATTCAAATCCTATATCCTTGCGTGAAACATCATTAGCAACGATGAAATCACAACCCTTACGTTTCATTTTCGATAATGCATTTTCCCGCAATTCCTCAGTGTCTGCTGCGAATCCGACTAATACTCCATCGAATCCAAAAATCTGACGCATTGAACCTAAGATGTCCTTAGTCCGTTTTAGTTTAATATCCTTATCACCTGTTTTTTTCAGTTTTTGTGGACTCGTTTCTGTGGGTGTGTAGTCAGCAACTGCTGCAACCATTACTGCAGCATCACATCCTTCGGAGTGTACCATAACCTCATCATACATTTGAGATGCCGTCTCTACAGAAACAATGTGACAGCCCCTTGGACTAGGGACATTGACGGGGCCACTAATCAATAATACTTCATGGTCTCGCAATTCTGCAGCCGTTGCAATTGCATATCCCATCTTGCCAGTTGAACGATTACTCAAAAATCTTACAGGATCAATTGGCTCTCTTGTCGGCCCGGCTGTTATGAGGATACGCACAGATAAAATTAATCTCTAATTGTCGGTTGAGAGGATCTTATTTACCGAATCAAGTATCCCATCAACTGGCCACATCCTACCAATTCCCTCATATCCACAAGCGAGCATCCCCTCATCAGGGCCTATAAACTGCACACCCCGAGAAACCAATTTTTCAACGTTTTCTTGCGTTGCAGGATGATTCCACATCTTACCATTCATGGCTGGAGCAATGATTACAGGAGCGAGCGTTGCAAGATAAATTGAACTTAATGGATCATCCGCAATCCCATTAGCAAACTTTGCTATTGTATTCGCGGTTGCTGGCGCAATAAGAATAAGATCCGAACGGTCTGCCAGCTCGATATGCCCAGGTCTGGAACTTTGCTTCTCATCATGAAAACTAGTAAAAACAGGATTCTTTGAAAGGACCTGTAATGTTAATGGCGTAATAAACTCTTTAGCCTCGTCACTCATAACCACGGTCACTGAGTGCCCACTCTTGGTCAAACCACTCGCAACATCAGCAGACTTGTAAGCAGCAATTGAACCTGAAACTCCTAGAAGAATTTGCTTCATTATAATAAAATTAGAGTCGCTTCCCAAAGACTCTTTGTCAAAGGGCGTTAAAAAATAAACTTTTTATGCTCTTTAACTAAGCTCATCTTTTTTTTCATCAAGGTATGACTGCAAAATTTCAACTGCTGCCGCCTGATCAATTAAATGTCTACTGCTTTTAATGGAATGCCCCGCATCATGTAATTTTTGTTGAGCCAAAGTAGTGGTGAACCTTTCATCTTGGGTAACCACCTTAATAGTTGGCATGGCGCTGGTTATTTTATCGACAAAATCTGATACTTTCTGTGCTGCTTTGCCGTACGATCCATCTAGGCTGCGGGGCATACCAATGACAATGATTTCAATTAATTTTTGGTCAACAATTTCAGCAATTCTTGCAATTGGATTCACTTCGCAGGCCTGAACCGTTTCAAGCGGATGGGCAAACATCCCCAAATCATCGCTGCATGCTATTCCAATGCGGACTTCTCCATAATCTACTCCCAGGGCTTTCAAAATATAGATAAACGGGGCTTTGTTGCTATTAAGCTAAACACATAGCAAGCGGATTCATACTAACAATTTCATAACAATTATCTTTAATATATGAATATATTTAAATTTGCTTTATTAAAATCCCTGCCAAACCTTCATGGCCCATAAACAGGAACACTATGTTGTTGTCTCTATAAATGAGAATGCTTTTTAATAGTGTTTAGTTTGAAAGCCAGACCTCTATGAA
>Ga0315331_10003628_pt1 | contig 11664 bp, 10 predicted proteins | sample M160m34915metaG_FD_203456 | JGI IMG/M metagenome (GOLD analysis project Ga0315331, IMG submission 203456) | Ammonia-oxidizing marine archaeal communities from Monterey Bay, California, United States - M1 60m 34915 | ecosystem: Environmental > Aquatic > Marine > Intertidal zone | place: USA... | reverse complement strand
CGACATCACCATCGGCCACATGGCGCTGCTCCACGCCTGCACGCTGGAAGACAAGTGCTTTGTCGGCATGGGCTCCATCGTGCTCGATCAGTGCACGGTGCAGACCCACGGCATGCTGGCGGGTGGTGCGATGCTGACGCCGGGCAAGACGGTCACCGGCGGCGAGATGTGGGGCGGGCGTCCCGCTAAGCCGATGCGCGCGCTGTCGGACGAGGAGATCGCCAATTTCGACTGGTCGGTCGCGGGTTATTGCGAACGTGGAGGCGAATTCCGCGACGAGCTGGCGGCGCTGGCGAAGGAAAACGCCATCGCAGCCGAGTAGGACGCGGGCGCTAAATCACGGCGCTGTCGCGTCGGTCGCAATGACCGTGCGACTGTAACGTCGGACCCGTGCGCCAGCTCCGCGCCTTTTATCCCGGGTAAATTCCTGGTACTTATTGCCATCATTCGGAATTCCGAGTGGATACCCGAATTCCCCTACCCAATCAATGAGAAGGACAGGCGATGACCCGCATAGAACCGCTCACCGACAAACAGATGGGCGAATCGATCGACCTCCTGAAACCCACGATCGAGCGTCTCGGTTTTTTGCCCAATTCCCAACGCATCATGGCGCTGAAACCCGAACTGCTGTTCGGCATCAACGAGCTGTACAAGGCGATCATGCATCGCACCGAGGATTCGCTGCCGCCGGGATTGCTGTATCTGGTCGGGAACGCCTCCAGCCTGGCTGCAGGCTGCATGTATTGTGTCGCGCATTCTGGCGGCGCGGCCAGCCATAACGGGATCGAGGAAGAAAAGCTCGCCGCGATCTGGGAATACGAAATCAGCGATCTGTTCACCGAAGCCGAACGGGTGGCAATCCGTTTCGCGCAGGCGTCTTCGTCGGTGCCGAACATGGTCTCGGACGCGGATTTCGCCGAGCTGAAAGAACATTACACCGACTACCAGATCGTCGAACTGCTCTCGATCATCGGTCTCTACGGGTTTTTCAACCGATGGAACGATACGCTGGCAACGCCGCTTGAAGACGGCGCGAAGGCGTTTGCCGAAAAAGCGATCGGCAAGGCCGGTTGGGAGGCGGGTAAACACGCCGGGTAACGCGGGGCGGTTTCCCGCCGCGCGCCTCTAACGCTTTCGGTTGCCGCTCTGCTAGAATGGGCGAAATCAACCGGGAGACATGATGTGAGCCGCGTAAAACTGTTATCGGGCGACGAACTCGCCCCCTACAAAGAGATTATCGAGCCCAGCATCCAGCGCCTCGGGTTTCTGCCGAATTCACAGCGCGTGATGGCGCACAAGCCTGAGCTGCTGAAGGCCTATGGCGAGCTCGGCAAAGCCGTCATGAACGAGACCGAAGGCTCGATCTCGGTCGCGCTGAAATACATGATCGCGAATGCGGCGAGCATGGCGGCGGGGTGCATGTACTGCATTGCTCATACCGGCGGCGCTACGGCGCACAAAGGCACCGAGGAAGCGAAGGCGGCCGCGATCTGGGAATTCGAGACAAGCGATCTGTTTACCGAGGCCGAGCGATCTGCGCTGCGCTTCGCCCAGGCTGCGGCGGCGGTGCCCAATCTCGCAACGGATGAAGATTTCGCCGATCTCCGCAAGCATTACACCGAATACCAGATCGTCGAGATCGTCGCGGTGATTTCCATGTTCGGGTTTCTCAACCGGTGGAACGACACCCTGGCGACCGCGCTGGAAGAAGAACCCATCGCCTTTGCCGAGAAGAACCTCACCGGGGCCGGCTGGACGCAGGGCAAGCACGTCGAGGCGGCGGAGTAACCACGCAGCGCTGTAGTGGCGCTTCCATTTCTACCGGCGATTGGTATGGTTTCGGCAACCGACAATCAATAACCGGGGGCGGTGATGACGGATGACAGGGGCGGAGAAACCACGGGCGGGGAATAACCGATAGCACGTCCGAAGTTGCGGGTTTGGGCAATCGTGGGCGAGGTCTATGCGGTGTGGTTTGCGGACCTGGGACTATAGCTGACATTGTCGATCGTGCCGATTGTGTTGCTAATCGTTCTCCGGATTGTTGCCGCAACTGTGTTGCCGGAAGCTGAACAGTCAAACACACAACCGCCATCTCTTTTCGCGGCGATATTTCTATTTCTATGCGGTGTATTTGTTTACCTGTCGGAGATCCCCCTCGCGACCGCCCGGCATCGATTGATTCTTACACGCGAGGACATTGAATCTCATCGTTACCTGCTTGGCAATTGAGAATGGCACTATTTCCTTGTCGCGGTTTTTATTACCGCAATCACGGTTCTTATTTCGATGGCGATGAGCATTGCAATTGTGGTTGTTTTCAACCTTTTCAAGTCGATTGCTATCGAGACTGGCCCCGGTTTGGGCGGGTTTATGGTGCTCGATTTCTTGCTCTTCGGGTTCCTGATCGGGACCTTTGTCCTGATTTCTTACGTCATTGGTTATCTCTTCTTAGTGTTGCCCACTGCCGCAACAGTCAGATAATTAGCGGCGCGTGAGGCAAAGACGGCTGTTATCTTCAACCGGTGGCGACTTATTGGCGTTTACATAATTACGTTAATTCCGATCTCGTTGGTGAGTATGTTGTTTTCGTGGCCATACGCTGGAAAGGGGGCGGCGATCGCCAGCTCCAACGATCTGCTGAACCACGTACCCGCAATAATTTTCGCCCCCGCCGTTATCGGCGTCGTCTCTATTGCCTACCGCTAACTGATCCAGAAACCGGAAGCGGCGGCGAACACGACGGGTGAGACTCCTGCGAATTCCGAATGACCGACAAAACGTCTCAGTTCGACCAGTGCGGCGTGACAAAACTTCCCGTCTTTGCAACCGTGCGTGAGACCTGCGCGACCTGGTTTGGTAACCTAGAGACGTGGCTCACGCTAATGATCCTGCCGTCAGTGGCGATTGTTGCCGTGACACTGGTCCTTCAAAATGTCTCGATATCGTCCGACCCAGAGGTCGATCAAACAATCGCCAGCCCGCTTCTATTGATCCTCATGTTTGTAATCGGCGTCCCAGCCATCACGGCTTGGCACAGACTGACCCTCAGATCCGAAGATCGGTCATCCGGGAGGTACCGGAGATCGCGGCGGGAATTTTGCTACGCTGCGCTTCACATAAGAATCTGGGTTGCGGTAACCGTTCTGAACGGCGTTTTCTTCGCGATCGTATTCAATCTTTTTCCACTTATCTTGCTTGAATTTGGCGATATCGGCGTAGCTCGCCATCCTGATTTCGCTCACATTCGCTATAATCATTGGTTGCAGCGCAGCATTCGGCCTGGTTTTTCCGGCCGCTGCCGTTGGCAGAGACCTTACCTTCAGGGAGTCGGTGCAGAAGACATGGGGAAGCCGATGGCGCCTGATGATCGTTTCACCCGCAGCGAGCCTCCCCGTGGCGCTTTTCGTCTATCTGCTAAACGCTGCCATCTCCGGCATTGGACATGACTTCCCGCCAATGGTTTTTGGGCTCGTCGATGAACTTCTGAATTTTCTGTATTTCCCGACAACTGTTGGGTTTCTGTCGATCGCATACCGCGAACTTGTTTAGAAGCCGAAAGCGGCGGCGTAAGGCGGTTAGGAAGGCTTTCGTATCCGTATCGTCAGTGCCAGCCACGCGCCGATCACCAGTGCGCCGGCGGCGATCAGCGAGGGCGCGGTGAAGGTGCCCGTCATGTCCGCGACATAGCCCGCGAAGGCGGGGCCGACCATCTGGCCGATGCCGAAGATACCGGTCACCAGGGCGATCATGCGGCGCGGGTCGGCCCCGGAGCCGCTTGCGAGGTCGGTGGCGATGAACAGACCGACCGCGGTGATGCCGACAAAGGTGCCACCGACCATGACCGCGGCGACGAGGACGGCGGCCGGGTCCGCGACCAGCACAGTGATGGTCACGCCGGTTGCTTCGACCAGGCATGCGAGGGCGAACGCGGCAGGATTGCCAGTGCGGCGACCGATCCAGGACCAGAACGCGACCGAAGGTAGGGCGCCGAGCCCGACGGCGATCCAGATATACGGCCCTATATGCGCGATCTCGGGTGTCTGGCGGACAATGGCCGAGATAAACGTCGTCGTGATGACATAGCCGAAGCCGAACAACCCATAGGCGATGCTGAGCGGGATCATGCGGCGGGCGGTGCGGCTGCCGCCGGGGGGCGGCGGGGCCGGTGTGTCGCTCGGGGCGGGCGGGATCAGCCAGGCGACGGCGGCAATCCCGGCAATGGCGAGCCCGCCGGTGGCGATCCATTGTCCGTCCCAGCCGAACCCGGCAGCACCAAGGGCGGCGACGAGGGTCGCCGATCCGGCAATGCCTACACCCACGCCGGCGAAGAAAACATAGGAAAGGTCGGATCGTTTGGCAGCGGCGAGACGCTCGAAGACCAGTGCCGAGCCGAACACCATGAACAGCGCGCTTGCAAGCCCGCCGGTGAAGCGGAACACCATGAACAGATAGGGCGACGTCGTTGCCGCCATGGCCGCCGTAGTCGCTGCGCTCACCGCGATTCCCCACAGCATCCACTGGCGGCGGTTGCCGCCGACAAGCCCCGTGGCGCCCGCCAGCGCGCCGAGAAGGTAGCCGAGATAATTGGCCGCCGCGATCAGCCCGGCCTCGCTTTTGGTCAGCGACAGGGCGTCGACCATATAGGGCAGGATGGGGGTGTAGACGAAGCGTCCGATCCCGATAACGACGGCGAGGGAGATCAGGCCGCCAATGGCGACGGAAAGGGGGCGGATTGTCATCGTCGCACTATGCCGGGATTGCGGGGGGGGGGCTGACTGGCTAACGGGGAATCGCGCAAGAATCAGGCTCTTGCCAGCCGCACCGTCAGCGCCCGCCCGGCGCTTAGTTTTCCTGCGATCGGACCATGACGTAGGAGCCGGGCGCGTCTTCGATCGCCTTGAGCTTGCCCTTGCCCGGCACGCGCGCGGCCACTTCGCCGCCGGCGAATTTTCCGACCCACTTGTCCCAGTCGGTCCACCAGGAACCGGCATGTTCCTTCGCGCCGTCCACCCATTCCGCCGGCGTTTTCGCCTTCTTGACATTGGTCCGGTACGAATAGCGGTTGGAGACCGGCGGATTGACCACCCCAGCGATATGACCCGAAGAAGCTAGCACGAACTTCGTCTGGCCGCTGTACAGCTGGGTCGCCGCAAAGGTCGATTCCCACGGCGCGATGTGGTCTTCCTTGGTCGACAGGATATAGACCGGGATCTTGATCTTGCGGAGATCGATTTTCACGCCGCCGAGCTCAAGTCCGCCAGGTTTCACCAGCGCGTTATCTTGGTATATCTTGCGCAGGTAGTAGGAATGCATGACCGCCGGCATTCGGGTGGAATCCGCATTCCAGAACAATAGATCGAACGGGAAGGGCTCCTTACCGAGCAGGTAATTGTTGATCACGAAGGACCAGATCAAGTCGTTGGCGCGCAGCATGCTGAAAGTGGACGCCATCTCGGAGCCTTCGAGATAGCCACGCTCGCCCATTTTTTTTTCAAGGCTCGTGATCTGTTGCTCGTCGATAAACACGCCAAGCTCGCCCGGTTCTTCGAAGTCCACCAGGGTGGTGAAGAATGTCGCGCTGGCAACGCGGTCGTCGCCCTTGTCCGCCATGTAGGCGAGGGCGGTGGCCGTCATGGTGCCGCCGATGCAGTAGCCGATAATGTTGACCTTGTCGGCGCCAGACGCCTCGCAGGCGGCACCGAGGGCCGCGACGGGGCCGTCGAGCATGTAGTCTTCGAATGTCTTGGTGCCGAGGCGCGCATCCGGGTTCACCCAGGAGACGACGAAGACGGTGTTGCCCTGTTCGGTCGCCCATTTGATGAAGGAATTCTTTTCGCGCAGGTCGAAGATGTAATATTTGTTGATCCACGGCGGCACAATCAACAGCGGCGTCTTGCGTACCTTCTCCGTGAGCGGCGAAAACTGAAGAAGCTGGAAAAGTTCGTTCTGGAAGACGACCTTTCCGGGACTGGTCGCGACGGTCTTGCCGAGTTCGAACGCGTCGTCTTCAACGTGTTTGATGCGTAACTGGCCGTCGCCTTTTTCAAGATCGTCGAGCAAGTTCGACAGGCCGTTTATCAGGTTCTGGCCTTTGGACTCGACCGTTTCGCGCAGGACTTCGGGATTGGTCATCGCGAAATTGGTCGGCGCCATCGCGTCGGCGAACTGGCGGGTATAGAAATCGACCTTGCGGGAGGTTTCGTCATCCATCCCTTCGGTCTCGTTGACGGTGTTGATCATCCACTTGGATGTCATCAGGTAGGATTGCTTGATGTAGTCGAAAACCGGGTTTTCATCCCAGTCGGCATCTTTGAATCGGCGATCTTCCTCTTCAGGGACGGCGACGGGTTCAACGTCTTGGCCCATCATTCTGTTGGCGGTCTGATGCCACAGGGTCATATACCCGTTCCACAGTTCGACCTGTGCTTCGGCGAGGCGGACAGGGTCCGCCATCATGCGCTGCGTCATCTGGAGAAACGCGTCGCTGATGTTAAGTGGATCCGCGTCGCTGTCCGTCTGATCGGACTGGCGGGCGACAAAATCGGTGACCAGGCGCTGGCTTTGTTCCGCGATTTTACCGAGGGTTGGGGTCAGTTCGGCCGCGTCCGGAACGGTGTCTGTTTTCGGCATCTCGGTGGCCATCGGGTGATCCTTTATTGCGTTTCGCGTCTAAGGGTATAATTTGCGGGCGCGTTGAGCCAGAAGCGGGATTTACCGTGGCTGATTGCGTCTTAAAGCGTTAACTAGATACTACCTGATTATATTGCAATGCACAATAATTGGCGGCATTGCCGCCGGCAGAGAGATTGTTATTTTTGTGTCAAATAAAACAAGGACTTGCAGCTCATGAAATCAGATCTGGAAGACATGCCTGAATCGTATAATGGTGGTCGCTTCGCGCGTGCAGCAGGTACCCTGACGGCGATTGTGCTGCTGGCGGGCTGCTCGGCCGTGCCGGATTGGGCGAACCCGATTGAATGGTATGACGGCGTCGTCGGATCGGATTCGGCCGAAACCGAGACCGAATCGAAAGCCGACCAGATAAAAAAGATACCCGGTGATGGCAAGGAATTCCCGAATTTGGCGAGCGTGTCGGAGCGCCCGAAGGCGCCGACCGAAGACGAACGCAAACGTATGGCCGACAGCCTGAATGCCGACCGCGAAAATGCAAAATATTCTGACGAAGTCATCCGCCGCCAGGGCGAGGCTTCTGTGCCGTCGCCTGCGCCGACAAGCGCAGCCTCTGCGCCGGCGGTGAGCAATGCGCCAACGCAGCCTGTCGTCCCGGTTGCCCGTCCAGCCGCGCCGCCGCTGCCGGGGGCGACTGCCGCCGCACCCGCTGCCGGCGCTTCGGCGTTGACGCCGGGCTCTGTTCTGACGCGCGAGCCTGTTTCACGTCCGCCGAAATTCGATGCGGCACCGCCGTGGCCTGGCGCTCCGGCAGCACGGCCCGGTGAGGTCGAGTCTCGCTTCGTGCGGCCCAATGTCAATGTTCAGTCGGTTGCCCGGGTCGGAAATCCCACCTTCGGTACGCCGCCGGCGGATATCGCCGCCGCTCTCGGGGCGGGTGCCGCACCGACGGCGTCACGGCCGTTCTTGCCGCCGCGGGTACCCGGCACGTTCTCGAACGGTGTCGCCAACGCCGCCGGGGCGCCTGCCGCCATGGTCCGCTTCAAGGCGGGCTCGGCGCAGCTTACCCGTGCGGGCCGTCGGCAGATCCAGCAGATTGCCAGGATGTTCCGCCAGCGGGGCGGGGCTGTCCGCGTCGAAGGGCATGCCAGCAGCCGGACCCGCAATATGGATCCGGTGCAGCACCATCTCGTGAATTTCAGCGTATCGCTGAATCGTGCGAACGTGGTTGCGGCCGAACTGGTACATCAGGGTGTACCCGCACAATCGGTATTCGTCGCCGCGATGTCGGATTCGCAACCGCTGTTTTATGAAGTGATGCCCGCGGGTGACGCCGGGAACCAACGCGTGGAAATCCACTTCGTTAACTGAATAGACGCCAACTGGGATAGACGGAAAATCGCGATGGATCAGACCTTCCACCGCATAAAGCGGCTGCCGCCTTATGTATTCGCCGAAGTCAACGCGATGAAGGCAAGCGCGCGTGCTGTCGGCGAAGACGTGATCGATTTCGGTATGGGCAATCCGGATTCGGCGACGCCGCAGCATATCGTCGACAAGCTGAACGAGGCGGTTGCCGATCCGCGCACGCATCGTTATTCCACCTCGCGCGGCATTCCCGGTCTGCGCCGCGCCCATGCCGCTTATTACGACCGCCGTTTCGGCGTCGATATCGATCCCGAGACCGAGACCATCGTCACCCTGGGCTCCAAGGAAGGGTTCGCCAATCTGGCTCAGGCGATTTCCGCGCCGGGCGATGTGATCGTGGTGCCGAACCCGAGCTATCCGATACACGCTTACGGGTTCATTATCGCGGGCGCCGCGTTGCGCCATGTGCCGGTGGGACCTGGGGTCGACTTCATGGCCGAGCTCGAACGCGCCGTAAAATACAGTGTGCCCCCGCCGCTGGCGCTGGTGCTGAACTTTCCGGCCAATCCGACCGCGATGGTGGTCGACCTCGCATTCTATGAAGAAGTCATCCGGTTCTGCCGCGAACACGGGATTATCGTTATTTCCGACCTAGCCTATGCCGAGATCTATTTCGACGGCAATCCGCCGCCATCGATCCTGCAGATCCCCGGTGCGAAGGATATCGCCGTCGAATTTACGTCACTCAGCAAGACCTATTCCATGCCGGGCTGGCGGATCGGGTTTGCGGCAGGGAACGCAAAGATCATTGCCGCCCTGGCGCGGATCAAATCCTATCTCGATTACGGCGCCTTTACGCCGATCCAGGTCGCGGCGACGGCCGCCCTGAACGGCCCCCAGGAATGTGTCGAAGAATTTCGCGCGCTCTATAAGCGCCGCCGCGACGTGTTGGTTGATTCCTTTGCCCAGGCCGACTGGGAGATACAGCCGCCGCCGGCGACGATGTTCGCCTGGGCACCAATCCCCGAACCGTTTGCCCATCTCGGATCGCTGGAATTTTCCAAACTGCTCCTGGCGGAAGCGCAGATCGCGGTAGCGCCCGGGCTGGGATTTGGCGAATACGGCGACGGGTTCGTACGTATCGGTCTGGTGGAAAACCGTCACCGAACGCGACAGGCGGCGCGCAACATCAAACGCTTCTTCGCGGACGCCGACAATATACTGGAGCGTGCCAGCCGTCGCGCCATCGCTTCGTGACGGCGCCGTTGCGCGTTGCCATTGCGGGGCTGGGCACGGTTGGCGCTGCGGTTGCCGCTATCCTGATTTCGAGACGCGTTCTGATTGCGGCGCGGTGCGGCCGGGCAATCGATGTCGTCGCCGTCTCCGCCCGTGATCGCGAAAAAGACCGGGGCGTCGATCTGTCCGGTGTCGACTGGTTCGATGACGCGGCGGTTATGGCGCGCGATGCGGACGCCGATGTGGTCCTTGAGTTAATTGGCGGCGAAGACGGGATCGCCAAGGCCATCTGCGAGAACGCGATAGCGGCGGGGCGTCATGTGGTGACGGCTAACAAGGCGCTGCTCGCCATTCACGGCCGCGAGCTCGCGATCGCCGCGGAAGCCGCGAATGTCGCCCTAGGATACGAATCCTCGGTGGCCGGCGGTATTCCCGTGATCAAGTCGCTGCGCGAAGGATTCGCCGGAAACCGGATTTCGAGCGTTCACGGTATTCTCAACGGCACCTGCAATTATATCCTAACGACGATGCGCGAAACCGGCCGCGACTTTGACGACGTGCTCGCCGAAGCGCAGGAGCTTGGCTATGCCGAGGCCGACCCGACATTCGATATCGACGGAACCGATGCCGCGCATAAGCTGGCGTTGCTGGCCAGTGTCGCCTTTGGCACGGAGGTCGATTTCGACAGCGTTCATGTCGAGGGCATCCGTCATATCAGCGCCGAGGATATTGCCTTCGCCGACGAACTGGGATTCCGCATCAAGCTGCTGGGCATCGCCAATCAGACACCCGACGGCATCGAACAGCGGGTTTATCCGTGCATGGTGCCGATGGACGCGCCGCTGGCCCATGTCGAGGGCGTGTTCAATGCCGTCGTTGCCGAAGGCGACGCGGTCGGCACCGGCGTGCTGCAGGGCAGGGGGGCAGGCGCCGGGCCGACGGCATCGGCCGTGGTTTCGGATATTGCCGATATCGCGCGTGGTACGATCTTGCCGGTTTTTTCAGTCCCGGCGTCGCAACTGTCGAAGTCGCAGACGGTGTCGATCGAAAACCGCACCGGGCCGTATTATGTGCGGCTAACGGTACTCGACCGGCCAGGCGTGATCGCCGACGTGTCAGCGGCGCTGCGTGACGAAGAAGTATCGGTCGAAGCGCTGCTTCAGCGCGGGCGGTCGACAGAAGGCTCGGTACCGGTGGTGCTGACCCTGCATGAGACGGAAGAGGCGGCGATGCAGCAGGCACTCTCGCGAATCGCTGACCTCGATACGGTGGTAGAACCACCCTGTATGATTAGAATAGAACATCTGTAATTAAACTGCCCCGGGGGTTGCCTCGGCGCGGCGCGTATAAAGGGGGAAGTGCGAAATGGCTGAAACGGGCAAGATGGATCGCAATCTGGCGTTGGAAGTGGTGCGTGTCACCGAAGCGGCGGCGCTTGCGGCATCGCGTCAGATGGGCCGCGGCGACGAGCGGATGGCCGACCAGGTCGCTGTCGATGCCATGCGGAATGCGCTGAACAGCCTTGATATCGCAGGTACCGTTGTGATCGGCGAGGGCGAACGCGACGAAGCGCCGATGCTCTATATCGGCGAGGAAGTCGGCACCGGGAATGGCCCGAAAATCGATATCGCTCTCGATCCGCTTGAAGGCACGACGATCACGGCCAAGGGGCTGACCAATTCGCTCGCGGTTATCGCCATGGCGGAACATAACGGTTTCCTGAATTCGCCCGATGTCTACATGGACAAGATCGCCGTCGGCGGCGGCCTGCCCGAAGGTATCGTGGATATCGATAACGAGCCGGCGCAGAACCTGGAGAACGTCGCCAAGGCGAAAGGGCTGGACGTGAAAGATATCGTTGCCTGTATTCTCGACCGTCCGCGCCACGAAGACCTGATCAAAAAGGTCCGAGATGCGGGTGCGCGCATCATGCTGATCACCGACGGCGACGTGTCGGGTGTGATGGCGACCTCCGAGGAGGCCAGCGGTGTCGATATCTATATCGGTAGCGGCGGTGCGCCCGAGGGCGTGCTCGCGGCGGCGGCACTGCGGTGCATCGGTGGCCAAATGCAGGGCCGGCTGATGTTCCGCAACGACGACGAACGCAGCCGCGCGGAACGCTGCGGCATCACCGATTTCGACCGCAAATACGACCTGCTCGACCTTGCGAGCGGCGATGTCATGTTTGCCGCCACCGGTGTGACGAACGGCACCATGCTGAATGGCGTGCGGCGGTTCTCCGGCGGGGCGAAAACCCATTCGCTGGTGATGCGCTCGAAATCGGGAACGGTCCGCTATATCGAGGCGGAACATAATTTCAATCGCAAGACCGGGTTCGATCCGGTCGACAAGTAGCCCCGGTCGCCGATGGCGGATGGCGGCGCCTTTCTCAACGTAGAGCGCTCTTTCGGCGGTAAGCGCTGG
>Ga0315331_10003619_pt1 | contig 11684 bp, 6 predicted proteins | sample M160m34915metaG_FD_203456 | JGI IMG/M metagenome (GOLD analysis project Ga0315331, IMG submission 203456) | Ammonia-oxidizing marine archaeal communities from Monterey Bay, California, United States - M1 60m 34915 | ecosystem: Environmental > Aquatic > Marine > Intertidal zone | place: USA... | reverse complement strand
GACTGCTGTCGTCGGATTCGGCGAGGGAGTTCACTTCTACACTCCAGAACCGATCTCGGATATCGGTAAAGCAGTGAACCTTGTCCGAGGAATCAAGGACGACGATTCCGGAAAAGAAATGGCTTTCACTGCAGTTGGGCAGATCGTCAATAAGTGGAAAAGATTTCGCTCGTCTCGTGACAAACATAACTGCATGATTGTGCTTGTCACTGATGAACGCGGTGACGACTACCAGCATCTGGAATCGGTCGCCGCGATGTGTTCGAAGACAGGTTTCCGCGTCTACTGCATCGGCAACTCATCACCGTTTGGTCGCGAAAAAGGTTATGTCCGGTACAAGTACTCCGATGGCTACGAAGTCGACGTCCCCGTTGATCAGGGGCCGGAGTCAGTACGGATGGAGGTACTTGATCTCCCTTACTGGGGGGCTCGCGGCATCGATTCCGGACGAATCTCGTCAGGCCTTGGGCCGTATGCTCTGACTCGACTGTGTGCCGAAACGGGCGGGCTCTACCTGATTGCTCAGGACTCGCGTGGCAAGCAGTTTGATGTTGCTTTGATGAAAGAATATTTGCCGGACTATCGCCCGATGCGATTTTACGAGCAGGATGTCACGAAGAACGCCGCTAAAATGGCACTGCTGCGAGCTGCAGAGGGGACTCGATTGACGCGGGTTGCAGCTCCAACAACTCGGTTTCGTGCTGATACCGACAATGCAATTCGCGTGGCAGCAACAGAAGCACAGGAAAGAGTTGTGATACTTGGTCATCGAGTGACGGAGATTGTCGGACAACTTGAACCTGGGGAAAAGGATCGTGAGAAGCTTAAGGAGCCACGTTGGCAGGCAGCTTATGATCTGGCGATGGGGCGAGCACTCGCCCTGCAGGCTCGCGCAATGGGCTACAACATGATGCTCGCTCAAATGAAAGTAGCACCGAAGTCTTTCGAGAAAGACGGTAACAACACGTGGACGATAGCAGCGTCTGGAGAAGTCCAGACTGGACCAATTATTCGGAAAATCGTCGCACGTGCTACGGAGCATCTGAGTCGAGTCGTTGATGATCACCAGGGGACTCCGTGGGCTTACCTTGCAGAGTTGGAACTGGAGCGGCAAATGGGCTGGGCATGGAAAGAGTCCTACACGAATTACGCCGCGACAGGACGGACGAACGGCAATAATAATGAGCCGAAGAAGGGTGTTCTCTTTCTCGAAGAAGTTGATCCAAAGACAGGTAAGAAGAAGCTCGTTCCTCGTCCGAAACCGCCGAGCCTGTAATCTGATGTCGCCATAGATATTTCAAGCGGCTGTCGCGCGATCATATATTCGCGTTTATCTTTTGGAGTGTTCGTTCCATGAATCGTTCTGCGAGTTTTTCAGCGCTCGGCACATCCATGGTGGCGCATATTGTACTCCTGGGTGGTTTGACGTTTATTCACTTTGAACTGAACGACAAGCTGCCAGAGATCGTACTTGAAACTGTGTTTGACGACGAACGGCAGCAGGAAGAGTTCACGAAGCCTCTCGAAACTGAAACTGAAATTGCCGAGACGCAAAATATCATTGCTGGCGGAGCCGTCTCGACAGCCGTCGGTGGCTCGGGGGCACCCGCAGTGGCTCAGCAGAAGGTTGAGACTTCCGAGTCACTTCAGGAAGTCGACTTCAACGTTAATCCCAGTTCGATAGATCTCCCAGGGGAGAACATGATCGGTCAGGATCTGGGCGTTGGTGAAGTCAACGGCGAAGTAGGAGCCATGGTCGAGGGCTACGGTGCTGCTCTCTCGCGAATGACTCAGGAACTGATCCGTATGATGCGGTCTGAAAAGGTCATGGCGGTTTGGCTGTTTGACGAGTCGAACAGCATGAAGGATGACCAGCAGGAGATCGCACAGAAGTTCCATAAGATCTACGAGGAACTAGGCATTCAAAGTCGAAAAAACGCCGATCTGAAAGATCGAGATGAAGTTCTGATGACTTCTATCTGCAGTTTCGGCAAATCAGTCAGAGAATTGACCAGCAAGCCCACAACGAATGTGAATGAAATCCGAACTGCCATCGACAAGATCCCTGTCGACGAAAGCGGCGATGAGAATATGTATGGTGCAGTTCTTGACGTGATCAAAGAATTCGGACCGAAAGCCCGCAGCCAGCGTCGACGCCTGGTTGTGATCATTGTAAGTGATGAATCGCCTTCAGATGCGGGCGATACAGATCTCAATGACTATGGTCAGATAGAGCCGGCGATACAGGCGTGTGAGAAAGCGAAGGCACCAGTTTACTGCATGGGACGCGAATCCATATTTGGATATCCGCTGGCAAGGATCCGTTGGAAAGATCCTGTCTATCAATTGAATCATTGGGTGTGGATCAATCGTGGTCCTGAAACAGCTTACCCGGAAGCACTTCAGTGGGACGGTTTGCACGCTCGGCATGACAGCTCGCCCAGCGGGTTTGGCCCCTACTCACAGGTTCGCCTTTGCAAAGAAACTGGTGGGGTTTTCTTTATGCTTCCCGGTGAGGAAGAAAATCTTGTTGGTAAGCCAGCCGCAATTGAGGCTCGGAAATTTCAGGCGTTAGCGATGAAAGAGTACGAGCCGCTCCTGTTGTCGCGTCGCGATTATGAGGCGCAACGTGCTCGAAGTGATTTTCGAAAAGGTGTGTGGGAAGTTATTAAGAATCTGAATCCTCACTGGGACAAAAAACTTAATATGCGTACCTGGCATTTTTCTGTTGAGGCCGAAGAGTTTCAGAATCAGGGGGGACAGGAATTTGAAAAGGCATCCTATGCAATGGGACAGCTCAACGGAGCAATCGGGTTGATCGAAAAAATTCGACCGCTTCGAGCCAAAGAAGACTCCCAGCGTTGGCGTGCAGCCTATGATCTGATTAACTCGCAATGTCTCGCGTATCGAGTGCGGCTCTTTCAATATCTTTTGACTTTGGACGATCACGCTGCAAGTGGTCGTAAGCCAAAAGATCCGAAACACAATCGATGGGACATCCGCTACAACGGAAAATACATGGAACCATCGGACGAACAGTTTGCGAGGATTAAGAAGGGGTTTAAGATAAAAGAGTCAATGACTGAATATCTCGCTCTTCTTCAAACAGAGATGCAGAAAGCTGACGAAGCCTTTGATTCAGTTGCTCGAGAACACGCAGGCACGCCGTGGTCTGCTCGAGCCAGGTGGGATAAGGGCCGCCGCTACGGATTCCGATTTGATTCGACATTCTGGGATCCGAGATACGCCGAAGTCGGTAAACGCATTAAAGTCCCGAAGTTCTAACGTGCTTCTCACCAAAGGTGCTTAAGAAGATGGCGGCAGGTCAACCCTCACGAGTTCCGCCACTGGCATCACCAGCGGCCAGCACCTTTCGCCGAAACGCTTTTGAATAAATCTCGATCACACCCTTGCTGGTTCCTAACTTATTCAAGCTGGCGTGGTGGCGTTACTCTTATCTGGAAGCCGCTCTAATCAAATAATACGCGTCATTTTCAAAGGGTCAGTAGCTTTGCTGCTGGCCCTTTTGGTTTAGCTGGAGTCATCAAATGTAGCGTGCTTAAAATTGCCAGTATTCCGTACAATCGTTGAGGAAAGAGCAACGGGAGTGTGGGAATTGAAGCCCTTGAGCATCGGAACAGCTGAGGAGATGACCGTTAGTTACAGACCGTATAATTGACCGTGATCGGTCTGACGTCGATTGAGTCGATTGTGGTGGTGCAGGGCGTCGAGGATGAAACCCGCGACAGAAACTTCCAGCGCGATTCGAAAGGTATTCGTTGGTAGTTCAGGTTCCAGTTGTGCTACCAGATCTATTATCTGCGAGCCAAGTAAAGGGAGCGTTTTCAGGGCGATGTTTGTGTCGACAAGATTACTGTTGTCGCCAATAGTAATGGCCTCCGATGATTCAAAGTGTTCGACAAGGCTTCGGAACTGCTTTGGCTTGAATGATTCGTCAAACACATTTTTGATTGCTTCTGATAGCAGGCGATGTACAAGTCGGTCCTCTTCACCAGGTTCGTCGGACATGGCCAGTTCCATTTTTCCACGAGCACTTGCAGTAATGTGCCGCAGATCAGAGATATTGACGGCAACGTGGGATTCTCCCTGTAGCAGGCCTCTCCGTTCTGCATTTGATACTGCGTTCTCCAGGTTGGCGATCGACATTCGAACGCTGACGCCGGATGTTTGGTTAACGTGTGGGCTGGTCCGTGCTAAACGAGCCGTTTCTTCGAGAATCGAACGGATGTAGGTCGGGACGAAGACAGCAATGTCGGTATTTCGATTAGTCCACGCATTTTCTCTTGTAATTGTGACGCCCAGGTCGCGGGTCGTTGGATAATGAGTGCTCACTACCGAACCGATCCGATCCTTCAGAGGTGTCACTATTCGGCCTCGGTTTGTGTAGTCCTCTGGATTGGCCGAAAAGACCAGGCAAAGATCGAGCGGCAGGCGGACAGTGAATCCTCGGATTTGGATGTCGCGTTCTTCAAGAACGTTGAAAAGCCCGACCTGAATTTTCGGACTGAGGTCAGGCAGTTCATTCATGCAGAAGATTCCTCGGTGACTACGAGGGATCAAGCCGAAATGCATGACGTCTTCGCTGGAAAGGCGGCGACCTTCGGCGTGCTTAATCAGGTCAACCTCGCCGATCAGGTCTGCGATCGTCACGTCCGGAGTTGCCAGCTTTTCTTGATACCGATCGCTGCGGCCTATCCATTCGATCGGACAGGCATCACCTTCTGTAGCGACGCGATCTCGCGAAAATCTTGACAGCGGCATCAGTGGGTCATCATTGATTTCGGAACCAGAGACAATCGGAATTGAGTCGTCAAGGAAGTTGATAAGCATCCGCAGCATTCGAGTTTTCCCCTGCCCGCGCAGGCCAAGGAACAAGAGATCATGTTTTGACAGGATCGCGTTTGTAATCTGCGGAACGACGGTTTCGTCGTAGCCGACAATGCCAGGGAAAAGCTCTTCGGACGCCTTCAACTTCTGAATGAGGTTACGACGCATTTCGTCCTTGACGCTTTCGGGTGAGTATCCGCTTTCTCGAAGCTCTCCACGAGTCCTGGGCCGGTCTGGCATGTTTTGGATTCCGTTTGAAGGAGGGAACTGATGCTGCAAACTCTGGTAACTGATGGCTAGCTTGAAGTGTTCCCCGAAGTAGACATCTCATGCAGGTCGAGCTTGCGAGAACGTTGATTCTCAACACAGCCAAGCATCAGTGGAAGCAGGAAGAGATTTCCAGCGAGGCCTCCCAGCATGGCAACACTCACAAGAATCCCGAAGTAGACCAACGGGATAAATTGCGACATGGTGAGTACTGACAAACCAGCAATCAGCGCAACGTTCGCGAACACGAGCGAGCGACCAACCTGTGTTTGCGTTTGTTCAATAGCTTCGTGAGTCGATGCGCCTGCTTGCCGTTCCCGGCGGTAAGCCGACAGGTAATGCACACTGTTGTCAACGGTCAGGCCCATTGAGACACTGGCAATCATTGCGGAAGCAATATTGACCGGCACACCGAACCACCCCATTGTGCCCAGAACAAGTACAATCGGAAATACGTTCGGGATGAGCGCTATCAGGCCGATTGTCAAGCTGCGAAACGCGAGTGCCATCATTGCTCCGATTCCGACCGCAGCTATGCCGAAGCTGACCAATTGATCTCGAAGAAGGCTTTCAATCAGGAAAGTCAGCAGAACAAACATACCTGTCGTTTCGACTGGGCGCGATTCTGTGTCCACTCGCACCGGTATCAGTCCATCGTTTCCAGCTTGATCATCTTCATCCGTCCGGTTCCGCGGAACCTGCAGAACCTTGCGTGCTAGCTGGTCAACCTTGTTAATCAGTCTCAGTTTCGCTTCCGACTTCTGCCTTTCGAGACCTCGCAGGGCGATCCGCATCCTGCCGTTGTCAGAGTCGTAGAGCCCGTCGACAATTTCGGGCTGCATGTTCGACAGCAGGGCAAGACGCTGTTCGAGTGACAGCGATCTGGACAGGAATCCAACGCCAATTTGTTTTGGCACAAGGTCCAGTCCGTCTGTCAGGCTGACAACTTTTGTCAGGCGACCGGTGGCAGATTCGGCTGTCTGTGAAGTCGTGAGTAAGTCTTGCCTCAACTTCGCTGCAAGGGTGCGAATTGTGTCCAGGTACTCGTTCGTGAGTGGACTGGGGGCAGGAAAATTTACTTCCCACGTGCCAGCGCCACCTAATCTCGTTTCGACAAAGTTCAACGATTGAACAAGTTCACTTTCCTCACGAAAATTCCGGCTGAAGTCTGTTTCAACTCGAAGGCGAGTCATTCCGACTATTGCAAGAAGAATAATCGACATCGTGACCAGTGTGACCAGTCCGGGCCTGCGTTCAACGAAGCGAGAAACTCCTTGAAGAGTCGACACGAGATGTCGTTCGGCGGGGGCGGGAACTGGATCACCAGAGATCATGTGCAACCAGTTGTTAATGCGAGTTGAATCACGTCGCATCCCATCCGTTCGGTGAAACCAGCGAGCCATACCGCCTGGGGTGACCAGAACGACAACAATGAAGATCAACAGAGTTGCCAGTGCCATCATCAGTCCGAAACTGCGGACGGGAGTAATGCTGCTGGAAAGTAAAGCGGCAAACCCGACGGCAGTAGTTGCACATGTCCAGAATATTGGTGGCACAAGTTCAGCCAGGGAACGAATGAGTGCCGGCCTGCGCTCCATTGTTCTTGCATATTCTCGGAACCGCATCGCCAAGTGAGTGGAAGTTGCCACTCCAACAATGGTCACGAGTGAGTTCATCATCGAACTTACCATGCTCAACTGAACGCCAGCCAACACCAGGATTGCTTCCGTCCAGCGAATCGCGAATGCTACGACTACAATTGGCAGGATGACCCATCGCAGCGTGCGAAACAGTAAAAACAGTACGCAGGCGAGCAGGGCGAGTGAAAACTGAAACAACTTGTGCCCGTCTTCTTCTACGTAGCGGAACATATCGTGAATCTGGACAGGCTCGCCGACCACGTAGGCCGGTGGCTGATGTGATCTGGCCAGGTGCCGAATCTGTTTCAGGGATTCAGCTCTGGAGACTGTGGACGAAGACTCTGGGATGAGTCGCACAACAACAGCGGTTGTTTTGTGATCCTCACCAATGAGCATGCCTTCGATCAGCCTCGTTACCTTGTCGCGTTTATAAGGGAAGGCCAACGCCTGAACAGCGTGCTGAACACTTTCGTGGTCCACTCCTGGAACAGCCGACAACTTCTCAGCCAGGTCCTGAATTCGCTTTTGACTGGATGGAGAGATTGATGTCGAATCTGCCGCCATCAATTCCGGCTCGTCCCACGCGACAATGGCGAACTCATCGCCTCCAAAATTCGCCTTACTACGAGCGTAGGCGGCGAAATGCGGGTCGTCTGATGCGTATAGCGATTCGATCGACTGATCGAAGCGTAGTCTGGCAGCAATTGGCCCTGCACAAGCTGTGAGCACGACAGCAACCAGGAGAATTGGGAGCCGCCAGTGAATCACCGCGGCGGCAGTTTTCTCAAGGAAGTTCGGCAGAGACGTAATCTTTCCGGGAGGCGAGTCGGGTTTGGCTGGCTGCATTGGGCCGAATTCGAGGGATTGTATTCTGGATGGATCTGTCAGTCCGTGGTTATCCGTTAAGAATAGTCCTGTCGACATCGACGTGCTACTCGCTGCCACGCTGTTGCAGGACCCGATGCAAGACTGCTTTGCGGTCTCACTGTCAGATTGACAACGTTCGCCGATACATTGGTGTCACAGAGTTTAGTATTAGCTCTGATGTGACGTGCTTTTCATCAAAGATATTTCAGATAATGGAGGCAGGTCATCTTGTATAGAAGAAACGAATGTGTTGGCGGGATTTCCTGGGATAATGTGATTCCTGCGGCGTTTAGAATTGGGAATAGACTGTTGTAGCACTGCTGAGAGGGGATCACTGTGACTGCTCGAGATTCGGACATGCCCCGCGAAGAGAATGATGAGTCTGTAGCCGTGGGGCTCACGTCCGCCGTTTGGGGCATTCTATTGCTGGCTTGTTTGCTGAGGATTACTGCAGTTCTGGTACGTTTCGAAAACATCCATGTGGATCGGGATGCGTACCTTGCGATCGCGGAGAATCTTCTTGACGGCCACGGATTCTGTTCGACAATATCGCAGCCAACTGCCTTTCGACCGCCGCTCTATCCTCTTATGGCCGCCATTTGCCTACGAGTCGGCGGACTCGCCGTATTAGGAATCACTCAGGTAATCCTTGGAACAATCACTGTCTGGCTAACGTGGCGACTGGCAGACCTGTGTCGTTTATCCTGGCGAGTGGGGGTAGTCGCCACTTTTTTTGTCGCCGTCGATCCGCTACTGATCGAGTATACGACGCAACCAATGACCGAAACTCTGTCGACCTTTCTTGTGACGGTTCTTCTCTGGAGGACGTTGAAAGGCAGGCCTTCAATTTCGAAGAGCATTGCTGTCGGAGCAATCTTTGGTCTGGCAGTTCTGTGCCGACCTTCAATCTGGGCTTTCGGCGGCCTTGCATCCGCGATCTGGATGATTGCGACACTGGTTGGTCGGGCATCGTCGTCGAGCTTCACCGATAGACGCTCTCGTGCAGTCTCCCTTGCATCCGCTTGTGGAATTTCGACATTGCTTGTCGTTTCACCATGGGTAATACGAAACGTGATTCAGTTTGGCCGACCGATTTTTATGACGACTCACGGTGGGTATACGTTGCTGCTTGGAAATAACGAGAGCTTTTATGACGAAGTTGTTTCAAAAGATGGCAGAGCGACTTGGAGCGCTACAGGGTTGACTGAATGGCAGGCTGAAAATGAGCTGCGTCTGTCAGCCATGGGCATTTCACGTCTCGATGAACCGGCTCGCGACCGTCAGTTGGCAAGCTTCGCGCGAGAGTGGATCACTGGGAACCCGCTTCGGTTTCTTCAATGCAGCATTCTGCGATTTCAACGTTTTTGGGCACTGCGACCGTCAACGTCTGATTCAACTGTGCCGACGGTGCTCGTCCAGTTGGTTGGTGCCTATTATCTAGGCATTTTTACGTTGGCGTTGATCGGCCTGCTTAGATGGCGGAACAGAATTATTCGTTTCTGGACCGTGCCAGTGATGGTACTTTCACTCACCTTCGTTCATCTCGTATATTGGTCCAACGCTCGCATGCGGTCTGCCGTGGTGCCTGCCGTCTGTCTCGCATCCGCGGCGGCAATTCAGCGTTCGAACGCCAATAATCCTCGGCGGGCCACCGGTCTCACGGAAATAAGATAAGCTGTTTACTTTGCCGGTAGAGTTGAGTAATCAGTTGTGGCACAGAACTTGCAACGCTGGCCTCAAGACAATTCAAAGTATCACTGGATCAGACCATTTTTGCGCATATGAGAGAAATAGTCCGAAGCAATCACACTCGCCCAATGTTATATAGGTGAGGAAGGACTGGCGGTTTCGTGAGATATAATACGATTGTAATTAACATATTGAGCCTGAATAATTACCGATACAGATCACATCTGAACGATTAAAGGACAGGCATGCCCAGTTTTGCTGGCTTGAGAACGATCATGATGACTCACACTAACACAGTATTCACGACTCAGCTTGTCGGTCAGACATTAGTAGTCACGCCTCAGGGCAACTCGACAGGGTTTCGTTACAACGATATTCATGCCGAAACGAACGCGGTAATTACCGCGGTGGGTCGTCAGAACGCCCGGAATCTTGTCATCGATTTCAACCGTGTGGAAATTGTCGGATCGATCATGATCAGCGCCATAATAAAGCTGGCCCGAAAAATCACAGCTAAGAAAGGTCAGGCGGCATTCTGTAGCGCTTCCGAGACGATGAAAGAAGTGATGCAGTCAATGAATCTGACCCGCTTGTGGCCATATTTTGAGTCACAGGAAGACGCTATCAAGTCGTTCGAATCTGCTGAATGATTGCTCCTGCGTCATTCCACTTTCGTTGACAATAAAACCTTCAGACAGCAGTTGAGTCGTTGCCTGCGACTTTCTGTTGCGTTGGCTGAACGCTACATCGCGCCACTCCCGGTTAGAACGACTCGAATTGTTCTGAACAGAATTTTGATGTCATTCCAGAGACAGCAGTTCTGAAGGTACAACAGGTCGAGAGCCACCTTGCGACGGAAGCTTTCGATGTTGTTGTCATAGCCGTTGATGATCTGTGCTGGTCCGGTCAAGCCGGGCTTCAGACCAAGTCGGTCGAGGTAATTCGGAATTTCGTCGGACAACTCTTTCATGAATTCCGGACGTTCCGGGCGAGGACCAACGAGTGTCATTTCTCCTTTCAGAACGTTCCAGAGTTGAGGCAGTTCGTCCAACCGTGTCTTCCGTAGAAAGCGACCGATCGAGGTTACACGGGGATCGCCCTTTGTTGCGAACTGAGCGCCGTCTTTTTCCGCGTCAGTCCGCATCGTTCGGAACTTATAAAGCGTGAATGGCTTTCCGTAGTTGGCTTTGGCCCGGCGATCGATTCCTTTACGCCGGTCACCGGGCTCGGGAATTGCAGCCTTTGATCCCAGCCGACGATCTTTCGTCGTTTTCTTACCGCCACGAAGATTCAGTCCCACACGCTGTTGTCGAAAAACCACTGGCCCGTGTGATGTGACTCGAACAGCGAGTGCTGTGAACAGCAGCACTGGTGCCAGTAGAACGATCATTATCAGCGAGACAACGATATCGAGCAAGCGTTTCAGAAACCGGGTGCCGACACTTAAGCAAAGCATGTCTCGGCGTGGTCTTACCAGATTTAGACGCGTGACCCAGTCAGCCGGTGGCAGAAACGCGGCGACGGCGTAGATGTCGACAAGATCAGACAACTCAGAGATCGGACGCTCGCCCGGCGTGGTCGTGTCAGTGCGTGCTTTGACGCCAGTCTGCTGTTTACCCGTTTCTTTATTCAGAAGTGAGGCGCTCATGTCGTTAGATGCCTGTCATATACTGTACAGCGGTGTGGATCATTATGTTGTTAACTTCTGCAGAGCATTGCCGAAGATGACCGGGAATTGTGTGCGACCGTGATCAAACGGCGTTCATTCGAAGAACAGTCAGCTAAATATAGAATCTACAGACGATGGAGCGTCTATCACGTGGCGAATCACAGATGATCCATCAGATGGCAGACCGAACGTGGCGGTGATTCGGATTTGTTCTACGCGCGAGTGTGGCATTTTCGCAACACTTAGACAGAAACAGATGCGTCGTCTGTGTCACCACGTTCGAGAATGTAGAACAGGCTTTCGGCTCGAACATTTGGGAGCCAGGCGCGGCGTCGAGATCGGCCAGCAATAATCGGTATCTCGTGAACGATGCGGACGTTCAGACGCCCTGCTAGTTCACGAAAGTCAGCCATCGACATGAAATGGAGATTGGGTGTGTTGTACCACGAGTAGGGCAAAGACTGTGTAACAGGCGTGCGTCCGCTAAGTACGACCTGTTGCCTGATCTTCCAGTGCGCAAAGTTTGGAACAACAACGAGCGCACGTCGAGAGATCCTTAGCATCTCGGAGAGAACGGCGGCTGGGCGCCGGACCTGCTGAAGAGTCTGGCTTAGTACGGCAATGTCAAAGGCATCATCAGGGATCGTCGACAATCCCTGATCGAGGTCCATGGATATCGCCGGCACACCACGCCCAATGCACGT
>Ga0315331_10003617_pt1 | contig 11686 bp, 16 predicted proteins | sample M160m34915metaG_FD_203456 | JGI IMG/M metagenome (GOLD analysis project Ga0315331, IMG submission 203456) | Ammonia-oxidizing marine archaeal communities from Monterey Bay, California, United States - M1 60m 34915 | ecosystem: Environmental > Aquatic > Marine > Intertidal zone | place: USA... | reverse complement strand
ATTATGCTTCGGCATCTAAAAATAACTATTTCCGAGGAGGAATGAAGATGGGTGAAGTTTATTACGAGGACCTTACCACTATTTACATCAACATGGAAGCTAAAGAGGGCTCACGCAGAGCATTTGGCTACTTGTTGAATATCCAAGGAGTGGCAATAAAATGTATCAGCCAAACTAAAGATATGGTAGGTAAAGTGGTAACTAAGGACCAGGCAGACTATATAGTAACTCAAATGAGAAAACTTATAGTGCGTAGCTCTGAAGTTCTTAGAGAGCAGAAAAGAATTCTTGAAGAATCAGGAATAAATGTTAGCCACTATGCCTGCTCTACATCATTTCCATCTAAAGTATGTCAAAGAATACGTGTAACACGTGCTATACGCATCCTTAAAACTTTAGGAGAACTGTGACAGTTACTGACATTGGGGAACTCATTAAACTATTTAGGGAGTTCCCCTTTACCGTAAAGATACATGGAAGTATATGTGATGCTTCTATCGCTATCATTACTCTTGAATTCTACGGTCTGACACAGGCACCTATACATACAGTTCCCGAATGCGTTTCACGGGGAGAACTGAATGTCTTTACCCTTACCTATTGGATAGATACTTATGAGCTACTGAGACTTGACACAGAGCCATATAAGTCTGTTAATGGGTGGATAAATGGTGTTATGGCCCCAACTATGCGTACCCTATTCTGTCACTCCCTTGCTCATGGCGAGTATATGGACGAAAAGGAATATCAGTATGCAGAGTATGTTTTAGAATACTACTTCTACTATGTGACTATGTATCCACGGATAGATAGTATCACTTCAGAAGGAGAGGTATACAAGGAGCATATAGGGTTAGATGTTACTGAAGAGACAAGAGTTGCTATGCTGTCTTTCTTTCATATGCAGAAAACTAAAGAGCTATACAGGACATTTGGAATAGAAGCCGTTCATTGGATGAATTATATCCGGGACGAGATGAAGACTCCTAAACCTGTAGACAATGAAGCTCAGCTGGATGAAGCTATGAGATTAATGATGGCAGTACGAGCGAAGGCTAAGATGCTTAGCAAGTCGTTAGAAAATGTGGAAGAAGATTCAATGGCAGCTTTAAAAAAGAAGATGCTACTTATAGGTGTAAAAAAGAAAAATAGATGAAAATAAAAAAGAAAATTCTTAATAGTTTAAATACTTTTCCTAAGGTTTCTTTAATGATTGACTGGTGTAAAGAAAATCTTGAAGAAGAACAGGAAGTTGAACTTATGGTAGCTTTTATTGCTGAAAAGGCTGAATTTGAGTTAAAAGATTTTAGCCATGATACATTTAGAAAGCTAAACTCTGCTATAAATAGATCAGGATTAGTTAACCAGGAATTAGTTTATGAAACAATCCTTGAGTTTACTGATATAGGAATAATCTCTCTTGTAAAGAGTTTCATTCAACATGAATATGATGGCTTATTTTTTAATGAAAGAGCTTCTATTATTTTAGAAATAAATGGTGTTGAATACGAGTCTAAATACATGGATGAGAAGCAAATAGAAAAGTTTAAAGAGCAAGTTCTTATTTTATTTGATAAAGAATTCTTCAAGAAAACCAGAGCTATTGATAAGGTTGAAGCTTTATGTGCTATTTTTAAAACTCCACGCATGAGCAATTATGTTAGAGCTTATAACTCTATGGTTAATGCAATAAACAAGCTTGCTTCTTATCAAAAAGCTAAAGAAAGCGGTGATTTAAGAGAATTTAAAAAGGTGGCTTATGATAAAGTTATAAATCTTTATCTTGCTTATCTTTGGGAATGCCAAGGAAATGCTAAAGAGCTTAAATATATTTATTCTTTTGAGTCTTGGGTTAAAAAGAATAAAGACTTGTGGGGAGAAGATATTTCTACTCCTGAAGAATCTTTAAATCTATTTATTGAAGAGCATAAAACTATTATTAATTTATTTAATAAAATTGAAGAACCTGAATTAGTATGGCGAAAAGGAAAAGAAAAGCTCTCCAGCGAAAGATTGCTCTTAGAAATCATAATAAATGGGCTAGGTGGTATATAGAAAACCACGTAGAAGAGCTTGACGAACTACTTTTTGAAAAATACGGATTAGAACTAACATTGACAACGAGGCAGAAGGAAAAATTTATTAAAGATGTTCTTACAGCAGTCTGGAAATCAATACACAATGTTACATTTGCAAATAGAAACGAGCTATATTGGTGTCGTAGAGTAAATGGCAAAGGAGAACTTGTGTTTGCGATTTTAGTAGAACCAGAGAATCTGCACGTAAGGAGAAAATTTAAAATATCGTATGACAAACGTAAAAAAGAATTGGGAAGAGATAATGACAGCTCCGATTCCTAAAAAGGACATGGAGTGGATTATTAAAACAAAGACAGAGAACAAGAAAGGTGTAAAAGCTTTAATGGTTACTCACACTACTCGGCAACTTGGCATCGCAAGGCTTAATGAAGCCTTCGGCCTTGCGTGGAGTGACAAGTATAAAGATAAGAATATGACCCACCAACAAGAATATGGAGATGGAGGTTTTGGTCTTGTTCATTATACTGAATGTAAGATTATTGTCAATTCGCCTGAACTAAAAACTAAGCGCAGAGGTAGAGGTTCTTCAGCTGATATTGAGCCTGAAAAGTCTGCTGAATCTAATGCATTTAAACGTGCTGTTCAAAAGTTCGGATTCGGATTAGAACTGTACAACTACCCTAAGGTCTATGTAGAGTGCACAGGCACAGCAGCAGGAACTAAAAATAAATATCCTCCTTCTAAGTCAGTGAGACAGGCAGCTTTAAATTATATTCATGACCAGGCAAATGCAGGAACTGCTCTTGACGAGTACTTTATCAATGCCAAGGGTAAGCTTTTCAGCTTTGCTTACGGGTGGAGTGATAAACCTATTGATATTACTGCCAAGAAAGCTCCTGCTAAAAAGACTGCGGCTAAAGCTGAATTTGTAGAAGTAGCTGCTAAAGATGGTCCAGTGATGGGAACTTTTCCTCCATTTAGTGAGAAAGAAAACTCTTCTTGGGCTAAGGCTTTAGGAAAGTGGGATAAAAAGATTCATACTTCAAAAGATGGGTCTTACCAGTATGTGGTGCTAAAGGCGTTTGGTAAAACAAGCTACGCAAGGCTAACTCCTAAGAATTTAGAAATCCTTAAAAAGATTGCTAAATGATAGTGCCAATCGAAGGGCTACCTAATGTACTTGCTAAAACTGTTCTTGGAGGAGAATCTTACTACAAAGTTGTAGAGGTTTCCCGGATAGACAAAATTAAGCAGTACTTATGGAGCTTGCGAAATACATCATGGGAGAAACAAGTAAAAGGCTTTCTTTCATCCTCCTCTTTTTTGGAGGGTGTAAGTGGCACTCCCTTAGTATTTACAGTATCAGACTTTTGGAGAGGAGATGTTGCTCCTACTGAGATGAAAGGAACATGGATACATAAATCTATTCTTTTTCCTTTTGTTATTATGAGTAGTACATCAGGATTGTTTTATATGGTTCAAAGATTTAATACTTTTCTTAATGAAAACTATAATCTTAAAGAACAGGTAACAAAGCTTTCAATGGAAATCGTTAAAAAAAACGATTACATCAAAGAGCTTGAAGTCTCTATTGATACCAGAAATTACCCATCTCCTGAGCAACTTCAACTGTACATGCCTAAAGTAGAAGAGGCTAAAGTTGTACACCTACACAAAAGCAGGAAATATCCTCTTCGGATTATTAACAAGGCTATGAAAAAAGCTAAAGTTAAGTTTGGAGAGAGAGGTCCAACAGGAAAAGAAGCCAAGAGAGAGTATATTTATTCTGAGCTTATACTTGATTATCTCATATTTTGCGGAATTATCCGAAAAAGAGATCAATACAACTATGTGCTTGGAAAGGAAACACAAGTTCTTACGCCTAAGTTTTATGCTTATGTTTACATCCCGCATCGTCAGGACAACAGAAAAGGTAACGAAAATACCAACTTGCCTGTTCAGTATGCCGGATTAACAAGGAATGGAGTAAATACCATTCTAGAGTCTATGGCTAAGGCTAAGATAATCGAAGAGGTAGATGTTAATTATAATAGATAACGACTACCATATGCTCAATCTCTTGGGCATAGACCATGCCTTAAAAACTGTCATTGAAAGATTCAAACATAAAGATTTAAGCGAAGTGTTTAAGTCTTGCCGTGGAGGATCCTTAACTTATTTTAATCCTAAATATCCTGAATCTGAATTTTCAGGCATGTATAGTTTTAATGGTTCTAAAGGTTTAGAAATAACTATTAAAGATTCTATGTGCCTTAGAGATTCTGAAAAAGGATTTCAATATGGATGCTGGATAGGGTATGATAACCATGACTTTTTAGATAAAGGCACATGGTACAGAAAAGTATGGAGTAGAGCGGAGGCAGAGAAGTTATTTAAAACTTCAAATCAAATTTCATTATTTTAAAATTAAATATTTTTAATTATGGTTAACTTACAAATTTTAGTGGGTCGCATTGGTAAAAACCCAGAACTTAAAGCCCTTGAAGGGGGTAATTCAATGGTAAAATTCACCGTAGCAACAAATGATGGCTACTATGATAAAGATCATAAGTGGATTGAAAGCACTGAATGGCACAACTGCATTGCCTTTGGAAAAATTGCTGATAGCATTGCAAAACGATTCGAAAGAGGATTTCTTGTGTATATTCAAGGAAAAACAATGCACAGAGCAATCAAAGATGGAGAAAATACAACATACTTCACACAGGTAAAGATTTCTATGATTAGAAAAGCTCAAGGTGGCACAACACGCATTGAGGAAGGCAACAAAGAAGCCGACAAGCTTGCTGAAGAAAACGGATTCGTTGTTAAACCTGATGATTTGCAGGATTTTAACTCTGTAGAACTTCCTGCTGAGGCTAAAGACGATGGCTTGCCATTTTAAGATTTTCTAACCAAGGGGCTGCGTGTAATGCGCAGTCCTTTAATTAATTGCTATGAGCAAAAAAGGAAGTAAAAAAGTTATCCACTTCAGAATGATAAACTGCTACGAAGCAGAAGATGCTTATGAGTTATTTAAGCACACTGCTAAATTTATGGGGATATTCCCAAATGATGTTTATACTGGAGATGGATTGAAAGAGTGTTCTGATTGTGATGGATTTTGGTACTATCCACACATACAAGCTAAGTACATGTTAGAGAGAATAGAGGAGTTTGAGAAAGTTATTACATTGGCCGGAGTAAGATACTCCAAGGCTATCAAATACGAAAAACCATATCAATGGAAACATTAATGAAGAAAACCCTGGAAACGATTAATCTAGGTAACATTATCCTTGATCAAAATGTTAGGCATCAACACCTGTGGCACTTGAAAAGCTACAATCCTAACCATCTGTCAAATTACAGCAATGATGATTTAGTGAAAATGGCTATCACTATCATAGGTAACATTTTAAAAGGGAACGACCCTTTTGATAATGAGCCTACATTGTGGTTCTGTGAAGAACAAGAAGAGTATGTTGTTCAAACGGGCAATACCCGTGTTATAACGCTGATGAAGCTTCCTGAAATAGTAGACACTAATTATAAGCACTTCAGAACTATCTTTGAACACGAAGAGTTGGTTAAATCTTTCGAAACCGTAGAAGGCAACTTCTCTGTGATAGACAGAGAGCTTAGTGATTCTGAGAAGAGGAGAGAGAACAATGTGCGTTCTGACCAGCACTGGTTTGCTACAGCTATTGGCTACTATTACAGCTTGAAAAAGAAAGGGGTGAATGCTAAGAAGCTTGCTGCTCAAGAAGGGCTATCAGCAAAGAAGATAGTAGAGCTCTCTAAGCTACAAGGTTTAAGTGCCAAAGCAAAAAGTCTTTGTATTAATGATGTTATTGGTGCTAAAGTAGCTGTTGTGCTTTCTAAGCTTGATAAGTCCGACAGAGAGTTAGTTGTTGACCATATTATTGAAAAGGAGTATACCAAGATAGAGAACCCCGGAAGGCTGATGATCATCTTGCAGAACTCGTACACAATATTGGAAGACGATTACCCTATGGATGCTTTTGCAAACTTCTGTCCTGTTGAAGAGGAGCCATGGTACCTTCGGGTAGAAGATGGAATGTTTATTAAACACCTATCAAAAGACCCCAAGGCTTCTAACAACCGCAAGGATTTGTACTATCACACAATGCGGAAACCTATTTATAGACTTTATCCTGAAGCTAAGGTGCTATCTAAGAAGCCTGCAGGCATGGTAATTACTGAGAAAAGAACATGTATGGATGGCAAGCCTTACATTATTGGCACTGAGCTGGTGTTTGGATGTAAAGCTGAAAGCTGCGAAGTCCATGGTTTCAAGATAGAGTTTGGAGATGAGAAAGCCGAAAGGAAAGAAAAAGTTAGCGCTCAGAATGCTAAGCAGGCATTGGAATCTGCTTTTAAAGTCGCTGATGAATTTAGAGAAATTAATGCTGACCCTACTGTTACTCTTAACATTATATCTTTGCAGTTTATTTTTAGCAAGCTAAAAAAGAAGGGAGTAGAGGCAACGCTTGAATATCTAAATTCTTTAATAGACCCTAATGCTGACAAGCCTATTCTTGTAAACGATTTTGAATTTACTATGCTATTAGGTGAACATGACGTTCCTACCAAGTATGGTTTGTTCCATCTTTTTGGACAGACTAAGTTTGAATGGATATGTCAGTTTATGTCTCTTCAATGGTTAAAATCTAACAGACACCTGAAGAATTATGTTGATTCTTACCTCGGTGAGCTTGAAGTATCCATAGAGGATCAGATGGTTGATGAAGACTCTTTAGATAAAGTGGTTGAGTCTGATTTAAACCATAGACATGACAAGCTTAAGGAGAAAATTGCCAGAGAAAATAAGAAGAAAAGCAAGGTGCTGGACTTCTTAGTTCATATGCTTGGGATAAATGTTGATGATGAAGGTGTTCATATTGACACCGACAGAGTTAAAGATTATCTACTGGGTTCTTATGAGAAAGATAGAGTAGATGTTACTATGGATGAAGGCAGGGTTGTTGTTGGCCTGTCTCATATTTCTAAAAACTACTACCTCTATGCTCAAATCTTAGGCATCTTCAAAAAGGATGATGAAAAGTATAAGGTGTTTGATGAAAATGAAATTATTACTCTTATCAATGACAGAGTAAATGAGTTCGCACCTTTCATCGGCGACTATTGGAACCAGGAGGAAGAGGATAGAAAGTTCAAGGCTAACATTCAAATGAGAAATGCTGCTCTTGTATATAACAGCTTGTATTCTCATCTTGAAGAAAACACTGATATGTTCTTCAAAGGAGTCTCTGTCAAAGATATTCTGAAAGAAGCGATAGCAATGGTTAATATCACCTTCAAAACTGCCAGTGGTGGCAAGAAGCTTAAATTAGCTCTTACTGAGCCTTCTGGAAATGAATTGAGGTGGAGAAAAGCTGACATCGGCTTAACAGGTAGCCAAATAGATGAGCTTATCTATTGGTATGTTCCAACTTCAAAAATTCATGCCTTTTTAAGAAATGGGTAAGAACAAAGAAAGATGGGAGGTACTTCACAGAGAGGAGTATATAGAGAATTGCGCCAGGGAAATGTCCTTGGCGCATCCTCCCCCGGAGCATAAATGCAGAGAAGAAGAGGAAGAGGAAAATACTAACGACAAAAACATTGAAGAAGATGATAATGAAGGATGAGATACGAGGATACCTTAATGATATTTTTGGTGCAGATAAAATAGATGCTTTATATAGAGACATGAATACAAAAAGCATATCTACTGCCACAAAAAAGGATTTAATGTTACGAGGAATTACTCCAAGACTTGCTGAAAAAATAGTTGCAATCTTTAAAATCAGACATGCTGCACCCCCAAATGTGGGAAAAAGAATAACTCAAAGTAGCGATGCCTATGATTTAGTTAGAGATTTAGGTAACTTGGATCACGAACAGTTTGACTTGCTATTGCTTTCACAGGCAAATAACGTCATAAATCGTATCTGTCACAGCAAGTGTGGCATTGCAGGTACCATCGTTGACAAACGATTGATATTGCTTGACATCCTTAGAAATAAGGCAGCAGCAGTAATTCTTGCTCATAATCATCCTTCAGGAAACCTTACACCTTCTAAGGCTGACATAGATATCACTAAGCAGGTGAAAGATGCTTGTAAAATGATAGGAGTTTCTGTTCTGGACCATATAATTGTGGCTTCTGAACATCCTTCGAGATATACTAGCCTGGCCGATGAGGGTCATATGTAGAAAAACGATAGCCCGGGAGCAGAAATCCCGGGCTATATATGAAGGATTGAAACACATGACCAGTCCTTACTTGAAAATGAGTGATGCAATTTAAGAAATATAAAACAAAAAACATTATGATTAATCAAATTATTTTAGACAAAGTTCGTGATTACCTTCTTTTTACAGGTGGATTACACATACAAGTTCCTTCAGGAAAAAACAGTGAGCTATCTTTTAATGAAATTCTCCCTTACCATAGAGAGATGCTTAAAGAAGCTGAAAACCTTACCAATCCTAAAGACTTTAATCTTGTAATTGAATCCTGTGCAAAGATAGTTTTGTTAGCTATTGAGTTAAATTTAATTTATTCACAGTTCGATGATGAAATAGATTTTATTTCCGAAGAAGAGCTTACTTTGCTATATACCCCAGAAGTTGTAGTAGACCAGATAAACAATATTTTGTATTGTAAATCAGGGGTTAGAAACTATAGTCAATCTTTAATTTGGAATACTTTAAGTTTTATGGCTAATTCTTTGGATGCCCATCTTAATGGTTATACTGATAAATTGATAAATTCAATATTAGAAGCTGTAGCCGATCACAAGTTATCGATCTTTCATTTAAACATTGCTTCTGCTCAGTGGTATGTTGCTCATGATTACCTTAAACAAATAGGTGTGAAGCCTACTGCTGAAAATGCTGAAAAGATTCTTCAGTATAAGGATGTTGTAATTGATGGAGAATTAAAATGCAGATATTGGGGAGAGAGCATTCAAAAACCTGGTTATCATACTACAATAATGATGAGGCCTAAAACTATAGATTTGGAATTAGATCAAAAAAAGAAAAAAACTATCTATTATCAGATTCGTGGTGCCAGAGATGGTGAAAGAAAGCTCTTTACTGTTGTTCGTCTTGATGGAAATTTGTATATTAAAATTATAAACGGACCTCATAGTAAAATGGTTGGCATAAACTTCATGGAATGAATGTATCTGAAATAGCATGGAATATACTTAGTACGATAGGATTTTATTTAGCAATGATCTACTTATTATTTTATGGATCATTCTTTATCGGAGCGTTGATATTTTCTCTGTACAGGCAGTATAGGGATAGAAAATAAATTTTTGTTTTGTATTTTACAAGGGGAGTTACCGGGGGGTGGCTTCCCTTTTTTAATTTAATTAATATTAAAAAAGAAGAAAATGGGAATGTTTAGTTGGAGAAGTTGTGTTTCCGGACACGACATTATGAACAAGTACGGAGAGCTACACGAAGGAATTACGGTAGTGTTGCCTGATGAAAGAGTGCTTACTGGAAGTTATGATGGCTATGGAAGAGTAGATGGCATCGACATTTTTGATGAGCTTGCTGATGTGTTATTTGGCATAAAAAGCAGAGATGTTTTATTCAAAACAAAAGGAGCTTTTGAAAAGTGCGAAGAAATGGTAAAAGTGATGCTTCCTAGTGAGTATAAAGAAAGCATGAGATATGCTGATTTGAAAGCTAGTGAGAGCGCAGAGGGGCAAGGACATTGGATTTCATCATATGAAACACGAATAACATGAGTACACAAGAAAAGATTCAAAGCTTTATTAATATGCACGCTAAGAGAGTTGAAGAGAAAGGAAGGTCACACTTCGATTGCTGTAGTGCAGCACCTTCCTATGGATGGGATGTAGATATTTGGGACCATAAAAATAGTATAATATCTACTCTCAGAGAAAGAGGATACCAGGTTACCGAAAAGACGAAGTGGGAAGTAACGGATGTTATAATTGTTAAACCTTTAAATTTAGAATAATGAGACAATGCGAAGAGTGCGGCGAAGGTACGTTAGAAGGTTACATTTTTGATGGTAGTGACGTATATTGCTCAGACAAATGTTTATCAACTGTAGCTTCTCCTGAAAAATGGGACAAGTTGCATGAAGAAGATCCTGATTGTTTTTACTGGACAACTTTTGAAGATGATGATGTTTGTCCTGACTTAGATGAATATGGAGATATTGATACAGGTAGAGATCCCAGAGGGGACTACTGGGAAAGTGATGGTAGTATAATGAAATAACTTCTAAAAATGACATTAAAAGAATTTAGACCAGGAGGAGTTACTGAACTTCCATACGATTGTACTTGTAATTCTTTGCTAGACAAAAGAATGTTTTATGCTTCTGAATTAGCAGGTCCTCAAGGTGCAAGATATTGGTTGTTTAAAGAAAAGCATCATAGAAAAGAAGATATTGAAGTAGCAAAAAGATATCTTAAACGTTCATTTGATGTTGTAGGGTCGATTAAAATTGTTGAAAATAAAATTAATAAAAATGGAAAAAGAATCTTTTAAAATTGTTAAACCAAAAAAAACATTATGAAAAGTAAATCAACAGCGTTTTTACTAACGCTATTAGGGATCATTGGCATTGCAGGCTTGCAGTACCTCTATTTAGGAAAACCCTTGAAGGGATTATTGTGGTTCTTCACGCTTGGCGTGTTTGGATTCGGAACACTAATAGACATCTTTACTATAGGCTCTGCTGCAGAAGCTTATAATGTTAATGTAGAGCTTAAAACTATTAGAGCTAAAGCCCTTAAAGAGAGTTAAGCATATCTATTAATTCAGGCTGCGGATGCATATCAGATTTAGAACGGACACTACTGTGACTAAACAAGTTCTGTTCTCCTCTGGTTGCATCCCAGCTATAATCAAACCACCTTTTGTCAAAGCCCTCTTCAGGCTTATCTAGATTAATACCATAATATTCAGCAGATTTAACGATGAAGTCTCTCAGGCTCTCGATCTGCTTAGTAGTATAGCGATGATAGTACCGCTTCCCCCTATAACCTTTCTCACCATAATCTATCACATCTTCATTGTCTACCGCCTTTATTTTTTTTCCTTTACTCATAAACCAAAACTTGCCATCAAGGTAAGAGAGATACCCATAGTTACACACTTCTACGGCAATAGTTCTCTTTGCCATACGTGTTTCATGGTTCTTATTTTCTTCTCTACGACCTTCATATACATTGAAATTACCCCATATATTGATGTGGTATGCCCATTGTGAAGGATGTCCGTATATCTGTAAGGCTATACCATCATATTTGCCTTTGCCCCCTATAATGACAAGAGTTCCTATCCTACTTTTCTTCTTTTGGAAATGGTCTCTTACATAGTAAGGGTTGGGCCCTCCTGCAGTATGGTGCAGAACAATGATGTCTTTGCGCTGATGTTCCGGGAAGTACTGATCTTCTGACATCCCGGCATAGACAAAGTTCTTTAGCTTAAGTTGATTAATTTCTGTCTCCTTATACAGAGCTTGCCATGTTAGCAGATCGCAGACTCCATTGGCTTCTACGCCCATGTGCTCCTGTATAATCATGAGGGTAGACTTTGTTATTTGTCCAAAGTCTCCA
>Ga0315331_10003616_pt1 | contig 11687 bp, 13 predicted proteins | sample M160m34915metaG_FD_203456 | JGI IMG/M metagenome (GOLD analysis project Ga0315331, IMG submission 203456) | Ammonia-oxidizing marine archaeal communities from Monterey Bay, California, United States - M1 60m 34915 | ecosystem: Environmental > Aquatic > Marine > Intertidal zone | place: USA... | reverse complement strand
GACCAACATCTTCAGCTGTTAAACTACCAGTACCAAGCGGATTGAACCTTATTCTAAAGGCACTTAACAAAGCTTCAAAAGGTACTTCTGAATTATAACCAAACATGGCCAAAGACTTAACAAACTCTTGTTTACTCGGCGTTTTCACATTTGTTATCATGGGTCTAATAGCAAGCTTATTTCGTGCAAGTCTATTCCAATCAAATTTAACTCCCGGGTCAATTTTTCTTCCCGGTGAGATATCCGAATGGGCTAGTACTCTATGGATGGGAATATTCCATTTATTCAAAATATCTTTCAGCAAAAGCTCTAAACTAGTCATTATTTTTTCACCAAACGGTGAAAACCCATCGTTAGATAATTCTATGCCAATCGAATAAGAATTTATGTCTGAAATGTTACCCCATTTACTTACCCCAGCATGCCAAGCGCGCTTTAGCTCTTCTACTAAATTTAATATCAATCCTTCTTCAGAAATTAAATAATGCGCCGACACTTCGGATCCTTTATCGCAGAGTGTTTTTTTTGCTTCTTCAAAGCTTTGTGTCGCCGTGTAATGTATTATAACTATATTGGGCCTTACTGAACCTTTTCGTTCATTGAAATTGGGGGATGGACTAGAAATTAACAATGGCTAATTATTCTTCAGGTTACGATACACCGCCGGATCCCAATTGCAAGCGTATCCGTCTCCATCAGGGTCAACTCCACGACTATCGAAGGTTGGTCCACCAGACTTTAGAAAAACAAACTGCGCCAATTCATCTGATTGATATTTATAGCATGGCTTCGTAATATTTCCGACACTTACGTTTAGCCTTGTATACATTCTTTTACCTACTGGATGCTTTGTGGAAACAGCAAATTGAATTGGTGTTAAGTGTCTTATTCTGGGACGCGCTGGAACCTCTACTGGTTTAATTAAGATATACTTTGCACTTTGTCTTTTCCGTCGTTCTGCATCTGATTCTATAGTCTCTCTACTCGAAACTGCTTCAAAATCTTGCTCATCAGATATGGAGGCATTGCCGAGATTCTCAGCCGTTTCGTTATTTAGGAATCTCTTTTTTGGTTTTGTTATTGCACCCTCTATGGCTTTTCTTCCCGTAGTAAGAGTGCTTTCCACAACATCAGAAACTGAGTTCATACTGTTAGCATACTGCTCAGTAGTAGGAACGCACGCGGTTGACAGAATAATAGCACTGAAAAGTAAAGATGTACGCATCATAAATTTCTCCCACTTCATCCTATTAGTTTACCACCACTTTTTAGGTTTCGCATCGAAACTAGCTGACTTTTCCAAACTATATGCGATATTCAACATATCGCCTTCCTCCCACGGTTTTCCAATCAATTGCAGACCTAGCGGCAATCCATTTTTGTCTAATCGGACTGGAACCGAGATACCGGGTAACCCAGCTAAATTAACAGGGACAGTAAATATATCGTTTAAATACATCTGAACCGGGTCAACATTTTCCATCTCTCCAATAGCAAACGCTGAGGAAGGTGTAGACGGAGTTAAAATCGCATCGATATTTTGATTAAAAACTGCTTCAAAATCGTTCTTAATTAAAGTTCTCACCTTTCGCGCTCTATTATAGTAGGCATCATAAAAACCGGCTGAGAGAACGTAAGTCCCAATCATAACTCGTCTTTTTACTTCATCTCCAAACCCTTCTGCCCGCGTTTTTTCATACATTTCCGTGATCCCATCACCAAGAGATAATTCAGCTCGATGTCCAAACCTAACCCCATCATAACGGGCTAAATTTGATGAAGCCTCCGCTGGCGCCACAACATAATAAACCGGTAACGCAAACTTAGTATGAGGTAACGAAATATCAATAATTTCAGCCCCTGCTTCTTCAAGCATTTTCATACCATCAGACCAAAGCTCTTCAATTTCATTTGACATACCATCTAGACGGTATTCTCGTGGTATTCCAATTTTTTTTCCTTTAATATCTCCCGTCAAAAAACTTTCAAAATCTGGCACGGGCAAATCCGCGCTTGTGGAGTCTTTCTCATCATGACCAGACATTGTTTTCAGCAAAATCGCAGCATCCCTAACAGACTTTGTCATCGGGCCAGCCTGATCTAAAGATGAAGCAAATGCCACTACCCCCCATCTAGAACATCTACCATAGGTTGGCTTAAGACCAGTTATACCAACAAAAGCTGCCGGCTGTCGGATAGAACCACCAGTATCTGTACCAATTGCACCCAAACACAAATCCGCGCTCACTGCTGCAGCTGAACCACCAGAGGACCCTCCTGGAACGAGCTTTCTTGAGTCATTAACCTCTTGCCAAGGATTAATTGCGTTGCCGTATGTGGATGTCTCATTGGAGGAACCCATCGCAAACTCATCCATATTAAGTTTACCAACCATGACAGCCCCAGAATCCCATAGCTGCTTTGTAATGGTGCTCTCATACTCGGGTTTGAAGCCATTTAGAATATGCGAACCAGCCTGAGTTAGAACACCTTTAGTGCAAAATAGATCCTTCACTCCAATGGGTATGCCACACAAAGACTCACCCATGCCTTTACTCAGAATCTGATCAGCATTGGAAGCCTGCTTAATAGCTAACTCTGAAGTATCATGCACAACGGCATTTAACTCTTTAGCTTCTCCAACGGATTTTAGACATGCTTTGGTAAGCTCAACAGCACTAAATTTCTTTTCCCTTAATCCAGCTCGTGCTTCTTCAATTGTAAGCTCTATTAACTCAGTCATTATTCAACTACCTTTGGCACAACAAAAAAACCTTCTTTATTTTCTGGCGCATTAGCCAACACCGAACTTTGCTGGTTACCATCAGTTATTTGGTCCTGTCTGCGTTTAAGTTCCATGGGTGTTACTGACGTCATAGGCTCTATCCCAGAAACATCTAATTCATTTAACTGCTCCATGAATGAAAGTATGCCAGACAGCTCACTAGCTACTCGAGGAAGATCATTATCATCTATGGCTATTCTTGCCAACTTTGCTACTTTTCGAGCAGTTTCTATATCAATCGCCATATTAAAGCTCCGTACTATCTTTAGAAAGTGTTTATCGCCCTAAACCATTACACACAAGATAAAGAACACTCATTAGATAAAAGAGTCATAATTTATTATTTTATTAGGTAATTCACCTTAGTGCTTTAAAGAACTCTTTTAAAAGCTTTTCACATTCAGTAATATTTATAGAGTCGTAAACCTCGGGTTTATGGTGACATTGGGCATGTTCAAAAACACGTGGTCCATGAAGTACAGCTCCTGACTTACTATCAGCAGCTCCAAAATATAACCGTCTTATTCGAGAATTGGAGATTAGTCCGGCACACATAGCACAAGGCTCTAGCGTGACATAGAGATCACAATCTGGTATTCTTTCAGAATTGAGTATTTTACATGCCTCCCTTATTGCTAACATTTCAGCATGAGCTGAAGGGTCAGCCAACGCGCGAGTTTGATTTCCTGATCTAGATATTAAAACTCCCTTGGAAGATACCACAGCAGCTCCCACGGGAATTTCTCCACGACTTCCAGCCTCTTTTGCCTCCTCCAAGGCTATTTGCATGTGGTTTTTAAATTTCATATCCGATCATTCTATTGTTGAAGCAGCCAAGCTTAAAGTTTAACAAAACTTTACAACTAGTCTAAGGTATCTCAATGAGTTCTAATGTAAACCCAGGCAACCGAATAGCAAAAATCCTTTCTCGAAGGGGTGTTTGTTCTCGAAGAGAGGCTGAAAAACTGATATTACAAGGTAAAGTAACAGTTAATGGAACTCTAATTAGCAGCCCGGCGCTAAACCTAAAAGAAACGGATGTGATTATCGTTAACGGAAAAACGGTAGGTCAAGAACAACAAACCAGACTATGGCGATATCATAAACCGTTAGATTTAGTAACTTCTACTAAAGATGAAAAAGGTAGAATAACAGTTTTTGAAACATTACCTGATCATATGCCGAAAGTTATGAGTATAGGTAGACTTGATATCAATTCTGAAGGTTTACTGCTTCTTACAAATGATGGTCAGCTAAAACGAAATCTTGAACTTCCTTCGACAGGTTGGGTCCGAAAGTATCGGGTTCGAGTCAAGGGACGTCCAACTGAAGAGGCAGTCAACCCGTTAAAAAATGGAATCAAGATTGGTCGTGAGCATTTTAAGCCAATGGATATCAATATTGATAAACAGCAAGGAGCAAACGCTTGGCTTTCTATAAGCATACGCGAGGGTAAAAATAGAGAGATAAGAAGAGCACTAGAATATGTTGGTTTTTCCGTTAACCGATTAATCCGCGTTGGCTATGGTCCATTTCGATTATTAGACCTAAAACCAGGTGAAGTAGTTGAGGTCAAAAAACAGGTAATTAAAGATCAGATAGGGTCGCTAACCAATAAAAAACTTTAAGATCTCGATATATTGTCACTGTAAATCGAATTATAAAAAGTTCTTGTTTAGGAAGGTAAAAGAATTCTTGTGTTACTTTATATCTATACTAAATATTTTGAACTGACCTATCTCTAAAATCTCTCTATATTTATCACTTTTCAAAAACGTACATATTTCATTTGCCTGATCTACTGTAACCTCTTGACCTTGTTTATTTAAACCCGCTTGCTCAAACAGGGAATTGATAGCAACCCCAGTATCTCTACCCCACTTCCCATCTACTAACCCAGGATCAAAAACCGTTTTCTTTAAAAATTCCTGTATGCAGATTACATCTGAATCAGCATGCAAAGAGCTTGCGATCACAAAGAAAATAGTAAATGAATATAGGCTATTTTTAAAATAATCAGCCAAAAATATGCCTATAAATTCTAGGTATATTTTTGTCTCTAAATACAGTTTCACTAATAACCGAGTGATCTAATCCAAAAGCAGCTTCCACACAGGCTGCACATACTGAACGGTAATCAATGGTAGCATATAAGTCACGCCGCTCATAAAGCTCTCGGTTAGCTAATCCTGGCCAGTTTGCAATCACGCTTGAACGCTTTATCAACCCGCCCGCCAGCAAACCAACTGAGCCATAACCATGATCAGTTCCAGCTGACCCATTTTCCTTAACGGTTCTACCAAATTCTGTCATGGTAAGGATAATAGTATTAGACCATTGTTCCTTTAATTCATCTTTTAATTTTGCAATTGTTTGATCAACCAGCGTAAATAGTTCAGGATGATGACCTATATCACGGCCAATTTCTGCATGATCATCAAACTGAGGAATCTTGATTACTGCTACTCTGGGTCCAGTTTCTTTTCTCATTGATCTTCCGGCCTCAGATGCCAAACTTAAAGGATCACGTGCGAGGTTTCGTGTATTCATGTCCACCATACCCAACGATCTTTGCTTTAACTTTTCAATCACTTTTTGCATATCTAAATCATGCGTACTTTGGATAAGGTCTAACAGTTGCGAAGAGGAATTTCTTGTATGTTTAATTCGAGCCGGATAGAAATTTTCAAAATCAGTTGCTCCTCTAATCAATAACGGTGTTTCTAGAGACATTGCTTTCCCAGCTATTTGCGCTGTATCCATCGCTCGTCCAAGCCAACCTGTTTTTATCGAAAATGGCGTTTTTAAACCACCTTGCAATACATTTTGTCCTTCAAAATGGGATCTTCCAACGTAAGGGAAAGAGGTTGCATGAATAATCGATGCTTGATCACCAGCTAACATTTGAGAAAAATTTTTAAAGTTTGGATGAATTCCAAAAAGTGGGTTTAATTTTAACGGATTTGATGCGACTAAGTCTTTGCGCTGTTTATATAAGTTATCATCTCCTACTGGTGGAACCGCCAACAAACCATCCATTCCACCCTCTAATAAAAGTACAATTATTCTGCCATCGATCGCATTTTTTGTGAAACCGTGAACCGGATACCCGGATAAAAATAATCCGGCACCGGTTCCAGAAAGAAAATGTCTACGCGTTATCATTTAAACCTCCATAAAGTCTGGGCTACATAGCGCTACGATCATTTTAGTTTTATTCGTTTTAGCTTTATCAATCGCTAATTTAGTTTTATCCGAAAAATCATGAATGTGTGCTATTTCTTCGCCAGTTTTTGACGGCTTAGATGCTGAGATCCTAGTCGCAATCCTTACACGACGATCAAAATGCTCTGTTGAAATCCAATCCTCTTTCTTATCTGAGTAACCATCGGGCTGTCTGTTTTCCCAAAAACTATTTCCAATCTCCTTAAGAATGTTTCTAGGTTCCGAATTGGGTTGTCCAAACCAGTCTTCTTCATTGAAACCCGGCATAATATTGGCCCCAGAAACCCTAATAGCTTGAAACATCCAAGTTGATGGCCATAAAAACTTTTTCACTGAAGTTAATTTGGTAATCCGAATAACCTCTTTGTGAACTTCATGCAAATCACCTGCGGACTCTTTCCAGACTTTATAGATAGATTGTATCTCATCTTCAGATACACTCTCCCCAACAAAATGAATAGCCAACTTTTTAGATAAATATCTTGCCGTAGAATCATCTTTTGATAGCATATTAGTCAGCTTTCTTAGCGTTTTTTTCCCTGCACCAAACTCTTTATCAAGGACTATCTTCTTTCCAGGTTCGGCTCGATGCTTAAAGTAAGGTTCCACTATAAATCCTTTTAACGAACCCGGGGATGAATTTTTTCGTCTTTGCTCCCTTTTATATTTTGGTATTAAAGAGTCTATATTTGACCCCCAGCCCGCTAAAATTTTTGCCGAATTTCTTATATCTTCTTCCGTATAGTTTCTTGATGGAGAAACACTGTGAAGCTCCAAGAGTTCTCGAGCCAGGTTATCATTTAACCCTGATAATTTTCCACGTTTTTTATCCCAAAGTGCTGACTCTGATTTTTCTCCAACACTTTCTGCGTTATCCAAATAATCTAACATGCCTACATGACTTGTTGCTTCATACAACATGTTCTCAAAAGATGAATTTAAGTTTTTATAAATAACTCGGTTAATGAAATCTCCTATTACGAAGTTTCTTCGACCATTGCCACCAACTGTAAAATGGTTTGTCCAAAAATGCGTGAACCTTTGCTTAATCACATCTTCACTGTAAATTGCAGAATTCCAGAAACGGTAAACATCAAGTAAAGATACGTCTGTTTCAGTTCTCAAGGCCTTAATTTGACTCTTTTTCTCAAAACCACTCAGATCTTTAGACTTTTCGATGTCTTTTCTTTCACTATCGTATTTATAGGCTCGCTGTAGTCGCTCTTCGAAAGAAAAATTATATTCTTCCGGCCAACGCACTGGTTTACTAGATCTAGTTAAAACACCTACTGTTTCAAAACTTTTAACAATTTGTTCGTTGTTCCAAGCATTGATATCATCCGGGACGTTATCATTTTCTCCAAAACCAAAACCAATTTTTCGCGCCCAAATATGTTTATTGTTATACATGTTGTCCCTAAGCTACATTTCAAAATAGTATATCATGATTAGTTATTTTTAAAACCACAAGTTTTTAGGTTTTGATATTATAGTTTTGGCAATTAAGAATTCATAACAGTCCCGTAATAACCAGTATGGTCTATTTTAAATATTCACAACTCAGAAACTCAGGTTAAAAATAAACTGTTTGTAAAACCGTAGAGTTAACGGCTAAATAGAAGAATGGTTTATCAAGTCGTCTCCGATATAGCAAATTTTAATAATGTGCCCCTCAAGTTATTTACTGGTTTTAGATCTGCTCAAGATGAATATGAGAAACGAAATTCACAGATAGGTTCCAAATTGACATACTCCATGCACCAAAGGGAGTCTCAAAGTGGATAAACTATTAAATTTATTAATTCCAAATTTTGAAACTCACATATTTTTAATGATCATGGTTGTCTTCTACATCGGAGGTTTAGTTAAAGGTTTTTTAGGTATTGGTCTTCCAGCAGCGGCAATGGCCTTGCTCACACTCTTTATAAATCCACTCGATGCAATTGCCCTTATTATAGTCCCAATCATATTTACTAATGCTCTTCAATTTGCCAGCTCTAAGGAAAAAAAACAGATAATCATTGATTATAAACTTTGTGCAATTGCTATAATAATTAGTATTTTCATTACAGCAATTTTCATAAAGTCTTATCCTAGTTTTATAATTACAATTGCTATAGGTATAGCGATGGTAGCTTTTTCTTTAAATCAATTAACCGGCTTCAAAATACCTGTTGGCCCTGGAAGTCTCTGGCAAATAATAGCTGGGACTACAGCGGGGATTTTGGGAGGAGTAAGTTCAATCTGGTCTCCTCCCATAGTAATGTATCTATTTGCCAGAAACGTTTCTAAAGAAAAATTTATTGCTGCAACAGGCTTTCTTTTTTTGGTGGGTAGTTTTCCTTTAGCACTAGGTTATTTTCTTTCAGGTGTATTGACACTTGGAATTATTCTGAATTCATTAATAGGACTAATTATCGTTTTAGCTGGGTTCAAGACAGGGGAATTATTAAGGCAAAAGGTTTCTCAAGAGCTCTTTAAAAAAATTGTATTATGGGGGTTTTTAATTATGGGACTACGACTTATCTATACTGGAGCTCTAATTATTTAGTAACCTGTCGTCTGGAATCAGATTTTTTAGGTGTTACAAAAGCAAGTCCAATGAGCATTGTTGAGAGTGATGCCCAAACCCAGATGGAATTACTCTCACCAAAAAGAAAAATTCCCCAAAATATACCAGATAATGTGACTAAATAGCCTACTTGACTAGCAAAAAGTGGTCCCGATTGAGAAATTGTATAGATGAACAGAGTATATGCAGTAACATTGATTACTGCTAAACCCAGAATTGTCCAACTGAGATTGTTAAAGGGAATAGAAATCATAAAAAGATTATTTGTGGATAGACCCACAATTCCTAATAATATAGTTCCAATTAGGCTCATCCCACAAGCCATTCTAATAGGCCCAATACCACCCAAATCACGGACAGCCAAAACAATATTTTCTCCTGCATAGCAAACCGAACTTATGCATGCCACAAGAATCCAAATAACTGCTGAACGGTCAGGTAGACTTGTTTCTGGGATGACTAAAAACAGGATTGCTGAAGCACCTAATAGGATGCCTAAAACTCTCCTTATCGCTAATTTCTCTAACCCTAAAAAAGTCGCGAAAGCGTATGTTAGTATTGGCACAAGTGTTACTGTAATGGCTAAAACACCTGCTGGTATTTTAGAAGCTGCATAATAAAAACATACACTTGGTATAGCCGTACCAATCAAAGCTAATATAATAAACAAAAATAAGTTCTCAGAGCTGAATTTCATATATCTTCGGCGAAGTGTAGTGAATATTAGTAGAATTATTCCAGCAAATAAAGAGCTCCAGAAGGCAATCCCTGTCGGTGTTCCACCTAACTTAACTGCAATTTTTCCTAGAGAGAATGATAGCCCCCATACAGAGCCCATATAAAAAAGTGTTATCCAAGGCAAAGCTTTCGCGAGCATCATTTTCCTTAACTGATTATTTGATAGGTTTGTAAAAGACTTTCAATCGATAGTAGCTTATAGATATCTTCGGTCCAAACATGCAACAATAGAATTAAGTTTATTTTTTAGTCATACAGGCTCATGAACTACCTCTATATTTTGGCAAAATATTATATAAAAACTCTTTTAACTTTAGATTTAAACTAGTACGCTATGCCTTAATAAAGATCCCTTAGCAATGAGCCAGTGGAGGATAAATGCAGTATTACACACCAGAAAGTTTTTCAGAAGCAAGTGAATTATCAAAAAATGCTGAAGGCATTATAAGGTTTTTAGCTGGTGGGACTGATGTTTTAGTTCAACTAAGGGCAGATATAACAACTCCCGATGTTTTAATCGATATAAAGAAAATACCTGATGTTAAAAAGATCAAGAAAAATCCTGATGGAAGTTGGTGCATAGGAGCAGCGGTCTGTGGGGCTGAACTAAATGAACATGAAGGAATAAAGTCAGATTGGCCTGGCGTTGTTGAGGCGGTGGACTTAATAGGTTCAACTCAAATTCAAGGGAGGGCAACACTTGTTGGAAACTTGTGTAACGGCTCACCCGCAGCTGACTCCGTTCCAGCTCTTATGGCCGCAGGCGCTACAGCAACTGTGATCAATTCCTCTGGTAGTCGCGAAGTTTCTATTGAGAAAATCCCACATAGTCCTGGTAGAACAACGCTTGGTAAAGGTGAGGTAGTATCAGCTATAAACTTACCCGCACACAAACCGAATAGTGGAGATGCATATTTACGGTTAATACCTCGAACAGAGATGGATATAGCAGTAGTTGGTTGTGGTATAAATCTAACCTTAGAAGGTGATAAAATAAGTGAAGCTAGAGTATCCCTTGGAGCAGTTACACCAACCGTAATCCTCGTTGATGCTGCTGCAAAGGCCATAATAGGTAAACAGCTAGATGAACAAACCTTGGAGGCTCTTGCAGAAGCCGCAAGAAAAGCATGTAACCCAATCAGTGATAGAAGAGGCACGATTGAATATAGAACGCATATTGCAGGGGTTCTAGCAAAAAGAGCAGCAAAAATTGCCTATGAAAGAGCGAGGTCATAAAAAATGAGTAACATTCACGTTAATACAATCGTAAACGGCGATGAAGTAGGGTTTTTATGTGACCCAAGAGAAACTCTACTTGACTGTTTGAGAGATAAATTGAGCCTCACAGGAGCAAAAGAGGGTTGTGGGACAGGCGACTGCGGGTCTTGCTCAGTAAAGTTAGATGGGCGGCTAGTCTGTTCCTGTTTAGTTCTTGGCGCAGAGGCAGAAGGGAAAAAAATTGAAACCATTGAAGGTATGTCTCGTGATGAAAAACTTCATCCACTTCAAGAAAAATTTATAGAACATGCCGCTTTACAATGCGGGATATGCACCCCTGGAATATTAGTTGCGACTAAAGCACTATTAGAAAAAAACCCTAATCCATCCGAAACAGAAGTTCGATATTGGCTAGCTGGAAACTTATGCAGATGTACAGGGTATGACAAAATCATACGTGCCGTTCTCGATACGGCAGCTGATTTAAGGGAGGCAAAATAATGGCTTTAGACGATCAAAGAAAATCTGGTTTTAAGTTTGTCGGCACTCGACCAAATCGACCTGACGGTATGGATAAGGTAACTGGTAGAGCAAAATTCGGAGCAGATATGTATGCGCCAGGAATGCTACATGGCGCAATTCTAAGATCACCTCATGCGCATGCAAAGATTAATAAATTAGATGTATCAAGAGCAGAAAAGTTAAAAGGTGTAAAAGCAATTGTAACGCGTGCAGATTTCTCTAAAAAAATAAATTTTACTTCAGGAAAAGATTTGGAAACTTGGAATGTATTAGAGAATATTATGGCGGGTGAGAAGGTACTCTATGACGGGCATGCTGTTGCAGCTGTAGCTGCAACGTCAGCTCTTGTTGCACGGGACGCCATTAAATTAATAGAGGTTCAGTATGAAATATTACCGCACGTTACTGATGTGGACGCAGCTATGGCTAAGGGTGCGCCCATAGTTCGTGAAGGTGTAGCTGACAAATCAGTTCCTGAAGGATTAAATTCTAATGTAGCAAGATATCATGAAAGCGGCCATGGAGACGTAGAGGTTGGGTTTAAAGAGGCCGATTTGATAGTTGAAGACAGCTTTAAAACCGAAGCAACTCATCAGGGATATATTGAGCCTCATGCTTGTTTGGCCA
>Ga0315331_10003612_pt1 | contig 11691 bp, 6 predicted proteins | sample M160m34915metaG_FD_203456 | JGI IMG/M metagenome (GOLD analysis project Ga0315331, IMG submission 203456) | Ammonia-oxidizing marine archaeal communities from Monterey Bay, California, United States - M1 60m 34915 | ecosystem: Environmental > Aquatic > Marine > Intertidal zone | place: USA... | reverse complement strand
GTGATGGTACTGGCAGTTCGACTTCACAAAACCCGATGTATACGTATGCTGATACGGGTACTTATACAGTAATGTATGTCGCAATCGATTCGAGTACTTGTAACATAGCCGATACCGCTTATTTTACGGTTCAGCTAGATCAGGCGGAGACATTCAGTGCTACGATAGATGTTCCACCGATAGACCCTTGTAATGCACCAGATAGCTTATTGGTGGATTTAGAGTTTACGGGGTCAGGAGCAGATTCATTGTATTGGAATATGGGTGATGGAACAACATATATCAACGATACAGCTGTCGCACATTATTACGATACGATGGGCACGTATTACATAGAAATGATTGCTTTTGATTTCGCTTGTAATAATATTGATACGATTCTTGATACAGTGGAGTATTATGCGGATTTTACTACAGTTGCTGCAACTGCGCCACCGGATCAGTTTTTCTGTTCAGGGCCATTTAATGTGAGTTTTTCAGGAGATGTTGTTCCTGATCATTATTGGGATTTTGGTGATGGTACGGGCAGTTCGACTTCACAAAACCCGATGTATACGTATGCTGATACGGGTACTTATACAGTAATGTATGTCGCAATCGATTCGAGTACTTGTAACATAGCCGACACGGCATATTTCACAGTACAGTTGGATCAGGCAGAGACATTTAGTGCGACGATAGACGTGCCGCCGATAGACCCTTGTAATGCACCGGATAGTTTGCTGGTAGAATTAGAGTTTACAGGTTCAGGAGCAGATTCATTGTATTGGAATATGGGCGATGGAACAACGTACATTAACGATACAGCAGTCGCACATTATTACGACACGATGGGCACCTATTACATAGAGATGATTGCTTTTGATTTTGTGTGTAATTACATTGATACAATTCTCGATACAGTGGAGTATTATGCAGATTTTACGACATCAACAGCTGTTCCTCCACCGCCACAATTTTTGTGTGATCCGCCATTCATTGTAAATTTTGATGCTGGAACAGCTCCGCCACCTAATGCATATTGGGATTTTGGTGATGGAGTAGGAACATCAACGGGGATTAATCCAAGTTATACTTACGCCGACACGGGTACTTATAACGTATTGTATGTAGCTATTGATTCAAGCACATGCAACATTGCTGATTCTGTGTATTTCACAGTTGAGCTGGCTTTAACCCAAATTTTTGATGCGGAGCTGACGGTTCCTCCTATAGACCCATGTAATGCGCCAGATAGTTTACTGGTGGAATTTGAATTTACAGGAACGGGAGCCGATTCATTGTATTGGAATATGGGTGATGGCACTATTTACATCAATGATTCTTTGGTAAATCATTATTATGATACCATGGGAACCTATTATGTAGAAATGATTGCTTTCGATTTTGTTTGTAACAGAATTGATACTATAATAGATACCGTAGAATATTATGCGAATTTTACGACAGTTTCTGCAACGGCTCCTCCAAATCAAATGATATGTTCAGCTCCTTTTGATGTTTCTTTTGCTGGCGATACAACCCCCAATCATTATTGGGATTTTGGTGACGGAATTGGAACTTCAACTGCAGCGAACCCAATGTATACCTATGCGGACTCGGGTAATTACACCGTAATGTATGTGGCAATTGATTCGAGCACTTGTAACATTTCGGATACCGTTTATTTTAGCGTAGATCTGAATCTTGAACCCGCACTGACAGCTGTGTTTGATCTTCCAACGGTTGAGCCTTGTACCTCTCCAGATAGTTTGGAAGTAACGCTTACATTCACAGGAGCGCCCGGGGCAGCCGACTCATTATTTTGGGATTTAGGTGACGGAACAACGTTTATTGATTCTACTACGGTGAGTCATTTTTATACAAATCAGGGAGTTTATGTAATAACAATGGAGGCCTGGGATTTTACATGTGGAACCTATGCGACAATTACAGACACCGTTGATTTTACGGTTACTTTTTCTACTGCGATAGCGGAAGCTTCTCCAAATATATTGGCATGTGACCCTCCTTTTGATGTGGTTTTTGATGGAGGAACCCCACCACCACCAATGAGTTTTTGGGATTTTGATGATGGAACAACATCGACCTTAGCTAATCCTCCACATACTTTTGTTGACACAGGTCATTATGACATAATGTACGTCGCCATTGATTCAAGTACGTGTAATATTGCTGATACCGTTTGGTTAACAGTGGATATTTTACAAGCTGAAGAGTTTTCCGCAACCTTAGATTTCGACCCGCCTCCGCCTTGTGGAACAGATTCAATTGTTGTTAATCTCGCCTTTACGGGAACAGGTGCTGATTCATTGTCTTGGGACTTTGGCGATGGTACCGTTATTGAAAACAGCACCGTGGTCAGTCATGTGTATCATGATGCAGGTATTTATACGATTTCTTTGTATGCTGAGGATACTACATGTAATAAGACAGAAATAGTAAACAACGTGCTTTATTTCTATGGTAATCCTAATTCGGCTGTTATTGTGCCGAATGTATTTACTCCGAATCAAGATGGGAAAAATGATTTTATCTTATTCTCTGGTGTTGATCCAAATGTTGAGTTTACCTGGACAATTTTCAATCGTTGGGGAAAACCAATTTTTGAAACGGTTCGACCAGGACAAGCTTGGGATGGAACAAATATGCTCAATGGAAAGCAATTGGAAGCCGGGTTGTATTATTATGAATTGATTTACAGAGACCAATGTCAAAATGAAGATAAATTGGTAACAGGATTCATACACCTGATGCGCTAGAATTGTTAGTGGAACACAGTTATTGCTGTGAAAATTGAACACAGAGCTAATTATGACGAACTCATGAAAAAAATAGTATTGTTGTTTGTCGCTGCCTTACAAATTATGGTGTTTTCAGCCCATAATGAAAAGACAACGTTCAAATTTAGAGAGAATAAAGGGCAGCTAAATCCAAGTGTTTTATTTCAAAACAAGCTACATATTGGAGATATGTTTCTAGAACGTGACAGGTTTACTTTCAACTTGTTTGACCCTGCGCAGCTTGAAGAGTTTTACAGCAGAAGACATGGCAATTTCAGTGAAGAATACCTTGGTGGAAGTGACATTCTGAAAGAGTGGAATATGCATGCGTATTCTATGGTTTTTGTTGGAGCAAATAAAAATGTAAATGTAACTAGTGGACATCAATTAGAGGAAACGGAAAACTATTTTTTGGGCAATGACAAAAGAAAATGGGCCTCTGATGTTCATGCGTATAGAATGGTTCGATATGAGGAGCTCTACCCGAATACAGACATGGAAATATACGCTTCTTTTCAGAACTTGAAATATGATTTCATTGTTCATCCGGGTGGTAATCCAAACGAAATCAAGATCGATTATCAAGGAGTAGAGGCACTTTTATTAGAAGATGGGGAATTAATTGTTCAACTTTCAAATGGAACTGTCAAGGAGCTGAAACCGATTTCATACCAGACTGTTCATGGTAAGCAAGTAATTATCGAGACAGAATACAATGTTGTCGATAATCAATTACAATTCCGGTTCCCTAATGGTTATGACAAATCGAAAGATCTGATTATTGATCCAACCTGGGTATTTTCGACTTTAACAGGCTCAACAGCAGACAATTGGGGGTATACAGCTACTTATGATGATCAAGGGAACTTATATGCAGGTGGAATTGCATTCGGTGCTGGATATCCTGTCATTACCGGGTCTTATCAGACTGTATTCGGTGGTGGTACATTTGACATTTCAATATCTAAATTCTCGTCTGATGGAATAGCCCTGTTGTACTCTACGTACGTTGGAGGTTCCAATACTGAAATTCCCCATTCAATGGTGGTTGATAGCTCTGGTAATTTAGTCGTTCTGGCCTCAACATCCAGTTCTGATTTCCCGACTACTTCTGGCTCATATGACGAGGTTTTTAATGGCGGTAGTTTTTTGTCGGTGGTTGGAGCCTCACTGACATTCTCAACGGGTTCTGACATGGCAATTTTCAGACTGAACAACGTTGGAACAGCATTAATGCAAAGTACTTTTATTGGGGGATCAGGTAACGATGGCCTTAATGTGAATTCTGTTTATAATTATGGTGATGAGATAAGGGGAGAGGTCGTTGTCAATGATTTAGATGAGGTATTTGTAGCTTCATCAACGCTATCGACAGATTTTCCAACCACTCCAGGAAGCTACAGCCAGACCTCCTTTGGTGGACAGGATGGTGTGGCCGTAAAACTTTCCAGCGACCTGAGCACAATGATTTGGGGAACTTATCTCGGTGGTTCGTCTACAGACGGTTTCTACTCCGTTCGCGTTGGTGGTATTTCAGGGGATGCTTATCTCTGCGGAGGTACGCAAAGTTTAGGCTTAGCTACTACTACAGGCGTTATTGGGCCAGCATATCATGGTGGAACTCATGACGGATTTGTTGCGAGATTAAACGGTACCGACGGTGCACTAAGTGAGCTTACTTACTTAGGAACAACCAGTTACGATCAAACATTTATTCTTGAATTAGATGAACTGGAGGCAGTGTATACTACCGGGCAATCGCTAGGTGCTTGGCCAGTAATCAGTGCAGCTTTTAGTAATGCGAATGCAAAACAGTTTATTCATAAAATGAGTAATGATTTTGCTACGGTTGATTACAGTACAGTTTTTGGTTCAGGCACTGGATCACAAGTTAATATTTCAATTACAGCTTTTTTAGTTGATAATTGCGGAAATGTTTACGTCTCTGGATGGGGCGGAACGGTCAATGCATTCGCAACTGCTGGCGGAACGACAACCGGAATGCCGGTAACATCAGATGCACAACAAGCTACAACTGACGGTAGTGACTTTTACTTTTTTGTAATGGAGCGAGACGCAGCTTCGCAATTGTATGGATCTTTTCTTGGAAGCAATGTCGCATCAGAGCACGTCGACGGTGGAACAAGCAGATTTGATAAAGAAGGAAATGTTTATCAAGCTGTTTGTGCTGCATGTGGTGGAACGAGTTTTCCAACTACACCGGGTGTATGGAGCTCGGTTAATGGAAGCACTAATTGTAATTTAGGCGCAATAAAATTTGGATTTAACTTTTTGGGAGTGGAAGCAATTGCAAGTATTCCTCCGGATATTCTGTTGTGTGAACCGCCTTATGATGTTCCTTTTGCAGGTGATGGAACGGTCCCGAATGCATTTTGGGATTTTGGAGATGGCTCAGGGACATCAACCAGTCTGAATCCAACATATACCTACGCGGACACAGGATCATATACCGTAATGTATGTTGCCATTGACTCTAATACTTGTAATATTTCTGATACAGCATACTTTAACGTGCACCTTACTTTAAAGGAAGAATTCTCTGCTGAATTTGATATACCTGAAATAGACCCTTGCGCTGATAATGACTCCCTTTTAGTTGCTGCCGCTTTTACGGGAACGGGTGCAGATTCTCTTATTTGGGACATGGGAGATGGTACAGTTTACACCAACGATACTGCTATTTTGCACTATTATACCACATTGGGGAATTATGTGATGTCGTTAACTGCGTACGATCTTGTGTGCATGACAGATACAACCATATTCGACACGATTGATTTTATTCAAAATTTTGTGGTCGTTACGGCTACTGCATTTCCCAATGTTCTGGCTTGTGACCCGCCTTATGAAGTTAGCTTTTCTGGAGGTTCACCTGCCCCGCCAATCAATTTTTGGGATTTTCAAGACGGTACGACTTCAAACTTAAATAGTCCAACTCATATTTTTACAGATACGGGATTTTTCAATGTGATGTATGTCGCAATCGATTCATCAACTTGCAATATTGCCGATACCACTTATTTAACGGTGGAGATTAATCAATCAGAGTCATTCTCAGCTTCTATTGATTTTGTGCCGCCACCACCATGCGGAGTTGATACGATGTTTGTTGATTTACAATTTACTGGAACGGGCGCGGACTCATTAATATGGAATATGGGCGACGGAACAATTTATCTAGATACGTCGGTTAATCATTATTACACTATACCAGGAGATTACACTATTTCTCTGTATGCGGTAGATACCAATTGTAACAAATCAGAAACGATTAATAATACACTGACCTTTCTAGGCAATGATGTTTCGGAGGTTGTAGTTCCAAATGTATTCACTCCTAATGGTGACTTGAAAAATGATCAAATTGAATTTTCTGGAGTAGACCCAGAAGCGGTTTATTCATGGACAATTTACAATAGGTGGGGTAAAAAAGTATTCGAAAGTGTTGACCATACAAAACCTTGGGACGGCACCAATATTTTTAATGACAATGCACTGGAAGCAGGTATATACTATTACGAGTTAATATACAGAGATCAATGTTCAAATGAAGATCGAATTATTTCCAGCTATGTGCACCTGATCAGGTAGTACCTGAACTAATCTTTAGATTTAAGAAAATGAAAATTTATCACAATCCAAGATGTACAAAAAGTAGAGAAGGGTTAAAAATACTTCAAGATGCCGAGTGCGAGTTTGAAATTGTAGAATACTTAAAGGACGGTTTGACGGTTCAAGAGCTCTCTTTGTTGATTAAACAGCTTGGTTTTAAGGCTGAGGAACTCGTGAGAAAAACAGAAGCGATTTACAAGGAGAAATTCAGAGGAAAAATAATGAGTGATGAGGATTGGATTAGTGCAATGGTAGCGTATCCGAAACTGATACAACGGCCCATTTTAGTGCATAAAAATCAGGCAATTGTTGGTCGGCCTCCAGAATTATTTTGCAAATTAATTTAGAGATTTTATTTTTCAATTAAAAAAGGCCATCACGTTATGATAGCCACTTAACATTTAAGAAATAAAATTTAATCTCTTCCCTCAAAGGGGTTTTTATTCTTTAATACATTTTCTTCGAGATACTCCTTTAAATTGAGCCCTATCCAGCCTGGGATAAGGCTAGCGAGAAAAATTAAAATCCAAAAAGCCATACCGGCTAACAACATAAATATTACTAATCCAAACTTAATGGCCATTTCTGATTATTTTAGAGGTCTAAAGATAGACCAAAATTACATAAAAATTAAATACGATGGATTATAGAATTGAAAAAGACACCATGGGCGAGGTACAAGTGGCATCGGATAAATATTGGGGAGCGCAAACCGAAAGGTCTAGAAATAATTTTAAAATTGGGGTATCCGCTTCTATGCCTATAGAGGTGATTTATGGTTTTGCTTATTTGAAAAAGGCAGCGGCCCACGCCAATTGCGAACTGGGTGTTTTAGATGAAAACAAAAGAGATTTAATTAGTCAGGTTTGCGATGAAATTTTAAACAAACAGCATGATGATCAATTCCCTTTGGTAGTTTGGCAGACTGGTTCAGGGACTCAAAGTAACATGAATTGCAATGAAGTTATTGCTAATAGAGCTCATGTACTTGCAGGGAAAAAACTAGGAGAAGGAGAAAAGACATTGCAACCGAATGACGATGTGAATAAGTCCCAATCTTCTAATGATACCTTTCCAACAGGGATGCACATAGCCGGATATAAAATGGTAGTGGAAAATACTATTCCGGGTGTTGAAAAGCTTCGGAACACCCTAAAAAGTAAAGCTGAAAAGTACATGAGCGTTGTTAAAATAGGGAGAACGCATTTAATGGACGCTACACCTTTAACTCTTGGGCAGGAATTTTCAGGGTATGTGTCCCAGTTGAATCACGGGCTAAAGGCTTTGAAGAACACGTTAGCTCATTTGTCGGAATTGGCTTTAGGAGGAACGGCAGTCGGTACAGGACTAAACACTCCAAATGGGTATTCGGAATTGGTAGCAGAAAAAATCGCCAGTTTTACAGGACATCCTTTTGTATCGGCAGGAAATAAATTTGAAGCATTAGCAGCTCATGATGCAATTGTGGAAACACATGGGGCTCTTAAACAACTTGCTGTTTCTCTCAATAAGATTGCTAACGATATAAGAATGATGGCTTCAGGTCCTAGGTCAGGAATTGGCGAGCTAATCATTCCAGCTAATGAACCAGGATCTTCTATTATGCCAGGCAAAGTAAATCCAACTCAATGCGAAGCAATTACGATGGTTTGTGCACAGGTTATTGGTAATGATGTTGCGATAACAGTAGGAGGAACGCAAGGGCATTATGAGTTAAATGTTTTTAAACCCATGATGGCCTCTAATCTATTAGAATCCGCTAGATTAATTGGAGATGCATGCGTTTCCTTTAATGACAATTGTGCTGTTGGAATCGAGCCAAACCGTCCTGTGATAAACGAGTTGCTAAATAATTCTCTTATGCTGGTAACGGCTCTAAACACTCGAATTGGCTATTACAAGGCTGCTGAGATTGCAAATACTGCTCATGCCAATGGCACTACCTTGCGTGAAGAAGCGATTCGCCTGGGTTACGTGCCAGCTGATAAATACGATGAATGGGTAGACCCAACCAAAATGACTGGGTCTATGGAATAAGCTATCAAAAAGATTAGTATTGACATCAATACTTTATCCATTTCGTATGATAAATTTTTGATTTTGAACTAACCCGTATAATATATGTGCCTGACTTTTGATTAGTCAAGTCAACTTGTAATTTTCCTGCATTTGAAGACCTGTCATAAAGAAGCACACCTGAAACATCATAGATCATGACTCTAGCTTGATCAGGGATATCAGAAATCATGAGAAGTCCTGAAGAAGGATTAGGATAGACTTTAGCATTATTTGTTAATCTTTCCTCGCTAATCTCAGTTGTGTTACATGGGCTGACGCAGAGATTACTTAATATGCTTGTTGATCCAAAGACATGAATTACATCGAAAGTCCCAGTGATGATATATGAGTTGGCAGCGACTGTATCCACAGTAAATCCTGCTCCTACGTAGGGGAGTGGAGGAAGTGCAAAATAACCAAAAGAGACGGTGTCTCCGTCTACGGCAATTCCGTTGTAAAAAAGCTCGAAACTTAGCTCTTTACAGGAGTACGGTACATTAGAAACATCTATATCGAGCTGATTGACAAAATAAATACCTGTAGAATCTACACTTACAACATCAAATCCTTCCATGGGAAATATTCCAAATGATTCAGAAGGTTTTATTATATCAATATCGTTACTCGACAGGATTACAGAACCAGCAGGGTACAAAGTGTTATCGGAGTACGGACCGGTTGTTGAATTGGGGAATTGAAAGCAGCCTCCAGTAGCACATTCATTTACACATAAATTACTTAGTATACTTGTTGATCCAAAGACATGAATTACATCGAAAGTCCCAGTGATGATGTATGAGTTGGCAGCGACTGTATCCACAGTAAATCCTGCTCCTACGTAGGGGAGTGGAGGAAGTGCAAAATGCCCAAAAGAGACGGTGTCTCCGTCTACGGCAATTCCGTTGTAAAAAAGCTCGAAACTTAGTTCTTTACAGGAGTACGGTACATTAGAAACATCTATATCGAGCTGATTGACAAAATAAATACCTGTAGAATCGACACTTAAAATATCAAATCCTTCCATGGGAAATATTCCAAAGGTTTCCGAGGGTTTTATAATATCAATATCGTTGCTCGATAGGATTACCGAACCAGCTGGGTACAGTACGTTATCACCGTACGCAACGGGTGGAACTGAGGCAAAGTCAAAGCAACTTTGAGATTGAGACATTAAAAATGAGGCAATCAAAAAAATAGAAGAAGTAAATTTTTTCATTTGGTGGGGGTTTTAAGGTTAACTAAAAAAAAGACGGTTGCTATTTTTGATGGTTGCCAAGAACTTTCCATAATTAGATAATATAAGGGATGAAAAAAGACCGTTTTAAGGTGGGAATACGGTCAATAATTCTACCTGATTTTTACCTCGGTGTAATAAAATAGAAAATCAACCTGGTTCAATTTCTGCTATTTTGCAGCGATTTTAACCACTTTTTGTATGTGTTTTGTGCCCTAGAAAGATAAAATAACAGGTAAAAAACAGCGTATTTCACATTTTTAGAGTATTCAAAAGTTTCCTATTTATAAAGAATGGCTGTTTTTATTTATAAAACGTCCTGACAAATAAAACACCTATAACATGCTGTATTATAGTCATTTGTGTCGTTTTTAAGGATTAATTAGCAAGTACAAATAGGCGTTGTTAAGAACTTGTGCTTGTTTATGAAATTAAATTTGTTCAGAAGTAAGTACAAAATAATTTTAATTCGTGCTCAATTTAACCTAAATTGGTTTTAACTTAATATGAACAAAAATTAGAACGATTATGGAAGGTTATTGCGTAAAGTGTAAAAGCAAAAGAGACATCAAAGATGCTAACGAAGTGACTATGAAAAATGGTAGAAAAGCCATGAAGGGAAAATGTCCTGAGTGTGGAACTGGTATGTTCCGTATTTTAGGTAAAGCATAGTCAAGAGTACTATTTTATCTTGGCGACAGATTGGTTCTAGGTGACAATTTTATCTAGACCTTACTGTACGCCGCTAGAAATTATTAGAATTTAACTAGTGTTAAGGATGTATGTCGCATTTTTTTGTGCGCAGCAGTGCATGTGATGTGGATTAATATTCTGAAATTCTAAAAAATTCTGAGAGCCTTTTGAGTTCATTGAAGTTTCTTTCAATTGATTCTCAAAAGGCTTTTTTATTTGAAAAATTTGATGTGATTCCTTCTTAAGCTAGAATAATTTTTGTTTTAGAGGAAAGATTACTTTTTCAGACCTCACTGATTTTGGATGTATAATTGAATTCCACTATTGTTGTTGGCAATAATGATAATGGGCGGATTTCCCTTGCCTGTTGACAATTTATTGATTTTTCGTACATCTTGAGCGCAGTATATCCCAGCTTTTGAGACACTTATTGGTTCAAATGTACCGTTACTATTTCCGAGTAATATTCTTCCAGTGCCTCCATCCGCTCTTGGTGTCTCAACTTCTGCAACATGTAAATTCCCTGCAATAAGAAGATCTGTATGCCCATCGGAATTAAAATCGTCGCTAATTATGCCCATTATTGGTGCGAATTGCGCTTCTGCTGGAAGTTGTTTTATTACAAAATTACCATCTCCATTATTGAGCAAAATGGAAGAAGCAAAATCAGTTGCCTTATAATGCAGACCGTCATGAAGATTTTCTCCATAAACATCAAAAATGCTTGCTTCACCAAAAGCATCGTAAGTTGGAAATTTCTTTTTTATAAAAGGCATTTGTTCACTGGAGCATTGTCTTCCTCGTACTGGAAAACATTTCCCTTCATTGTAATAACCTAATACAATATCGACATTCCCACTTTTGTCAAAGTCATGGCAATAGATTTGAAAAGGTTCCTTATTACTTGCACGATATTTGTAATTAAGTCCGAGGTTGCCAATAACATAATCTAAGTCACCATCTTTGTCAATGTCGGTTTCGTGAATATCAAACCACCAGCCAACGTGTTTGTCAAGATCAGACTTTTCAGAAATGTTTTCTAATTTTCCTTCAGTATTGTGAAATACAAAGACGCCCGTCCATTCTCCTGCAATCAATAAATCTGGAAACCCATCACTATCAAAATCAGACCATTTGGCTGATGTAATTAGTCCTGGAGTAGAAAGTTCAGGTGCAACTTCCGATGTTACATCTTTAAATTTGCCATTTAAATTTTCAAGAATATAACTACGTGGAGAAAATGGGTACTTACCTGGAATAACTCTACCACCTACAAATAGATCTATATCT
>Ga0315331_10003611_pt1 | contig 11692 bp, 12 predicted proteins | sample M160m34915metaG_FD_203456 | JGI IMG/M metagenome (GOLD analysis project Ga0315331, IMG submission 203456) | Ammonia-oxidizing marine archaeal communities from Monterey Bay, California, United States - M1 60m 34915 | ecosystem: Environmental > Aquatic > Marine > Intertidal zone | place: USA... | reverse complement strand
TTTTGCCACACCCACCTTTTGCCCCGACCCGATTAACTTGACCTGAGTTAATAATTAATTTGATGATATCATCAAGGTTGCCTCACATACCCAGTGTATTCATGTATATTATTCTAGACAGCTAGAATAATTACCAAATGTTTATACTAAATACAATCACTGTAACAGTAATTTATCAAGCATATAATGGTTGTTTCATACAAATCACTGAATTAAGGTTTTTTTTTTCCATGTGAGTATACATATACAAGATAATGAATTATTATATATAATGAATTATTATCTTGTATATGTAGGAGTTAGTCCTGCTCCCAAAAAGCAATATAATTATGAAACATATATAAAAAAAAATATTCAATTTTTTTTATACACATGGTAAATAAAATATCATTTCTGGTAAACCATCAGTTACATATGTAAAATCATTATTTATATATATGTTATGTGTTTGAAGAAATCTATCGGTGCAATCGTCAACTGTGATAGAGATACATTTATTTATTTTAACGGTATTTTTGATACAATTTATTAGTGTAGTAGCTAAATATTTATTACGATATAATTCATCTGTATATAAATTAGTTATATTAAAATTATTATTTATTTCATAATATCCTTCCACTTCAGATATTATATTGTTCATATTATCTAATATTTTAAAATGCATATAATTACCTTGTATTGTTTTACACAATGTCATTATATTATACCTATTTTATATTGTTAAATAATAATATATTTAATTTATTTTATGTGTTATACATAGAACAATTATAAAAATTGAATATATTGTTATATAATCATATAATCATTTTATTTAATGACTCATACGCTAAACCAAACACAGGTTATTTATACTAATATCGAACCAAATCACGAATATATTAATAATTTAGTAGGTGGATATTTTACTTCTATTTCACTTGGAAATAATAAAATCATGTATATGAATGAAAATGGCGAAACTATAAAACTACCTATCAATGATGAAGCCTCTTCTATAGTAGGATATACAATATATGGAAATGTGTTAATATGTTAATTTATTCAGATAATTTATACCAATACTAAAGATTATTTAATCTTTTCTATTGTAATAAATCTAACACCTTTTATTATACGTTTTTTTTTATTTTTACCAAGTCTAACTTGATTATTTATATTATTTTCTGTGGGAGAATATGGTACATTATAATTAATACTATTATTCATTCTAATTTATAATAAATTAGAATAAAATATTTTAATATAAAGCATTTTTATATAAAGTATATTATGAGCTATATTAAAATTAAAAATTTTTCTAGTATAAAAGAACATATTAAAAAAAATACACTTGTTGTGTTTGATATAGATGAAACAATTGGCAAGTTTAATAATAATAATATAAATAAAAAATGGTGGTTAACCTATAAGAAAAAACATTTCCTAAAATATGGAAATTATATTGATGTTAACAAATGTGGTCAAAAAGAATGGTTTAAATATAATGCTAATATAAAATTTTTACATACTGATAAACAAAACTTGGTAAATATTATACAAGAAACTAGAAATAAATACAATAAAGTTGTTGCCGTTACAGCGCGATATAATGATCATAAACATCTTACTCTAAAACAGTTATATGATTTAGATATAAAATTTGACAATATACATGATTCAAATGAAACATATGAATCAGGTATATTTTTTGCAGGGGATGAGTCGAAAGGAAATATTATATTAGATATATGTAGAACATCTAATATAAAAAATGTAGTATTTATTGATGATAAATATTATAATTTGAAAGATGTGTATAATAAATTAAAATCTACCAATATTAATTTATATTTATACCAAGCATGTTTTGTATAATTTATCTTTGAATATTACATTCTTTCAATAAAATTTAGAGTAAATAGTGTGTGTAAATATTAACAAAATCTCGACTATGTGTTGAGCTAAAATTTTACTGATATCTAATAGAAAATAATTCAGATTCTTCGCTTATATATTTTAATTTATACATTATTATATATTAATTTTGTTACTGAATATAGTATTTTAAAATTATTATCATATTTAGTCTCAATCTGTTTATTTGTATTTTCAATTATATTATACATAATTGTTTTATTATCATCTGTTATATTACAAAATAATTCTCCCATTAAATAATTCATAAATGGATTCAAGTCAATTTTAATCCATTTATTACAATTAGCTGATATGTCATTTTGTGTTGAAATATTTGAATCACATAATAGTGTATTAATTTCATTTGTAATTTTTGCAAAATCTTCTTGAGTATACGAAGATGTATTCGATTCATCTATAATAATTGTAAATTTTAAATTATGAGTATATTTAGACATTATATTTAATAATATCAAAGTTTTAACACATTTTGCATTTATTGCAAATATAGGTATAATACTTGACATTTTATATATATATATATATATAATGACAAGTATTTATCATATTAAATATTTAAAATATAAAAATAAATACCTGCAATTAAAAAATATTATAGGTGGTGCAGATAGCGATGTATTATTAAAAATAGATACAAGTGTTTCTACTAAAAAATATATACAAATGAATCCTATTCAAGAATCGAAAATAGATAATTTTCTGGACAAATATAGTGGTTATAATCATACTCACAGGATAGTTAATTTTCTTGAAATTAATACCAGAAATGAGATAAAAATTAATTTTACAGATATAAATATTGATTTTAATGAAACAAATAAATTAAATAATTATATTAATATTTTAAATAAAGACTATCTAATGAGAAATGTAGATTTGGGAGATGGATTATATTATGCAGAAGAATATACTAATATATACAAAACAATTTTTGAAGAATATGAGTTTAATAATATATTTAGTGATAACATAAATGGATTTACAAATTTTATTTATTGGGATAAATATAAAGTAAATCTTAAAAAAAAGTCTGCATCAGAACCAATATTTAGGAAAATAAATTTTAGACTAAATGATTTAATAAAACCAACTGATGGTTTATTAAGTATAATACAAGGTCCTACATTATGTGATTGTGGAAATGCAATACAAATATGTATTTATTTATATTTACTAAATTTATTAAATATAGAATTATTTAATAATTTATTTGATAAAATATTAACTCCTTTCATGATAACACAAGTTTTATATTCTAATATAGATTATGATTCAGAACAATTAGATAAATCTATTCCTTTAGGAAATCCTTTATATTTTTTATTTGATAAAATAGAAGATTTTACTAAATTACAAGATAACGATATTATTCATATTGAAGGTATTGAAACATATAAATATAAACATTTACGAGGAAGTTTTGGGGGATATAATATGATTTATAATAATCATAAATTTGGTGGATTTAATCCATCTAATAGTAAATGGATGACATATGATGAAGTTATTATATTATTAAGAGAATCATATAATAAAGATATTTCACCAGACACTCTAATTGCTGAAAAAATATCAGAATATAATGTAACTAAATTAGATAGGGATGATCCAATAAATATAGAATATCAATATCATATGTTGTATAAAAATCATAAAATTAAGAAGGAAGATGATAAAAATAGTGGTATCAAATTTGGTATAAGGTTTAATCATGAAAAATTACAAAATTTTATTGCTACATATAAAAAATGTTGGTATAATATAGATTTAATAGATTTACCACCACCTATAAAAAATATACATGAAATTAAAACAATAAATGATTTTCCTAAAGAATCAATAAATAATACATTTGAAAATTTTATTATTACTAAAAAAAACGAAGATTTATTTAATATTGTAAAAAAATTTACACATTGTATTATAACAAAATCAGAACCATTTTTTTTGGCTTTATGTGGTAATCCAGGAATTGGTAAAACACATTTAACAATTTCAGTAGCAAAATTAGTTAGTAAATATAAAAAAGTATTATATATGAACCAAAATTTTAAAGGAGATGTTGGAGATATAAAACCTAGTATAAATAAGAGTGATTTGATAATAATTGATGATATAAATAATCCAAGTGATTTGAGAGCTTATTTACCTTATTTATTTGAATATATATGGACTAAAGAAAAAGCATTATTATTAACAAGTAATGTTAGATTAGATAATATATCAAAATACATATATAAATTAATTAATTATGATCATAAATATAGTTATAATTTTATAAAAAAAGAATATTTTGATTTAGAAAGTTATAGAATCCCTTGGACTACTCTAAATTTATTCACGCCGAAATTAAATAATATACAAAAAATAGAACTACTGGTCAAATCCATGGGAGAATCAGGTATATTTATTATAGACAAAGATGCTGATATACAACGATTAGAACAATATAAAACAATATATGAAACAATATTTTATAAATTACCTGAAAATAGTAAAAAGACAATAAAAATATTTTGCATAAAACAGATTATGAAACTCCCTTTAACACAACTTTTAGATTATGATGTATTAATATTATATATTAATTTAAAAGATGTAGATTATATATATCTATTTTATAATTTATTATCATATGCACATGATCGTCATATTAAATTAATTATTGTTATAAATGATTTCAATACATTTATATTGGCTATTAATTCATTTATAGAAAAAGAAAATTTTTATTATATACCCAAGCATTTGCGATATAAAGAGAGGGCTCGTATTATTTTCCCATATTTATATGATATGATAGAAACACAACAAGAAATAACGAGACAAGAAATAACGAGACAAGAAATAACGAGACAAGAAATAACGAGACAAGAAATAACGAGACAAGAAATACAAGAAAGATAAACACAAGAAAGGTTAGAAAGACTAGAAATAGAACGACTAGAAAGACAAGAAAGACTAGAAATAGAAAGACAAGAAAGGTTAGAAAGGCTAGAAAGAGATAAACACGAAGAAAGACTAAACAAATTAAGACAAATGATAAAAGCCAAAACTTCTTCTAGAAATACACAAAATAGATAATAATATCTAAATATAATGAATATTACTGCTGAACGAGATTTTATATATTCATCAAATAATTTGGACTATATTTATTAAAAAAAAAGCCCATGATCTTTGATGAAGCTCGTAATATCCTCTATAAAATAGATACTATCAAAAAATTGAAATAAAAATTATTAATACTATTAGTATTTTTAATTTCAATGACAACCCAAATTATATGTAATGGTACAAAAATAACTTATAGATATGGTAAGAAACAATTGGAAATTAATGTTCCTCAACATACTTCAATAGCTGGAAAAGAGAATGTATTAATAGTCAAAAATAATGATCCAAGTTCATCTCGACGATGGGATCATTGTATTTTTATGACAATCAAAGATAAATTAGAATTACTGTCAGTCCCAATATTATGGGGGTGTAAAATAACAGAAATATTGCCAAATAGTATAATATTTATATCAACTTCTGGACAATTAATGCAATTAGAAGTTATAACAGAACTTAGTGAATATGTATATATTATTAATGATTTTTCAAAGAAGATTTCAAAAGACTATACATTTTTCCATATGGCTATATGTTCTTCAACAGATATGAAAATTTTCAAAAGCGGTAAATATTGTAATTTTTTAATCACGTATATTAACAAAACAACAAACGAATATGTATTATGTTATTATACAAATGATTCTGAAAGTTTATCACTTAAAATCAAACATACATTATCTTCAACTAATGAAGAAATTATTCTATGCATTGGAGGTACTATATATGATCCAAATAGTATAGAATTTATTTCAAATAAACTTGAAGAAGAAAAAATAAAATTGATTAACACAGTATATATATTAAGACAGGATGAAGAAAACAAAATAGTCGTATATTATTATACAGTTAATGAGAATGAGAGCACTATAATAGAAACTAATCGCTGTATTGTAACTATGATGGGACATAAAATAACACATTTTTCTATGATTCCAGATGGCATATATGTTGAAAATAAATCATCAGGTTGTTATATTGTGGAATGTAATGCGTATTTTGAGGATGGCGGTGATATGAGAACGTTATTATGTTTTAGAACTAACTACAATGATAGCGGTTTATTAATAGATATTATTGACATACCTGATATCAGAGGGACTCTATCAGACTTGATACAATATGGTGAAGATAATTATTCAGTTTTATTTCACGACAAGACTAATACTGTCTATAATGGTATAATTAATTTTATCACTAAAAAAATAACACTTCATAAATTTGTTACAATATCTTTGCCATATCAAATTGTTATATTATCCGGTAATATAAATATTGATAATGTAAAAACATGTCTCCCGATTCATAATATTTCATTAAGTGATCAAATTAAAAGGATTTTATCTCTTTCAATTAAAGATAAAAAAGAGAATCAATCTTTACAAGAACAAACAAAATTACTTAAAAGTGAATTATCTCAAACTAATTTACTTGCAGAAGAAAATAAGAAAAAATCATTAGAAATTTTAAAAACTGTGAAAACAAAAAGTAAAGAATATGATACACAGATATTACAATTAAAGACAGAAATACAAAAACTGTCTGAATCCAATGCTAAATTATCTAAATCAAAGGCTGAATTATCTAAATCAAATACAAAATTATCTGAAACCAATTCTGAATTATCTAAATCAAAGGCTGAATTATCTAAATCTAATACAAAATTATCTGAAACCAATTCTGAATTATCTAAATCAAAGGCTGAATTATCTAAATCAAATACAAAATTATCTGAAACCAATTCTGAATTATCTAAATCAAATACAAAATTATCTGAAACCAATTCTGAATTATCTAAATCAAATACTGACTTGATTAAATTATTATCAAAAACCAAGGCAGAGTTGACTAAATTACAAGAATGTTCTGTAAAAGACAAGACAGAACTAGATAAATACAAGAAAGAAATTGCTACTAATGAAGATAAACATAAAGAATCAATTAAATGTGCAATAATTGCTGGTAAAAATGAAATGATTGACGCAGCAAATGATCATAATCAACGAATATTTGAAGACTTGCAAGAACAATATAATATTTTGAAGAAAGACTTTGAAGATAAAAATGCCGATGCATGTCAAGAAAATATATTATTAAATAAAGAAATAAGTGAGTTGAAAGCTGATATAATGAGTCTTGGTATAGCAAATGATAAACTACGGGAGATTCAACCGATATATACTTGTTACCCTATGGATCAATTTAATATGTATACAGCATATACATATTAAATTGTGATTTTTTTATATAAAAAATATTGAAAAATATTTTTATTATTTTATAACTATAAATATATTTCAATGGCAACACAAGATATTATAGCAAGACAATATAATGAAACATATGATTTTAGCAAAAAATTTTATATAGAACTTTTAAAACATTTTCCATTAGGATCACCTACTGGGAAACAAATATATAGTCAAATTGACTTTGACTTGGATATAGAAGAGCAAATAAAAGAAGGTGAACGAATTAATAATGAGAATAGTTATATTATATATAATAAATTCAGATCATTTATTATATGTAATAAAAATCATATTGCATATACAATAAATACAAATATATGTGACAACAAAGAAGTATTACAATTTATATATCATATGAACGACGCAGAAATAATGGATGGTGACAAATTTACTCTATCTTTTTATAAAAAACTAGTCGGAGTTTTTGGAATTTTAAACATTAAAATAAATATGATAGATGTATTAATACATTTTGGATTGGTAGAAAGTATATTTCCTAGAGTAGTTTTAGGAGATATATACGATGAAAAAAAATATGGTAATGAGGTAGACATCGGATCTATTACTATTAATGATACACTGTACTACTGTCTAATAGATATTGAAACTAATAAAAAATATTTGGTAAAATTATTCCAAGATGGTAATATTTTTTATGGTTATTATTATCCATCTGTAGAAGAATTTAAAAAAAATAATACTGATATTTTATTCGAGTATATTGAAACTTTACCTGTTAATAAAATTAAATATTCTGGGCGCTATGATACAAATCTTGAGATTATCAGAACATTCGAATATTCAGATAAAAACTCTGATTCAGATAAAATCCTCTATAAAATTCATATACGATATGGTACAATTGCTATTTTAGATGATTATACATTTAAAATAGATTTTGATTCACAAGAAAGCAAACAAGTATTTAGTAATATTATAAATAAAACACCATTGGGTGATACTATATATGGTAAATTTAAATATAATAATATTGTTGATTCACCCCTATATTGGAGAAAGTGTCCTATTTTTAAAGAAATAATTACAGAATTTTATTTGAAAAATGAAAATCTTAAATTATTTTCAATTGATATTGATCTACTATATAAAATAGATAACTGTTTCAAAATTGAAATATTATATCCTCGCATTCAAATTGAAGAAAATTTAAAATTAATTATACTTGGAAAGAAAAAACTAGAAGATTGTTGTAAATTTACACAAGAATATATAAATAGTCCTCTGCAATTGGATCAATTAAGCAAAAAATACAATCTTTCTATACATGATATTTTATTTTAATAAAGTAATAAAACCACTAATATCAGCTACATACATTGGTTGAGATACAATAATCCCATTTCCATTTCTAACATAGTTATCCATTTTAATTTTTATTTCACTAAACTCATATTTTGAAACTGGGCTATATCTCATCATCGCATTTGGTTGATTTAGTTCTAATACAATATTATTACGGCATAATAGTAGATGAGTTGGTTCAACATTATTTGGATTAAAAATACTCATACTATCTTTTTCTTTTAATACACCGCAATATAAATAAACAATATTATCATTATGTTCACGCGCAGGCTCTATCAAATTATGACAACCTAATAAATTCCATAGAGTTTTTTTCATCATTTCTACTTTGTTATTTGAATTATTAATATTGTATTGTTTTATTATTTCAGTTTGTGTTTCAAGTGTTTTATTATTCATAAATTTAATATAAGGTATTCTATTCCTAATATTTATTTTTGCTGCAAGACCTGCCAAATATGCAGCATAAATTATTGCATCGTAGCAACACATTTCAAAATTAATTGGTAATAATTCATTACTATTACCCCAAAACAAATAGAATTGAGGATTTATTTTAACCCATTTAAATGACCCTACCATTAAACACATTGTAATGAATAATTTATCTGCATCTTTTTGTACAGTTTTCAATAATTCTTTAATTTTTAAACGGTCTAATAAGAATGTTTGTTTTCGTTCAAGCGAATATTTAGAAGGATCGAGAATATCTGTAACAAAACTATCAACTGGTTTTATACATTTTTTTTTATGTTCAGGCCAATGTTCTTTTTGATGTTCAACCGAACAATAATATATAGATTTACATTGAATACACATTTTATTCGCATCATTAGTACAAGATTCTAAACCACATCTATTCCCACCTATCATTTTTTTTAATTGTAAATATTTATTTTTATATTTTAAATATTTTTGTTCCATATTTACATAATAGAAAATAAAAATATATTTCCAAGAATAAAAAATGATTATAATAATATAAACATTATTTATTTATATTATTAAATGACACACATAAATCATATGGGAAAAATAGGAGACATTATTAATAATGTAATCCATTATATTAAAACAAATTATACTGAAAATTATTCAATTGATAATTTAAATGTACGCGGTAAATTTACATGTAGGTGGTCATCATAGAGTGGGATGTCCTCCATCCCATCTATAAGTTATATAATAACCACCTCCAATTTTAGTCATAGTCTGCCACCACATCCTATTATCACTTGATCTTGTCCAATAACATGTACATACACCACATGATTTAGAATCTATAATAACTCTTTGTTGTTGATTCATTGTGCTCCAAACACTGACTTCACCAGCATCATATTCACATATTGCTCTTCCACCATTAACTGTTAAATTACGATGCACATCTAAATCACCATACACGTCTAAATGATCCCATATTCCAACTTTTCTAACTTCTCCAGCAGTATTATTCCCTACAATCATTAATTTTTTTTCCTCATGATTATCTGATAGAATATGACCAATTGAATTTGGACTTGGATGACCAGCAATAGTTCTAGCCCATGATGTATTTTCTAATCCTATACCACCATACATCTGTAAATGATCCCATATTCCAACTTTTCTAACTCCTCCAGCACTATTATTCCCTACAATCATTAATTTTTTGTACACCTGATTATCTGATAGAATATGACCAATTGAATTTGGATTTGAATGACCAGTAATAGCTTTTCCCCATGTTGTATTTTCTAATCCTATACTACCATCTACCGATATATCACCTTTAAATTTAGTATTATTTGCCGGTATAGTAAGATCCCCAGGAGTACCCGGATCAGTAGAATGATAATTAGTACCAGTTAATAAACTCTTACTAATATGACCTAAATTGCGTTAATTCATTTTGAAAAAATGAATTAATCCTAATAATAACAATTGAGTATACTCAATTGTTATTAATACGTATAGCCTCAACATCCATATCATATATCTTGTTTATCTCGGTCCTGACTTTAGCGAGATCACTTGAAGAAAAATTTTCCTTTATATTATTTTTAGATAGTTTTTGTATTTTTATAAACATAAAAATAATTAACAAAAACATAATAATAAAACTAGCAATTATAGCAAAATCTTTAGAAACCATTCTATATATACAATATAGAAGATAATTAATCCAAGAATAAATTACAATAAATATTCTTTAGAATAAGTTCGATGCCAAGTTCCTGTATGTATTAGTCTTTTTCTTTGTTTATTAAGATTTAATAACTCGATTGTAGTACCATCTAGTCTCCAGTCCCAATCACCATTAAATCGATTGTATATAATAATTTGCTCAAGATAATATTCTTGACCTAAATCTATTTCAACTTCGTGTATAGCTTCATGATTTCCCTCAAATCCATTGGCACAAATATCATCTTCATGCATTGTACCAATACCATCGACTATATTTTGTACTGTTCCACAGTGTACCCCGCCTCTTAATAGTGTAACTGATTTGTTTAAGGCTACATTTATACCATTAATATCATAAGCAACAAATTCTTTTATAGTCCATTCTGGTTGTCTACTTATAATATCAGCTAAAGCATTACCTAGTCTGATATATCGGACATAATTTCGAGCATAAAGTATATTACCATTAATAGTTATATTACTATTGACCGTTAACTCACCCTCTACATGTAAATTACCACTAGCTCCATCGTGTTTACTTACTAGAAGACCTTGTTTATTTAGTATAGCTACATAATCTGGCCCAGATAGGTGAAATCTACCACCAGACTCCAGACTTGCACCAGCTGTTGCCATATAAATATTACCCTCTACAATTAAATTACCATTAGCTCCATCGTGTTTACTTACTAGAAGACCTTGTTTATTTATTATAGCTACATAATCTGGCCCAGATAGGTGCAATCTACCAGCAGACTGCAGACTTCCAGCTGTTGCCATATAAATATTACCATCTACCGCTACATTACCTTTAAATTTAGTATTAGTTGCCGGTATAGTAAGATCTCCTGGAGTACCCGGTGCAGTAGAATGATAATTAGTACCAGTTAATAAACTCTTACTAA
>Ga0315331_10003609_pt1 | contig 11696 bp, 10 predicted proteins | sample M160m34915metaG_FD_203456 | JGI IMG/M metagenome (GOLD analysis project Ga0315331, IMG submission 203456) | Ammonia-oxidizing marine archaeal communities from Monterey Bay, California, United States - M1 60m 34915 | ecosystem: Environmental > Aquatic > Marine > Intertidal zone | place: USA... | reverse complement strand
GTGTCGTTCTGGCGATAGAATAAATTACCACTGAAGCTAATTGACGAACTTACTTCATGCGAAAAATCGAAACTAAACATATCCATGTCATTCTCGGTAATGTCAGGTCCAGTGAAAATAGCCGCGCGATCGAAGTCAAGAAGTTCGACAGGTGAGGAGCCAAATCCGATTAGGTCTGATTCACCGTGTTGGTAATTTAAATTGATTTGCGTGAAGTCTGAACGATAGCTGAGACTACTATAAAAATTGATTGCTTCAGAATTAGAGTGATCACGCCAACCATCTTCTTCAAAATATTCAATATTAGTGTAGTAGGCCAGCTTTCCGTTGTTGCCACCAAATTCCAGATTTGCTGTATGTCTGCCAAATGAGCCTGCACTAATTTCAGCATTCGCACCCTCAAAATCGAACCCATTTTTCATATCAATAACTATGGAGCCGCCGAGGCTATTCAGTCCATATAGTGGATTAGCCCCTCCACCAAGGGATAGTTCTTGAATCGCCGATTGAGGCAACAGATCCCAATTCACTGCATCTCCCAAAGGCTCATTAATACGGATTCCGTTTTGATATACGGCAAGGCCTTGAGCCAAACCTAGAAGTGGTGAGGCAGTGAAGCCACGATACTGAAGGTCTGGTTGCAGCGGATTATTCTGCGCTTCATTTAGCGAGACGCTCGAGAAGCTCTGTTTGAGAAAATCAGCAATGCTGACAGCAGAAATATTTTTTAAGTCGGCATTCGTCGCAGTTTGAACAGGATAGGCAAGTTTGTCGGTATCTATGCTTGAGCCTGCAGGAACGACGCCAACAACGACTATTTCCTCTAGCTCTTGTGCTGCTGCGCCAAACGATAAAAAAAGCGTAAGAATTGAGACAGAGAAAGCTTTCATAAAGATTTGTTAAATCTAGTCAATTAATTAGGAGATCCATTTAGTTTAGGAGCGCCGCAGTATAGCAAAGAGACCCATTATTCATAAGCCCTATGTAACCACAGGCCTAGGTCATAAAAAACTAAAATTGAATTTCGAAGTTCAAGTTATTCAGGCTTTGACCTCAGGGTTCGAGGCAGGTAGATTAATCACCTCTTGGAAACCTCGACAGGTCTATTAGAATGAGATCGGTTCAAATTAAGCCTTCTGCTGCTTGATGATCTGCTCGAGGTATCTAAAAAAATTAAGGAGGGATTATGGCTACGGTACTCATCACAGGTGCTAACCGCGGTATTGGCTTGGAATTTGTAAAACAATATTTAGCACGCGGCGAAAAGGTGATTGGCACTTGTCGTGATATTGAAGCGGCAGAGGCGCTGGCGCAATTAAGCGCAAACAATGAGAATCTACAATTGCTCACGCTTGACGTTGCCAGTGATGAATCTCTAATGGCGTTCCCTGCGCAACTCGCAAATATTCCTATAGATATCTTTATTAATAATGCGGGAGTTTATGGGCCAAGAAATTCTGAATTTAACAACGTTGATGCAGAAAACTGGCTGCCAGTACTTCGCGTAAATACAATAGCACCGATGTTGCTAACCCAGCACATTATCGAGAATTTGAAACAGGGTGAAGGTAAAAAACTGTTGTACGTTACGTCGAAGATGGGTTCTATAGACGATAATAATGGCGGTGGTTCCTATGTCTATCGTAGTTCCAAAGCGGCCCTAAATGCCGTTGTCAAAAGCATTGCCGTGGATTTGGGAGGTGCAGGGTTTGATGTCGCAGTACTCCATCCAGGTTGGGTGCGAACCGATATGGGGGGGGCTAACGGGCTAATCGACACTGAAACGAGTGTTGTAGGTATGATTTCTGTTATCGATAATCTAAACAGTGATAATACAGGTAGCTTTTTTAATTATGATGGAACGACTATTCCTTGGTGAGTATTACTCAGCATTCATTCCCAGATGAGGTCAATCTACAACAATATGCTTCTTTCCTTAAAATCTAAACTAGTTTCAGCACGAAAACTGATGTTAGTTTTTTCTTGTACTTTTGCGCTATTGAATTCAAATTCTAGCTTTTCTCATGGCGGTGTTGCTTTCGAAGAAGATCTTTGCGTAATCACTATTAATTTTATGCAGGCCCACTTTACAGTATTTCAACCGGAAGTAAGCCAAAACGAAGAATTTTGCGAAGACATTCCCAACGCAACGACTTCAGTATTTGTAATGGAATACCTGCATAATTTACTCCAGGAAATGTATATTGATTTTCGTATTGTGCGCGATATAAACAATGTCGGTCAATACGCCAGTTGGGAAGATATCGAAGAATTAGACGACCTGGAAGCGGCAACTGTTTTCTACCAGCCACCTACTATTGAAGATGGCGGTTACTATCGAGCCAGCTATGCTTTTGAAGAAGGAGGCACCTATATAGGTGTTGTTACTGCAGAACATCCAACTGAAGATCGCAACTATAATGCTGTGTTTTACTTTCAAGTTGGAGGCCGTGACTGGGGCACTATTCCTTATTTCGTTGCATTATTATTGATAGTGCAAGGAGGATATTGGTATAGCAGTGGAGGTTATAAGAAGTATAAAGAAAAGGAGCCGGCTCAAAACCTTGAAGTATAGTTTGACATTTTTTGGTTGGTTTTTTCACGTGCCGAAAAATTTAAAGAGAAGCTCTTCTCTTAAAAAGAAAGTAAAAATTAACCAACCAGTTTAAAATGAGTCATAAGTCCCAGTTATTAATATTTGCACTGAAAGAAATAGTATATAGAATCTATATCATGATTGCTGTGAAAGGTTATTGTGTATGAGCGCAAAAATTCTGCGATTAAACAAGGCTGGCATTCCAGTTAGTTGGCTTACTCGGGAAGAAACCGCCACGCTGCTAGTTAAGAATCAGATTATCTGGACCCTTGGCAACACAGTAATGGAAATTCGTGGTGGCTATAATCGCAGTGGTATTCAATCCATACTTAAACTTCCCAGCATAGTTGCCTGTGAAGGCAAACTGCACCAAGAAAACTTCGACCCCCCTTTAGAGAATAAATTTCTTTTCCGCCGCGACAAAAATATCTGTCTTTATTGCGGTGTGAAGTTTTCGGTTCTTGATTTATCCAGGGACCATGTAAAACCTCTATCAAAGGGTGGCTATGATGTTTGGACTAATGTTGTAACTTCTTGTCGCCGTTGCAATAATCGCAAAGCAGACAGGATGCCGGAAGGCGCGAGAATGGAATTGCTAGCTATCCCATTCGTACCGAATCAGTATGAATTTCTTTACCTCTCTAATCGCAACGTGCTTGCAGACCAAATGGAATTTTTAAGCGCTCGCTTCTCCCGGCATATTAAATTATCGTGATTTAGCCGGTTAACGCGGAGGAATTACGAAAAATTTATAGCCTTGTATGCTAGCATGCAGTTCCTTTCTAGAAAGCCTTGTATTTTTAAATGGGTAATCCTGGTCAAAATCATTTCTCTGGATTTTTTCTATCCCTCATAGCAGCAGCTATGTGGGGAATGTTGCCTGTTGCTTTGAAAGAATTGCTCTCTGGCATGGATGCCTCAACAATAGTTTGGTTCCGCTTCTTGAGTGCCGGAGTCGTATTGCTTTCTTGGCTAAGTTTTAGGCAAGAAATCCCCAAATTGAAAGCGGTAAGTGCGAGGACTCGATTATTTCTTCTGGTTGCCGCGGCAGGACTGTGCAGCAATTATTACTTATTCTCGAATTCTCTAAATTATGTGAATGGAGAAACAAGCGAAGCTGTTATTCAACTTACTACACTTCTCTTAATTTTTGGTGGAGTTATTTTTTATAAAGAATCATTTGTGGGAATTCAAAAAATCGGAACGCTGCTAATTGTAATTGGGCTTCTACTATTTTTTAATGACCGACTTACAGAATTTACTAGCTTGGAGAATAGTCAGACTATTGGTGTATTGATTGTAGTCGCTGCAGCTATAACCTGGACCGCCTATGCTCTTTTGCAAAAACAATTACTTCAATCATATACCTCGCCGCAAATTCTTCTTCTTATATACTTATTTTCTGTTGTGGTGTTGCTGCCGTTTATCTCCCCGATGAGTCTTTTCGCGCTTAGCAAATTTCAACTCGCATTATTACTATTTTGTTGTATCAATACCCTTGTTGCCTACGGTTGCTTTGCAGAAGCCCTAAACCTTTGGGATGCCTCAAAAGTGAGCGCAGTTTTAGCCCTGGCTCCGCTGTTTACAATTGGTTCCTTGAAGCTAACGGTCTTCTTTTATCCTGACTATGCCTTTTCAGATCGCCTCTCGTTGATTTCCATTATCGGTGCCCTGTTGTTAGTGGTGGGCTCAATTCTTACGGCTTTAATGCCCGTTCTCTCTCAGCGAGCCAAAGGCGCTAACCCTGATTCGGGTGTTACCGCGAACTAGGCTGCTTAGCCTAACTTTCAGCTCCATTGACTAACTGCTTGAAATGCGGAAAACTCGACTTTTAACGAATTGCCAGTTGCTTGTAGGCAAATTGCCTGTATTTAAAATCCTTTTAAAAAAGCGTATCTCCCAATATAAGAATAAGACGAGTGGATCAGATTATGTTGAAAATAAAACCCCATGTCCTTTTGCTTGTTGCTATCTATGCTGTCCTCAGCCCAGCTGCTGTTGCGGAAGTCACTCGTATTGAGGTGATTAATGAGGAAACGTTATCTGATAGTGCTGTAGATTTTAGTTATAGAGCTATTCATGGGGTTGTCTACTTCACCTTGGACCCTGTGGACCCATCCAATGTGGCTATTACGGATATTGCGTATGCGCCGACTAATGAACGAGGACTGGTGGAGTATTCAGCGGATTTCAAGCTTGTAGTGCCGTCCGATTCCATTGCTAATGGCGGATTGATGTACATGGTAAATAATCGTGGCGGTGGTTCGACACCACCCGAAAATTCTTTGCTACATCCACTGTCCAAACATGGATTTACCTACTTGTTAACCGGTTGGATTAATGAGATTGATGAGCGGCCTGGACGTCTTCGTTTGCATGCGCCAATCGTTGGCTCAGCGCAAGAAAGAATTACGGGAGACGTGCGCTATGAAGTAATTGTCTCTCGACCGGCCTTAGAGTCCAATATTGCGGGTGGTGGACACCTTGCCTATGAACCTACCGCGGTAGGTTTGGAAAATGCTAGTTTAAGCGAGCGACTTTATCCAACCGATCCTCGCGTGCCGATAGAGCGGTCTCAATTTTCGCTTGATGTAGCTGATTCTCAAAACAGTAATCAAAAGCATATTACATTGAATCTGGAGAGTGGATTTAAGCCAGGCTACATCTATGAACTTATTTATGAGGCTATGAATCCCGTGCTAGCAGGAGCAGGTATGTCAGGGATTAGAGACCTTGTATCACTAATTCGTTATGGCGGCGAAGGAAGTGAAGTGTTACAGAATCTTGATCTTCCTGCAATCGAGCATAGTGTTGCCTATGGATTTTCTCAAAGTGGCCGCTTGTTGCGCCAGTTCATGTACGACGGGTTTAATGCAGACCTAGAACAGCGACAGGTATTCGATGGTGTAGTTCCGTTTATAGCCGGTGGTGGATATGGAATGTTTAATAACCGCTTCGCTATGCCGACTCGAACTAATGGACACCATTCAAATTACCTTTATCCCAATGATTTATTTCCTTTTACCTACGGAGACAGTACCAACCCTTTTACTGGCAATACTGACGGTGTGTTAAAGAAAGCGAGAGAAACAAACACAGTTCCGAAGGTTATGCATATCCAAACATCTAATGAATACTGGGGACGAGCCGGGTCGCTACCACACACTAACCCGCAGGGAACTGCTGATGCGCCACTTCCTGAAGAAGTGCGCTTTTACACCATCGGTGGTTCACAGCATGGGTCCGGCAATGGTATTCCGAGTGCGGCCTCAAGTAGTCAACTGCCACGAAATCCCAGCATGTGGAATCCGATTGGGATGTCCTTAATAGTTAGCATGTATGCCTGGGTATCAGAGGGTATTGAGCCTCCAGCATCTCGTTACCCTCGCATCGAAGATGGTTCACTAGTCACCTCCCACGTGGAGGGCAGAATAAATAGTACTGCCTGGAATCGATTAAACTCTGTCATCCACCCAACTGCCATCTATCAACCGAGTCATAATAATTATGGTAGTCGCTGGGAAGAAGAGCGCATAATCGATGAACATCCAATTTCATCGGATCACTACTACAATTCTCTCGTACCCGCAGTAGATTCTGATAATAATGACTTGAGTCATAGTACAATTTTACCTCCTACTTCAGAAGTGCCACTTGCCACATTTACTTCATGGAACTTGCGTGCTATTGAAACGGGGGCGGAAAAATCATTGGCGAGATTGTCAGGCGGTTATATTCCTTATGCGAGAGATGCAGTGACTGCGTTAGCGGACAGAGATCGGCGCAGTTCTATCGAAGGGCTCTACCGCTCATTCGATGACTACTTGAAAAAATATGAAGCAGCAACAGATCTATTGATTGATTCTGGATATCTACTGCCAGGTTTTAAAGCTGTGTACATGGATATTGCAAACCAGATGGAAAGTGTATTTGACTAGTTGTACTTAGCTGCCCATATGTTTGGCTTTAACTTCTGCGATATTCGGTAAACTTACTCGTTTGGACCTGACATTAACGTTGGGGTTATTAGGGCTTAGGATTAATCGAAGTCCTAAACGATGTTTTCTAGCCGTTTACGTTACAATTTCGAAGTAACTGTCTGGTCTAGTCGTCGCCCGGGAAATCGAATTCCACTTTCTGTAGGTGAGGTATAGTGCAGGTGTGAGGTTTTGGATCATAGCTAACATCTGCTGGGTCTTCGCCACCTTTTAAGTTGAGAAAACTGGCACTGGTATTCGGGCCGAGACAGATAATATTAGAAACCTCCTCACTGTCTTTTACTAATCCATCCCAGACAATGTTGGGGGTATTTACTTGCGAGATTTCATGCCAAGCCATTAGATTGCGATGTCTGGGAGCAGTGCCACCACCGCGATATTCATTGTCGTATATGTAAATCTGTTCAGGGAAAGGATCGTAGTTAGGATCATCGATGGTGCGGCCACCCAACGTAAAACTGTAAACCATAATGTTTACATTGTTGTTGTCCCAAAACTCATTTTCAAATACTTCGATGTTGTCGTTAGCTAAAACTAATAAGCCAGTTCCTGGTGGGACATTGCGGACAATTGCGCCCTCTGGTGCAAAATTCTCTGTATTATTCAGATAGATTTGATTATTAAAAACACGGGTAGCTTGGCCTCCTTGCACCTCAAGGTTTGGTAAGTCGAAAACCAGAACACCCCCTGTATTGTTGGTTGCGACATTGCCATACACATCAGCAAAGGTTGAGTTTTCAATCTCAATACCTGCAACGTTATACTCTGCCCTTGAATTGCGCACAATAATTTGACTGGATTGCCCAACATAGATGCCGGCATCTGCCGCGCCAATAGCGACAGAGCCCTCGATTAATATATTGCGCGACTGAACCGGATAAATCCCGTAAGCCCCATTCTCTGGATCGGGTCCGTTGGTCCATTCTGTGCGTACCCTTCTGATTGTGACGTTTGTGCTTTCATTTATTTTAAGTGCGTCGCCAACAGTGTTTTCAATGGCAAGATCTTCAATAATGAAATCATCCGCGGTGACCAATAGACCTTCAGCACCTTGAGCCTGATTCGAAAACGATAGAATGGACTCGTCCATGCCCGCACCACGAATAGTAATACCGGGAACAGTTAGAGAAAGGCTTCGGACAAAATTATGAGTGCCGGCTGGAACTTCGATTATATCACCGGGCTGGGCTTCGATAAGTTGGATTTGCAAGGTTTCCTCAAAACTAAGTTCGAGCGCTGGAGCAGGTGGCTCAGCCTCACCACAGCTTGCAAGTATACTTATGCTCAGAAAGGCGATTAGATGCTTTGCTGATACTTTCATAGTTATTCTCTCTTTGCCTATATCTTGATTCGCTTAGTCTAGCGTCAATAATGACATGAAAAGTTATAGCGCTAAATTGTTAGTTAGATAATAAAACATTTTTTGGCCTGACTTTCTGAATGAAGGTTTTTGGTAATGTTTCATCTGGACACAACTTCATACATCCATGTGTCGCCATTGGTCACTGATTCTGGGGAGCCCAACCCTTCGTTGCCATTGAAGTACTTTCTTGCCAGTTCATTCAGTACTGGAACGATTTCTGTCCCTTCCGTTATTCTCTCAAGGCGTTGTTCGTAGAGATTGCCATCAATCCGCAAAATGATGCGGTCATCATTTTCCAGATAATGTGGCCATTGTTTCCAGATTCTGCCTTGGACGGTATTCATGTAGCCGCTAACAACGAATAAACGTTCCTCATGAACTGCGAGCCAGACTGTACGAGAACGGTTTGGATCAAGAGTCTGGAACTCGATGAGGTCTCGATCAGTTAAATAACTCCAATCACTTGGAGCCTCGGTTAGTTCGCCAGTTGAAAAGGGACCTCCTGTGAATATTTCTATTGGGCCATCGGTAAAGCGCATACTGAATAGGAATACCCCAACTATGACAGCCGTAATGCCTAGCCATTTAAGAACTTTTTTCATTAGAAAACCCCTGTATGTATGATTGGAAACTTACGCGGTATTGAGCGGATTGGCTAGGCCCAATGAGAGTAATATTGATGTTTAATCCGGCGAACCCTCACTATCAATAGAGACTTTAATCGATTAGAGTAATATCAATAGGCTGGCGGCGGGAAAAGGGAAGCAAATCAATGATGAGAAGATTCAAATGGTTCTTAGGTTCAATAATGGGATTAGTAGCGCTATTACTCGTACTGCAAACTATTGCCTCTGAACGGATAGAAGTAGTTGAGTTGCATACCCTTGATGAATTAGGAGAAGAGGTGACCACGAGATTGTGGGTAGTCGATGACGATGGTTATCAATACTTGCGCGTCGGCGCAACTGGATCAGATTGGTTTACCCGGTTACAGGTAAACAATGAATTTGACGTCACGCGTAATGGTCGCCGTAACACTTACACAGCTAAATTAAGAGAAGAGAAGAGCTTAGGAATAAATGCCTTGATGCAGGAGAAGTATACTTGGGGCGATACATTCTTTGCGATCATGACTGGGAGTCGAGAGGGTTCTATTCCAGTTGAACTACACTTGGCTAACTAAAATGCTTGTAAAGGACTCATAATCCTACTAGCTTGTTAACTGAAAGGTTAGACTTTTTATGACATCCTCCTAGACAGATGAATTATGCTTGCTGATTCAAATGGTTCTTGAAAGATTTGTAAATTGGGCATGCAATAAAAAAAGTGGCACGATTAGGCAGCTTAATAAATAATGGAAAAAAGAGTTCCGGAGGGTATGGGCCGGGTTTCCGAGAAGTTCAAACCAGAAGCCTAAGACAAAATGGTAGTACAGCATTGAGGAAACTACGGAGAATAATGGTGAAAAAAATACTATTTACAGCGATCGCTCTATTAATTGTATCCAATGCCAACGCAGATCTAAAACTTTATGTGTTTGATTGTGGCCACTTAAGCTTTTCCGACGTCAGCAACTTTGGTATCACAAATGAAGAAACAGAAGTAAGGGAATTATTTGTACCGTGTTATTTGATAGATCATCCGGATGGAAAAATGATTTGGGATGCGGGACTTCCACTCGACATTGTTGGTCCTAGGCAACAAGACGCCACTAGCTGGTACGAAAATTCAATAATTGACCAGCTTGATGCCATCGGTGTTTCTCCACAGGACATTGGTTACACTGCTTACTCTCATTTTCATTATGATCATGTTGGTGCGGCGAATGAGTTTAGTGCTGCAACGTTGCTGATACAAGAAACAGAATATATGGCGGCTTTTCACGATGCAGAATCTAATCCTGTTTTTCGTCCACCGTTGTACAGTGAATTAATAAATTCTACTAAAGTTTTATTGCAAGGAGATCACGATGTTTTTGGGGACGGTAGTGTCATAATAATATCCGCTCCTGGCCATACTCCAGGTCATCAGGTACTCAAATTAGAACTAGAAAATTTTGGTCCTCTTGTGCTTTCTGGAGATCTCTACCATTTCGAAATTAGTCGTCAATTACGTAGAACGCCTGTTTTTAATACCGATGCTGAAGAAACATTGCGCTCTATGAACAGAGTAGAAGTGCTGACTCAAGAAGCCGGTGCGACTTTCTGGATGGAGCATAGTTTGGAACTGGCAAATTCGTTAAATTTGGCGCCTTACTATTACGATTAGGATTTAAAATTAATTAGCACTAACCCCGAATGGGAGAACTCTTTGTTTACTGGCTCACTCTGGTTTAAATCCTTATTCTGTGGATTTCTAGTGGGTATTATATTTTTAACAATTGCACCACTCGGTCTTGCCATATCTTTTATAGAAAGTTTGAAACCTATTCTTGCTCCAGGCACTTATTTTTCTGAACTAATTCTTGGTGGAACAAGTGGTCTGCTGTATTTTATTATCATCATTGTGGCTAATGGGCTAATCTATACATCGGCTTTTTTTATTCTATTTCTTGCGCGTAAGAAAATTAAGAATTCTTAGTTTTTCGATATCGTGCGATTGTTCGACCAGCCTTATCGCTCATACGTGATGAGCGGCAGGCTTGTCTACATAAGCCCGGAAATGGCACGAACACGGTGACTTTCGCTGTCGGTGACATAGACGAGACCGTCGTGAACACAAACACCATGAGGACGGTTCGTCATGCAGTTTAGTGGATCGCCATCGGGTCCATCACCTCGTTCACCATTGCCAAGCACGGTATCTATGAGTCCGGTAGCCAAAGACATGCGGCGGATTACATGATTCTCGGTGTCTACAATGTACAAGGAATGATCCTGGCGTGAGTACGCGATTCCCTTAGGCCCATTAAAAGTACAGTTGATTGCAGGGCCGCCGTCCCCGGTGTATCCCTGCTCTCCAGTTCCAGCAATTCGCTGCAGTTGGTTGCCCGCTATGTCAATCTGAAAAATCGCGTTGCCTTCTCTTAATACCAAATAGGCGTTGCCATCAGGGTCAGTATCTATAGATCGCGGCCCTAATAATGGTGTTCCTTCTAGAGGGCCGGTATCTGGTGTTTGAACGCGCTCGCCAGTGCCAGACAAGGTACTAATAATTCCAGTCTCGCGGCTTACAATTCGGAGGCGGTGATTACCGATATCGCATATGAGTAAGTTGCCACTAGAATCAAAAGCGATACTATGAGGACGATTGAGCTGCGACAAGACTGCTGATCTACCATCACCACTATCACCCGGTTCACCATTACCGGCCAGGGTTGTGACTAAACCAGATTGGGCAGCGATGCGTCTTACGCTATGTGAGTCCCGTTCAACAATATAGAGATTGCCCTGTTCATCCCAGCGAATTTCATGGGGTGCATTGAAGGATGTCTCTCTAGGCCTGCGGGATTCGGCTATAAATCCTTTTTCACCATTGCCAGCGATAGTACTTAACCTATTGGTTTCCAAATTTAAGCGGCGGGTTCTTCCCGTATCGACTTCACAGAAGTACAGGTCATCACCAGGGCCAATGACTACACCATAGGGATTATTAACAGGCGTTTCAGTTGCGATGATGCCGCCACGACCTTCCTCTTCGTAGCCTGCAACTCCAGTTCCTGCAACAGTAGACACTCGCCAGCTTTGTTGTGCCATACTTATTCGCGGAATAGCAAAAGCAGTAGAAGTGACTGCTACCG
>Ga0315331_10003603_pt1 | contig 11705 bp, 10 predicted proteins | sample M160m34915metaG_FD_203456 | JGI IMG/M metagenome (GOLD analysis project Ga0315331, IMG submission 203456) | Ammonia-oxidizing marine archaeal communities from Monterey Bay, California, United States - M1 60m 34915 | ecosystem: Environmental > Aquatic > Marine > Intertidal zone | place: USA... | reverse complement strand
CCGGGACTGGAGGTCCCGGATCATGGCAGACGCGCGTCACCCCGGCAAAGCGCACCGGTCGCGGCGACGCGTCAAGGCGCCCCGTAGACCTCGAGGTCGAGCTTCCCCTCGCTGCGCGCGATGATGCAGGAAACCACCGCATCGCCCATGATATTCACGGCAGTTCGGGTCATCTCGAGGAGCCTGTCAACGCGCAGAATCAGCCCGATCCCTTCCACAGGCAGCTCCATCTACTTGAGCACCACGGCGAGCATCACCGTCGCGACCCCCCGCATGATCGCCGTCCCGTCCATGTTGATGGTCGCCCCGAGCCGCACCCTGAACGAAGCCACCGACCTGTCCGCTCCGAGCCTTTCCTCGACGGTCCGCAGGGGCACGGACAGGGTCGCCCCGCGACTCGCGGTTCCAAACGCGACGCTCATGGGCGCCCGTAGCTCACGGAAGAACGTCAGGGGCGGGACCCGTGCCAATCGGCCCCCCACGTGGAAAACCCCCTCTACCAGGAAGGCGAAAGCGCCGTGATCGGGCCACACCCCGGACAGGGAGTTCAAACCCCGACTGCTGATCATGCCGGCCGCGAGCCCGATCAGGATGCGACGTGTCAGTGCAGTCGTATCCGCAAAGCGGCTCGGCGGCGCATTTCGGCGCATGTCCCCCGGAGCGGGCGCATACGGGCACCGTGCCCGCGGGGCGTGGAAATCTCAAGCCCGCGCCCACATGGGTCGATTCGTCCAGCAGGGAGGGCAGCCGCATTTGGGCGCCTGGGTCTGGATCACGATCAATCTCGCGATCGGGCTGCCATTGGCAGCCTGGCTCGTCGTGCTCGCGCGTGAGTGCGTGCGCTCGATCACGGCGTCCTGCGTCGGTTTCCGAGTCTTCGGTCTCCAGGCGGGCCTCGGCACGCCGCGCCTCGAAAGAGCGCTCGGGCCCCTCGACGTCTCGCTCGCACCCTGGCCCTTCGCGGGCGAAGCCCTCTCCCGCACGGGTTCTCCACGTCGTCACCGGCTCGCGCGGGCTCTGATCTCCGTCACCCCGCTGATGGCCCAATGCGCTTGGCTCTGGGGACGCTCCCTCGCAGGCGCGGGGCCCGCCCTCGGGCTGCTTTCCGAACCTCTCTCGCCCCTGGCCTGCCTCGACCTCGCAAACGCCCTGCTGCTCTGGCTCCATGCGGTTCTCGCAATCGAGTTCTCCGACGGCGTACGCACCGATGTCCGACGCCTACTCGATGTCTGCAGCGACTCGCCCGACACGAATCGCGCGGCGCGCGCGGACTACTACGCCCGTCTCGGCCTGCACCGCCTCGAACGAGGAAACGCCACGGGCGCCCGATCGGCGCTTGATCAGAGCCTCGACCAGCTCGGGCCGCGGACATTGCTGGTCGCCTGTCGACAGCGACTCGGCAGCGCCGGCTTTGAGTCGGTGGTCGACCAGAGCGCCTGCGCCGACGATCTGCGGGGGCTGATCCGCGCCGCCCGCCCGCGCCGCCACCGCGAGCGCTGGACACTCCGCAAGCGCGTCGGCCAGACCGCCCTGAGTCTCACCCCCCTGCTCCTGGCGACGACGGCCCTCACCGTCGCACAGGCCGACCTCCTCGCGCACTCCCTCGAGGAGGGCTTGCTCGTCACCACCGACCGGGCCGTCAAGTCCGCCGATCCCCAGGCCTGCGAAAAGGCCGTCCTCCATTGGCGCCACTGGTCGAATACAAGAGACCGCTGGCTGCCGCCCACGATCACCGAACTGAGCGATCGTCACACCGAACTCTCTCGGCTCGCACGCTGCCGCGGCGATCTCGAAGCCGCAGCCGCACATACCTCGGAGGCCATGCAGGCCGCCCGCGCCGTGCTCGCTTCTCCGTCGACCGATACCTATCGAGATCCCGAATCCTGGATTCAGAACGAGCTTCGCCTCACGACACTCTTTCGGCATACGGCCGCGGTCGAGCACCAGAGAAGTGCTCGCCAGAGGGCCCTGGCCACGCTCACCCTCGCAGACAAGAGGCTCGAGCGGCTGCGTGAGCGGCTCGTGATCATCGGAGACGCAGCCGTCCGAGGGGTCGCCGAGGCCAGCCTCGACACTGCCCATCGGGAGATCGCAGCCGATCGCGCTCGTGTGCTAGGCGCCGGTCCCGGCGACTAGAACCGGCACGCCGCGCGCGGCTGGACGCTCCGGCCTCAGCGTGCCAGACTGCGCCAGCCCATCAGGCCGGCTCGATTCGCAGTACGCTCCGCGGCTCTCCGGGGAGAAACGAGCGAGGGCCCATTAAGGAAATAGAGCGATGCGCGCGAAGAGGCTCGCCCCCCTGGCGATTGCGGCGGCGACGGTTTTGATCCTCGCGCTGCTCTACGCGACTCGGCCTACCCTGGAGCGCGTCGAGCCGGAGCGCGCCATCCCCACAGTGCGCGTCGTCCAGGCGATGCCTCAGACCCTCCGACACCTGGTCCGGAGTCAGGGAACCGTGGCACCTCGAACCGAAGCCAACCTGGTCGCCGAGGTGTCGGGAAGGGTCCTGTGGATCGCGCCCAGCTTCGCCTCGGGCGGGTTCTTCGACGTCGATGCGCCACTGGTCCGCCTCGACCCGCGCGACTACGAGCTCGCCCTCGAGCGGGCCGAGGCACAGCTCCGACGCGCTCGCAGCGAGCTGGATTTCGCCGCCGCCGAACTCGCTCGGCAGGAAGGACTCTCCACCGGCGGAGTCGCGAGCGTCTCCCAGCTGGCCGATGCGAGACGCGCGGCGAACGTCGCCGAAGCGAGCCAACTCGATGCCCGAGCCGCCCTCGAGCAAAGCGAGCGGGACCTCTCGAGAACCGAGATCCGCGCGCCCTTCGCGGGGCGAATCCGAGAGGCCAACGTCGACATCGGACAATTCGTCAATCGAGGCGCTCCGCTCGCCCGCGTCTATGCCACGGATTACGCGGAGATTCGGCTTCCGATCCCCGACGACCAGCTCGCCTTCCTGGACATCGGTCCGCCACGCCCGGGCCTGCCCCTCGACGTCGACCGCGCCCCGGTCCGGCTGAGCGCACAATTCGCCGGCCAACTGACCGAGTGGAACGGGTACCTCGTGCGCACGGAAGGCGAAATCGACCAGCGCAGCCGCATGGTGAACATCGTCGCGCGCGTCGAAGATCCGTATCGGAGCGGTGCCACGACGGCGGGCGTGCCGCTCGCGGTCGGGCTCTTCGTGCACGCCGAGATCAGCGGGCCCGAGGTCGACAACGTGATCGTCGTCCCCCGTTACGCGATGCACGACGGAAACCACATCCTCGTGGTCGACGCCAATGATCGACTTCATCGCCGAACCGTCGAGGTGCTCCGAATCGACCGGGATGAGGTCCTCGTGGTCGGCCCACTCGCCGAGGGAGAACGCGTCTGCCTTTCACCCCTGCAGGTCGTCGTCGAAGGCATGCAGGTACGGGCCATCGAAGACGACATGCCCCGCGCTGACCTTCCCGGGGCGCCTCCCACATGACCGGAGCGATCGCCTGGTTCGTCCGGAACCCCGTGGCTGCCAACCTCATGATGGCGGTGATGGTCGTCGGTGGCCTGCTGAGCCTCACCCAACTCACGCAGGAGGAATTCCCACCGGTCGACCCCGAGGCGGTCCAGGTGACCGTCGAATATCGCGGCGCGTCTCCCGCCGAGGTCGAGGAGTCGATCTGCATCCGTGTCGAGGAAGCCATCGAAGGCACCCCCGACGTCGACCGCATCACGACCGTCGCAGCCGAAGGGCTCTGCGGCGTGACGGCCGAGATCGTCGTGGGCGCGGACGTAGCCGCTGCCGCGAACGAGATCGAGGATCGGATCGACGCGATCGACACTTTCCCGATCGCAGCAGAGAAGCCGCGCGTCTCCAAGGTCGAGACGCGGCGACCCGTCCTCAAGGTCGCCATTTCAGGACCCATCTCGGAATCCGAGCTCAAGAGCCTCGGACAACGCGCCCGCGACGAGATCGCGAACCTACCCGGTGTCTCCCAGGCCGTGCTGCATTACGACCGGCCCTATGAAATCTCGATCGAAGTCTCCGAGGCGACCCTGCGCCGGCACGGTGTCGACCTCGACCACGTGGCGCGTGCCGTTCGCGCCTTCTCGCTCGATCTGCCGGGGGGCTCGGTCAAAACCCGTGGTGGAGAGATCCTGTTGCGGGCCAAGGGGCAGGCCTACGAGCGCGGAGACTTCGAACAGATCGTGGTCCTCACGCGTTCGGATGGAACCCTCGTCCGGCTGAGCGAGATCGCCACCGTGATCGACGGCTTCGAGGATACGGAGCTGAGGGGGCGCTTCAACGGCGACCCCAGCGTCGTGATCAAGGTCCAACTGATCGGAGAGGAGGATGCGCTCCACGTCGCGGCCTCCGTCAAGTCATGGGTCGACCCCTTTCGCCAATCCCTCCCCTCTGGCGTCGATGTCACGATCTTCAATGACGACTCGCTGGAACTCGTGGTCCGACTCGACGTACTCACGCGCAACGGCCGCACGGGACTCGCGCTCGTCTTCGTGGTGCTGGCCCTCTTTCTACGCTTCCGGCTCGCGATGTGGGTCGCCGCGGGGGTCCCGATCGCCTTCGCGGGGGCGCTCCTCGTCTTCCCTCTCGCGGAACTCACGATCAGCACGCTCACCGTGATCGCCTTCATCATCGTGCTCGGCATTCTGGTCGACGACGCGATCGTGATCGGAGAGAGCGTCCACTCCCGCGAGGTCGAAGGACTCTCCCAGGAGGAGGCCGCGATCCGGGGCACCCAGGACGTGTTCGTTCCCGTGATCTTCGGCGTCCTGACCAGCGTGACCGCCTTCTTTCCGATCATGATGTTGCCGGGCTCCATGGGCGGCTTCTTCGGGACCGTCGGCAAGACCGCCATCATCTGCCTGGCCTTCTCCCTGATCGAGGCACTCTTGATCCTGCCCGCTCATCTCGCCCACCGAAAGCGCACCAGCGAGCAAAACCCCACGCAGCAAGGAAACCGGTTCTCGCGGGGCTGGCGGCGATTCCAGGGGCGCTTCGCGGAAGGTCTGGACCGGGCCGCGACCGTGCATTACGCCCAGCTCCTCGCGCGGGCGATCGAGTTCCGATACGCCACGATCGCCCTCGCGATCGGCGTTCTCGTCGTGACGGCCGCGCTCGTGGACACGGGGCGCATCCGATATCAGTTCTTTCCGGAGGTCCCGGGCGACATCGCCTACGCGAGCTTGACCATGCCTCAGGGCATCCCACTCGAGCGTACGGAGCTCGCGTTCGCTCAACTCCAGACCGCAGCCGACGAGCTGATCAAAGAGCTCGATGCAGAAATCCCAGGCCCCTCCATCGTCGTCCACACCTTCGGCTCGATCGGTGAGCAGCTCGCCCGTCCCGTCCCCGAGGAATCCGGCCCAGGCTCCGGCGGGACCCACCTCGCCGAGGTCGGCATTGAGTTGATCTCCTCGCTGGAACGCGAGATCTCGACCGAGGCGGTCCTCGCGCGTTGGCGCGAGCGCACGGGCCCCGTACCCGACGCAGTCGAGGTCGACTTCAGCTCCGACGCCTTCGGCGCTGGCGAGGCGATCGAGATCGAACTCTCCGGTGCCGATACCGTCGAGGCCCTCGCGCTCGCCGCGGACCGGGTCAAGCGCCAGCTCGCGACCTACGCCGGTGTGACCGACGTCGCCGATTCCTTTCGTGCGGGCAAGCTCGAGGTTCAACTCTCCGTGCGCGAGAGCGCACTCCCACTCGGCCTTACCCAGGAAGACCTCGCACGTCAGGTCCGACAAGCATTCTACGGAGAGGAGGTCCAACGCATGCAGCGCGGTCGTGACGACGTGCGCGTCATGGTCCGATACCCCAACCATGAGCGACGCTCGCTCGGCTCCCTCGAAGAGATGCGCATCCGCACGAAGGAGGGCGTCGAGGTCCCCTTCTCCGCCGTCGCGGAGGCCAGGATCACGCGCGGGTTCGCCAGCATCCGTCGCACGGACCGAGAGCGCGTTGTCACGGTGACCGCGAACGTCGACCGCGTCGAGACCACCCCCGCGATCATCCTCGGACAATTCGAAGCCTGGTTTCCCGAATTTCAGGCAGAGTTCCCCGACATCGCCTTCCAGTACGGAGGAGAACAACGTGAGCAGTCCACCGCCGCCTCCGGTGTCCTGACCGGAGTCGTCATGGCCTTGATGATCATCTACGTGCTCCTCGCCATCCCGCTCAAATCCTATGCACAGCCCTTGATCATCATGAGCGTGATCCCCTTCGGTACGGTCGGCGCGTTGCTCGGCCACAAGTTGATGGGCTGGGACATCGTCTTTTTTTCGGTCCTCGGGATCGTGGCCCTCGCCGGGGTCGTCGTGAACGCCTCCCTGGTCATGGTCCACACGATCAACGCGCGCCGGGCGGAGGGGCGGGAACTGGCAGACGCGGTGCGTCTCGCGGCGATCGCGCGATTCCGGCCCATCGCTTTGACCACAGGAACGACCTTCCTCGGATTGGTCCCCCTCATGTTCGAAGCCGCGATCCCCGCGACCCCCCTCATCCCGATGGCGATCGCGTTGTCCTACGGCGTGCTCTACGCCTCGATCATGACCCTCTTCCTCGTCCCGGTCGGCTATCTGACGATCGATGACCTCGGGCGCGGGTGGCAACGCCTGAACGATTCTGAGAGATCGCCCGCCCCACGCGCGAACTGAGGCCAAGCAGATCGAGGCGGGGCCTTCGGTCCTGAGCTGCTACGCTTTTTGGGTCCTGCAACTCGCTCGGAAGGAACTCCATGCGCGCCCAACGCTCTACCCTCATCGCCACTCGACGGACGGCGGCCCTATGCGTCGCGGCAGCCCTCCTACTGGGTGCCTCGCCCGCCCTCGCAGCGCCCGAATGGCTCAAGATGCCCAGCTTCGAGATGCCGGACCTCGGTTGGGAGGGCTCCAAGGCCGAGGACATCACCGCAAAATCGGTGGACGCGGTGATCGTGCGCCCGTTGGCGACCGTACGGGTCATGATCGGCGGCTTCATGTTCCTCCCCGCCGCGCTGCTCTCCTCTCCGATGGGCCGCGAGGGCTTCGACGGAGCCTATGACCTGCTGATCGCCGAACCGGTCGAATATGCCTTCAAGCGGCCGCTCGGCGAGCTCTAGCCCCTCGCCCCTCGCCCCTCGCCCGTTCAGCCCCTGCGTGGACGGGTCGCCGAGCTGAAGATCGCCACGAGCGCCAATGCAGCGACGAGGCTCACGAGACCGGCATAGGGATAGTCTGCACTTCGCGTCGTGATGCCCAACCCAACGAGCAAGGCCACGCCGACGCCGACCAGCGCCTCCCCCGCGACCGCGCCCGATGCGAAGAGCACGCCGCGGGAGCTGCCTCGAGCTTCTTCATCGGCCGAACCTCGTGCCGCCCACTCGATGAGCCCTCCCGCCAGAATCGGTACGGCAAGCCCGAAGGGCAAATAGAGTCCAACCGCGATGGGCATCAGATGGAACCGGAAGCGCCCGCCTCTGCGTTCCTGCCAGGCGTCGGCCGCGAGGACGACGCCTCCGATCCCGGCGCCGAGACCGACCAGACCCCAGGGCAGCATCTCGCCCCCGAAGAAGCCCCGCGCCAGGCTCGCGAAGAGACTCGCCTGCGGCGCGGCGAGTTCACGAGAGCCGATCCCATACGCCTCGTGAAGTAACTGCAGCACCGGCGCCATCACGAACGCAGCGACGACCACCCCCGCCAGCTGCATCGCCTGTTGCCGGCGCGGCGTGGCGCCGACGATGGCCCCCGTCTTGAGATCGTTGCAGACATCTCCGGCCGTACACGCCGCACAACACACGATCGCCGCCACGCCGAGGGTCGCCACCATCCCCTGGAGCCCGTCGTACCCGAAGAGCCAGAGCAGCCCACCGGTCATCAGCACCGCCGTGATGGTCATACCCGAGACCGGGCTATTGCTGTTGCCGACCAGCCCCACGATATAGCTGGCCACGCCTACGAAGAAGAACGAGGCCACTAACATGATGAGGGCGGAGAGCAGCGCGATCCCGAGGTCCCCCGTGAAATGCCAATACAGGCCGAAGACGATCCCCGCTGCGAGGGCCGAACAGACCAGGATGGGGCGCACCGCGAGGTCGGCACGCGCCTCGGCGTCCCCGGACCAGCCCGCCCGCAGCTCCCGGACCGCCCGCAGCAGACCCGCACGCACCCGAACCAGCGCGGAAAGCCCCCCCACAGCCATCGCTCCCACTCCGACGTAACGCACGCCGCCCGACCAGAGATTCCAAGCGCGTTCGTCCGCCGACCCGCTAAAGCCCGCGGACGCGGCCTCCTCGAGCGCAACGGAGGCGGGAGCGAAGAGCGAGACGACCTCGGGCGCCAACGGGATCAGCACGAGCCATCCGACCAGCCCCCCCAGAAAAATCTGCGCGGCGACCTCGAGACGCACGATGTACCCAACCGCGAGCAGCGCCGGCGAGAGGTCCGCCCCCAGGAAAAAGGCTCGGTGACCGAGCGACAAAGCGCCTTCCACGCTGCCCCGAAAGACGCCGATGAGGCTGATGCCCAGCTTCACGACCGCGCCCAGCAGAGCGCCGCGCAGCACCTGCGCCCCATCCTCGTCGCCCGTGCCCGCCTCCAGCACCGAGGCGCAGGCGACGCCCTCTGGATAGGGCAGCTCCGGGCTATCTTCGATGAAGACCCGGCGCATGGGGATCATGAAAAGCACCCCGAGCCAGCCACCCGCGATCGCGATCAGCGTCGTCGGCCAGAACTCGAAATGGGTCCAGGCCCCGATCAGCACCAATGCCGGGACCGTGAAGAGGATCCCGGCGGCGAGGGACTCCCCCGCGGAGGCGGCCGTCTGAACCTGATTCGCCTCGAGCACCGAGCCGCCGCGCATCACGCGACGCAACAACAGCATCGCGACCACCGCCGCGGGGATCGAGGCCGAGACGGTCATGCCGACCTTCAACCCGAGGTAAACGTTCGCCGCCCCCAAGACGGCCGATAATCCCAGCCCGAGCGCAACCGCTCGGATGGACAACTCCACGGTCTCGCCGCCTCGGTTCGTTTCGGACATCCCCCCTCCCTTGCCGGAGAGTGAACCCAGAGCAGGTCCCCCGCGCAAGCGCAGCGGGTCGGGTCGGGCGCAAGGCCGCGAAGCCTGCACACGGGCGGGCCGAGCCGACTCCCTGAATCCGCGCCTGCGCAGCCTACTCGCAGGGCTCCTGCTCCGAACGGCCCGAGTGGTCTTCGGTCGAAGCCCCGGGGCCGGCGGGAGAAGGCCCCCGCCTCCTTGCCTGGTCACGGAGCATGCCGAAGCGGCGCAGGTGATAGCGAATGGTCGAGCGGTCTTTTTCCATCCGACGGGCCACCTCGGAAATATTGCCCCGTGTCTCGATCACGAGACGCTCGAGACGCTCGAAGAGCTCGGCCTCCCCCAGATGGCGCGCCTGCTCCGCCGTCATCTGAGGCCTCCGCCTTGAGCCTCGGTCGCCCGCTCCCCCGGTCCGCACCATCGCGCCCTCCTGGACCCCCACCCTGGACCAGCGTAACATGACGGTTCGTCAGAATTAGATCAGTTTCACTCTGATCCGCCTCATTGGAGATTGCCTGCCAGTCCATCGCGGTTCGCCAGCAGCTCATGCTGGGTCCAAGAAGCAATCGCGCTAACATCGCGCGCGGCTTCCACGGCCCATGCCCCCGTGCTCTTCACGCAGCGTGGGCCGCGCCAAAGCCGACGGAGCTGGCTTTTCCCATGAAGACGGATATCCAGATCAGAGCGCTCGCAGGCGCCCTCGGCGCCGAGATCCACGGCCTCGACCTCTCGCGCGACCTCACGCACGAGACACGAACCTGGCTACTCGACACCTTCCATCGCTACGGCGTGCTGTGTCTGCGTGACCAAAAGCTCAGCCACGAATCCCAGATCGCCCTTGCACAGGTCTTCGGCAAACCCGACGTGCATCCGATCGCGAAGGGGATGGCCGAATACCCCGAGATCATCGAGGTCCTCAAACCCGCCGGCGAGCAGGCTTTCTTCGGCACCGCCTGGCATACCGACAACAGCTTCTTCGAATGCCCCAGCAGCATTACGGTCCTCTACGGCGTCGACATCCCACCGGTGGGCGGCGACACGCTCTACGCCTCGATGGAGCGCGCCTGGGAGCAGCTCTCGGAATCGATGAAGCGATTCCTCGAGCCACTCCGCGCGATTCATAGCGCCCGCGAAGCATACGACCCAAAGACGACAGGCGACGCCAAATACAACGGCGAGGCAGCGATCCAATACACCTATAGCGAGGCGATCTACGACGAAGTGGAACACCCCGTCGTGCGCACCCACCCCGTCACCGGTCGCAAGAGCCTCTACGTGAACCCGATGTTCACACAACAGATCGTGGGGCTCTCAAAGCCGGAGAGCGACGGCATACTCGACATGCTCTACGGCTTCTCGACGCGGCCCGAGATGGTCTGTCGTGTACGCTGGGAGCCCGGCACCGTGACGATCTGGGATAACCGCTGGCTGCAGCACTACGCGATCGACGATTACGCCGACTTCGAGAGGCGGATGTACCGCGTCACCCTCACCGGCGAGCGCCCCGTCTGAAATCAGGTCACGCCGATCGAGACCGATCGGGCTTCTTCCCCTAGACGGCTAGATCAATAGACCGATGAACCGGTAACGGCCGGCGGCCCGACTCGTGCAGGCCTACTCGCCCTGCGGTCAGGTCCCGTCCGCGGCGATCGCGATCTCGTTCACGCCCGCCGCCTTGGCGGCGTCCATCACCTGTACCAACAGGTGATTCTGGGACTTCCGGTCGGCCTGGACCACGACGGCACCCTGCGGGTTCTCACCGTGGAGGCGTTCGATATTCACGCGGAGCGAGCGTGGGTCGACCTGCCGGCGGTCGATCCAGATCTGACCGTTCTCGGTGATCGCGATGAGAATATTGCCCTTGTCCTTCGCGATCGCGGTCTGTGCAGGCGGACGGATCACGTCCACGCCCGCCTCTTTCACAAACGAGGCCGTCACGATGAAGAAGATCAGCATGATGAACACGACGTCCAACATGGGCGTCATGTTCACTTCGCTCTGCGGCGCTTCGCGCATCCGATTCCCACGCATCGATCGGGCCTCCTCGACTGGATTGAGACGACAGAGCCTAGGGGGCGCGCACCTCGCTAGCAAGCCGCGGGACCGAGGCCTCGCCTCCCCCGGCCTGGCCCGAAAAGACCGCCCGGAACGCGATTTCATCGCTCCGCGGCGCCCCCCTGGCCCAGTGGCTCGGCCCAGCGCACAGCGCGGTCGGGGCGCTAGGGGCGCTAGGGGCGCACGAAGATCGGGGAGGACCAGGCGTGCTCCTGATGCTCCGACAGGCAGTCCTCGTCCGACCCCGTGCGCTCGTCGTCGTAGCAGGGGTCGACGTCGACACAGCGTCCCGCGGCGTCGTAACTGCAGCGCAAGCCGCCGCCGTTCACCGCCAATGTCGGTGCCTGAATCGCGCGCGCGTAGTAGACGACCTCGCCCGAAGATGCGTCGAATTCGGGGTCGGAGAACTCCGCGCGACAGCCCTCGCCCATGTCCTGGCATGAGAAGATCTGCCAGGGATCGTCGATGAGGGTTTCCACCGCCTCCTGAGCCGATGACTGGGTACGGATGCGAACCACCTCGAGCCGTTCGATCCGACGACGGCGATCGCTCGGGTGGTAGCACTCGCCGAGGCAGAGCGACGCGAGCCGATCTGGCCCGAGCGCGGAGCCGACGAACT
>Ga0315331_10003602_pt1 | contig 11710 bp, 26 predicted proteins | sample M160m34915metaG_FD_203456 | JGI IMG/M metagenome (GOLD analysis project Ga0315331, IMG submission 203456) | Ammonia-oxidizing marine archaeal communities from Monterey Bay, California, United States - M1 60m 34915 | ecosystem: Environmental > Aquatic > Marine > Intertidal zone | place: USA... | reverse complement strand
CGAGATCACGGTTTCGTGAAACACGTCCTCTATGTAGTGGCAGTCTCCCGTGCTGTCGATGTAGTACTCTCCGATGAACCCGGGCCCGGCCCCAACCATTTCAAGGCAGGGCAGGCAGGGCTCTCCATCCATGAATCCTGGGATGTACGCACGAAAGAAGATGAACCTCTCCGGGTTCTTCTCCAACCAGGATGTCAGGGCGGACCAGAAGTCCTTCTTCTGCTCCTCGTAAGCTACCGCGTACTTTTCATTGTATTCTTTGCAGTTCATTGCTTTAATCCTCTCCATGATTCCGTTGTTCATAGTTCTCCCTCTGCTTCCTCTGTTCCTCCCGCCATGCATCGACAGCCTGGGCCTCGGCCTTGTCGATTGCGGTTCCTACTACTCCGAGTACGCGATTCCGATCGACGTACCAGCTGTCGGTGGAGCCGTAAACGCCTCGAAACTCCCCGTAGACGAAGTAAACGAGGTCGAAGAGATCGCTGAGTAGGTTCTGGTTGATCTCCTCAGGTCCCTTGTCACTAAGGGACTCTTGGGTGATTCGCTGTGCTTCGCATTTGACGCAGTTGTTCTTCATGTGTTTCCCTTGGGCCATACATACGGGAGATCATCCCGCAGCTTCGGCCAGTATTGACGGTAGTGCTCTGGCATCTTGCGGAGCAGGTTCGAGCGGTGCGAGTCGTGGAACTTGCTGTTCCCCGCCCACACCGGCATAGAGCGGATAGGCTTCCCGTGCAGGAAGCAGTTTTGGACTACGAGATCTCCTCGGCAGTCCTCAAACCATTCAAGGGTGGCGTCTTTGTAGCCCCTACGTTTCCACTCAAGCGCAATGTCGATGGAGTAGTCGCAGAGGGCGATTTCATGCCCCGCCCACATTTTTGTGGCGGGATGGTGGGGCCAGCCTTTGCGGCCTTCTCTCTCATAGACGCCTAAGAGCGTCTTAAGGATGATGATCGACTCGCTTCTCTGCTTGCCGAGCCTCTTGTCGTCTAAAACTTGCGCGCTCTTCTCAAAGCACTCGTATGGCAAAAAGGTCTGCACTAGTCCTCCTGCGGGTGAATGGGATCTTGGACGGGGTCTGCTGCTCGATACGACAAATAGACAAGCATCAGAGCGAACCCGAGCCCTCCCACCGGAAGGACCGGAAGGAGTACGAGCTGCTTCAATCGGCGGCGCATGCGCTTTCGGAGGCTCATCACCACCTCTTCAGTGGGATAGAAGACCCACATCTCAGGCATCTGTGCTGGGGAACCTCGCTATGGTGTCCACAAAATCGGCAGTAATACTTCTTTGGGGTACTCTTTTCCCCCTTCTCGGTGTTCTTTGAGTAGTGGGTGTCGCAGGGCATAGAGATCTCGAAGTTTTGTGAGGTTGTTAAGAAAAATTGTCTGATTTCTTGTACTTGCTACAGCAATAAAACCCAGAAACTACTGGGTCTTTTCTCGATTAGCTTATGCCGCGGGATGCGTGCTATTTTACCGGGCCCCCGGTAAGAAGGACCATGTCGATAAGGGTAGGCCGGTTATCAGTCATAAAGACTTTGACTGCCGGCCGAATTATTTCGGCCACATATCGATCGTAAAAAGGAGTGTAAGTATGGAAGAGTATGAGTTTTTCCCTCGCGGGGCCGATGGCAGGAAAGTGAGAGTCTTCAGCCTGAGGGACAAGTTTGTAGATACGTACAAGACCGAGAAACCAGAGTGGGGGCCTGTGGGTCTCTTTACATTCAAGAGGACCTATGCTCGGGACGTGGAGGACGAGGGCCGCACAGAGATGTGGTGGGAGACATGCCGCAGGGTCGTAGAGGGAACCTTCAACATCCAGAAGATTCACTGCCGGAAGTTCTCTCTCCCCTGGAATGAGTACAAGGCGCAGAAGAGCGCCCAGGAGATGTACGACAGGATGTTCTGCTTCAAATGGCTCCCTCCGGGTAGAGGCCTTTGGACCATGGGCACCGACATCGTCTACGAGAAGGGATCTGCCTGCCTGAACAATTGTGCCTTCGTAAGCACCAAGGACATCGGAGTTGATTTCGCCTCTCCGTTCTGCTTCCTCATGGACATGAGCATGCTGGGAGTGGGAGTGGGGGGAGACTGCCGGGGTGCAGGACTGGCGACTCTGGTTCCGCCCAGGTACACAAACGATCCTTACGTGGTCGAAGACACCCGTGAGGGCTGGGTCGAGCTAATCCGCGTCATCCTGAATAGTTTCATTGGAAAGGGGCACTACCCCCGACACATCGATTACTCCCAGGTTCGCCCGGAAGGGACTCCCATCAAGGGCTTTGGGGGCGTGGCATCCGGGTCCGGCCCTCTTCGGATGCTGGTGGGGCACCTTACGGACCTTTTGACCGTGGAGGAGCCGTCTAAGATCACCAGCACTCAGATCGTTGACGCCTTCAACTTTATAGGGGTGTGTGTTGTTGCCGGAGGAGTTCGGCGGACAGCAGAGATCATGTTCGGCGAGCCGCACGATCAGGAGTTCTTGTCACTGAAGCAAGATCCCGAGGCCCTCAGCAGTCGGCGGTGGGCGTCCAACAACTCCGTCTTCGGTGAGATCGGGATGGACTACGGGCCTCTCTGCGAGAAGATCAAGGTCAATGGAGAGCCTGGTCTGATTCTGCTAGACGCCATGAGGAAGTTTGGGAGGATGGTAGATCCCCCGAACTTCAAGGACATGCGAGTCATGGGCAGCAATCCATGCAGCGAGCAATCCCTCGAGTCATTCGAGCTGTGCTGCCTGGTGGAGACCTTTCCAGCTCACCATGAGGACTTGAGTGATTACTTGAAGACGCTCAAGTCTGCATTTCTCTATGCGAAGACCGTGACTCTCGTGCCTACCCACGACAGTCGTACGAATGCTGTGATGATGCGGAACAAGCGCATCGGCTGCAGTCAGAGCGGGATTGTCCAGGCGATCGAGAAGTTTGGGAGACGGGAGCACCTTCGTTGGTGCGACCTGGGCTACAAGAGGCTCAAGGAGTTGGATGAGATCTACTCCGAGTGGCTGTGTGTCGCCTTCAGTAAGAAGCTGACCAGCGTAAAGCCTAGTGGGACCGTTTCCCTGCTGTGCGGGGCCACTCCTGGGATCCATTACCCGGAGTCGGAGTACTACATCCGCAACATCCGAGTGGGGATGAATTCCCCTTTGGTCGGAATCACCAAAGATGCGGGATACCCCGTTGAGCCGTGTGAGTACTCAGATCAGAGCATGGTGGTCTCTTTCCCTGTGAGGGAGAAACTCTTCACCAAGGGCAAGAACGATGTCACCATTTGGGAGCAGTTTGCCAACGCGGCTGCCCTGCAGAGATGGTGGGCCGATAACCAGGTCAGCATCACGGTTTCCTTCCGAAAAGAGGAAGAAGGCGACATCAAGACATGCCTGGAGGTGTATGAGGACCAGCTAAAGAGTGTCTCGCTGCTTCCGTTGAAGGACCACGGGTACAGGCAGGCTCCCTACATCCCAATCACTGCAAAAGAGTACGAAGAGATGCAGTCGAGGATCTCCCCGATGAACCTCGGAGGGTCGAAGCATGAGGTCACCGAAGTGTTCTGCGACGGAGACAGCTGCACGTTTGAGCCTGCTGGCTAAAAGAAAGACCGCCCGTAGGGGCGGCCTTCTTGTCAGGAGGCAGGGACAGGATCAGGAGGTTTTCTTCTGGTCCTGTCCCTGCTTCCGGCCCTTCCCTTTAGCTTCTTACGTCCACTTGAGGTGATGTGGCGGATCCCCGTAAGGTCTCCGTCTTCGATGACCCCTACGAACCGAACGGTGCGCCTAGTCCCGGGCTTGCAGCCCTGACTTAGCTTGATGCCCCGTACCTTCAACTCTTCCTTGCTGAGGGTTGTTTTAATGGACCAGCAAAGGACTCCTTTTTTGGCCAGATTCTGGTTGAAGTACGGGCCCTCCTCAATCTTCCAACCCTGGGCCCGGATTAGCTGAGCGACTTCAATCTCCAGCATCTTCCACCCGGATGCTGTGGCTGTCCCACACCGTCTCCATGACGTAGCTACCGTGCTCCACGAGAAGAGTGCCCTCCTTCACGTCGAAGGTGACCGTCCCTTCTGCGCCTTCGTTGTTCTCCCAGCCTCCGTGCTGGTCCGAGACCGCATTCTCCATGAGAAAGGCCACGGCTTCGCACAGCCCCATCTCCTTGCGACTCGTAGGTACTGGGCCGTAGACGGCTTCTCCCTTCGTATAGGTCACCCCGCTTCCGACCATCACGATCGGGACTGGGATATTTCCGGGGAGGAACTCTCCTGAGGAGTCCATCGTGTAGCTGGAAGGGCCGTAGCCGGATCGGTCCTCCAGGCTCTTACCTCCCACCGTGTAGATCGGGTAGTGGTAATCACCGCTGTCCCCTCCACCGCTGTACGTCATTATCACGCACTCAACCCCAAGGCTCCGCAGCGCTGTTGTTGCCGTCTTGAGGTTCTCGAGGGTTGACTTTTGCTGGGCCTCGGAATGTCTCTTCCAATACGTTCTCAACTCTTCCATATCCATCAGATACTCCTATGGGCTTTGGTGCCTATAGGTCTTATGTCCGCATTGTCTTTATCTTTTACGAGCCATGCTTGAACATTACGTACAGCCGGTAAGCAAGTGCCCCCAGCAAGAGCAGGGTGATGATCACCCCGCAGAAGAATCCGAGTGCAAATTCCATCGTTGTTTCTCCACGATGCTTTCTTTGTGTTTCTTGGATAGCTGCTTGAACTCGTATTCAGCCTTCAGTGCTTGGGATTTTGTCCCAGCAGGCCAGCTAAAGGCAAGAGCGGCAGGACTACGGCTCCGCACGTAGCGAGAGCCTTTGCCTGCGTTGTGAGCTCGAAGACGCCTTTCGACATCGTTCGAGATCCCGCAATACAAAGACCCATCGCTACAGCGAAGCACGTAGACCCACCACTCAGAGATGCCCACTCTCACTCCTCCTTTACGGTGTTGCGGCACTTCTTCCGCGATTGTTCCTTCTTCTTGTCCCCGTGGCTCCCCGCCCCACTCTTGAAGTGAGCATGGACGGCGAGCCAGTTTCTACCCCGAGGGGCAGGCTTCTTTCTCTTCTTCATCTCAGATACTCCTAATCGTGATTGAGCCAATTTTGAGCTTTAGCATCTCCTTTTTTAGCGCCTCTATCGCTCTGCTCAGAGCGCTCTCATCCGAAATGGGTGCGAGAGGACTCTCCTCCCGGACAAGCCTCTTCCCCCGGACAAGCGCGCCCTTGGCCATGCGGCGGACAATTGAGCTGCGGGCCTCTGTCGGGTTCTCGAAGAACATTCCAGCAACGTGTTCCTCGGACACAAGAGTTGCCCCAGTCCGGTCGCCTTCTATGTAGCCCCAGTCCTCTATTCGGCCCATAACGGTCCTAGACTGACTGCTAGCTCCAAATGCCCGCCCTACCAGATTCGAGGCATCCGCTCGTTTGAACTTTGTGCTCCCGCTTTCCTCTATCGCCCAGTGAATCAATAGGCATAGCAGAAGCAGGATCTGCTCCTTATACGAAAGTAGATGGAGTCTCCGTCTGCGGTCAGACCGCAGGACTCGATACCCGAGCTTCAGGCCGTCCGACAGTTGGATGACATCTACGTGGTCGTAGTGTTCTCCCTTAGTCGCCCATTCTCCATTGAGATACAGGACATCAAGGTTTTGAGCAGCGAGGAGCTTAATCATCTCTGCAGTCGAGCCCTCTCCCCGCTTATGGCCGGGGAGCCGACCAAGGACAACGACGAATGGGCACAAATGCCCCGTGTTCAGGCTATCTTTCTGTAGCTCGTCTCTCTTGTTCGCGATCTTCCTTGCCCGGGTAATGTGGCGTGCTGGGAAGGGCACCCACTCCATGACGTCGAGCAGTACCCCAGGCCCGGGGCTCCGTTCGTGCTGCGCCCACGCGTGAAAAGCGTACGTCCCGACACGCGGTTTCCCCTCAAAGTTCCACTCGCGCTCCCCTGCCTCCAGAATTCTATTGATGCGGTCCTGTGCAGACACGGGGCCGATCGGCTCTCGAAGCACCGCGCCTGGGTACAGATGCGGGAACCGACCCGAACAAAGGAATTTGAGTGCCCCCGCTACAGCCTTGGCTGTAGCGGGGCTTAGCTTCTCGGCCCGCATTTACCTCTCCCACCTGTTGTACATGTTGTCAAAGACATGGCGTGGGACGCCATGTGCGTTTCGCGCGAAGAGCTCCTCGAAGGGCGTTGCCCCATCGAACAAGTCGATGAGGTAGAACCGAGCTCCGACCTTCTTTGCCATGGTGATGTACGGCTCGTACTCCCACCGGCAGCTGAAGGTGTTGCACACGGCAACGGAGAAGCTCGTCACTCCGCTCTTGATGGCGGCCTCTCCATCCAGGAGCGCGCTCTTCACGTTCCTGGCGCACTGGTTGTGCGCCTCTCCCAGCTTGCTGGGGTCGAAGCGGTACTCGCCGTCGACCATGAAGTAGTCGTCGGCGGCAAAGCTCTGCTCTCCGGCAAGCGTCTTGCCGAGAGTGGACTTACCGGTTCCTGGCAGTCCTCTGATGATATAAAGGTTCAGCATCCGTCTACCTCCAAGGATTGTTTGATTTCGATCACACTGTCCGCGTATGCCCAGGATTGGGCAGGTCGGCGAGGGCCTCCGTTGTACGTAGCCAAGGCCTTGCGCAGGTCTGACTTGGCTCCCAGATCTACAAGTAGGTCAACTCCCAGGGTCATGTTCTGCACCGGGTCGAAGAGGTCCGTAGTCCCCAACTTCGTCATCCGATCCCCATGCCACTTGGGAATGACCTGCATGAGTCCGGAGTCATTGCTCGATCCCAAAGCGTTGGGATTGCATCTGCTCTCTTTCCACACAATCGCCAACACAAGTGTCGGCTCCACATCGTACTTTTCGGCGACCGCAAGCATCTGAGCTGGAAGCTCTGGGGTCGAAAAGGTCGCACAGGTCGCAAAGACCAGCTCTGCCCAGGTCATGTCATCTCCCAGATAGGGCAGTGCGGGCACGTCGGGTAGGCGGGAGTGACGTTCCACGAGTACCCGCAGTCGTCGCACTTTTCTTGTAGATGCGCGAGAGTCTTCAGTTTGTGCTCGCCGTCAGGGTCAATTAGCTCTACGAGGTCCCAAGTGGCAGGATCTCGGTGCTTGGCGGGATCCCACTGGACCCATAGTTCTATTTTTGTTGTCTTCATGCGCTCTCTTCTCCTACATAGAGAGGTTAGTCCTCCTGCATCATCTTTATGCCGTAAAATCTTCTATGATTAAGGAGCCACATGACCTATACAGTGTTCTACGCAGACGGAGAGATTAGGGTGTTTACCCTTTCCCCGGGCTACACACGCAACGGCGTGCTAGAGCATGTACGGGCTCTCTATGAGTGCCAAGTCGTTCTTATCGCTGGGGGCGCACTGAAGGAGAATGTAGTGCGCTACACTCCCGAAGTGCTTCACGACGGGAGATGATGTGGTACCTGCAGAGTTTCAGACTGTACGGGACGCTATTTGGGCTTGTGGGGCCTCTGGCCACTCCGCACAAGAAGTCGTTGCCCTGCTGATAAAGATTAGCGTAGAGATCGCACAAGTCACCCACGGACTGACCGAAGAAGAACTGGTTGAATTTGTTCGGTCCCTGTGGCACTTAAACCAAACAGAACAGATGCTTATGGTGCAGGAGGCGCTAGGAGTCTCCGAAACATAGGGAGCCTTCCGTGTATCGCTACTCTATCTTGGTCGTCGAGGATGACCCCCTCGCGGGGCGCGTCCTGTCTCGATTTCTTCGGAATGCCTTAGGGGCCGATATAATCTGCGCGGCGGTGTCCGACCCGAAGTCTGCGGGCGACCTCGGAATTGAGTACTTGCATGCTCACTATCCCGACGTAGTAGTACTAGACGGCCTGGATTCACACTGCAGAAGTGTAATAGACGCGGCCAACCTCTTGGATATCCCGGCTATTGTGTATTCCGGGGACCCGGATAAGTACCAAGGGCTTGGGGTTCTTGTTTGCGCCAAGCCCAATCATACGTCTCTTTTAGGGGCCATACGAAGCACATTGGAGATATTAGAAACGCTGAGCTGAGAGGAGGTCTAATGAAAAAGGACCGCACTGCTGCGCTGACATTACTGCTTGTACTGGCGGGACTTCTGTTCGCGCTTGACGTGATCGCGAAGTTTGTAACCTCCCCGTAGGGAGCTAAAAAGAAGCCCACACGTAATGTGTGGGCTTCTGCCGTTGGGAGTCACCCCGCGTATCCGTCCTTCGCCCAGCCAGTGCCTCGCAAAGAGAACGATGTGCGAGAGACCAACTTCTTAGTGTCCTTTGCCCCGCAGGAGGGGTCGGGGCATCGTTGGGGATCGCTGCGCTGATCGTGGCGTACTAGCGCCTCAAACTCTGCATCGCACTTCCTGCATCTGTACTCATAGATAGGCACCTACTTCTCCCCTCCGTACCGTGTCCCCGACAATGGGCACCGTATGCCTTCCGTAATCCCATATCTTCCGCCTGCCCACGCTAAGTAGGTGTGGACCCTGTAGGTCCCGTCGACTTTCAGTGTGGTGGACTTTCGGCACTTAGGATTCTCGCATACGACCTTTTCCCCATTACGGCGCTCTCCCACGTCAGGACTTCTCAGTCCCTGGGCGACACTCTCCGTGTCGATGCAAGCCTTCCTTTGTTTGCTCAGGTCATTCATCCCAGAAACTATCCTGGCATGGTTGGCACCACGCTGTCTGCTGATACTCCCTCTTTGACGCTGCGTCCTTGAACTCAAGGGCGTCCTTTCCGCACATCTGGCACTTGCTTTCCTCAAGGGCCTTTGACCGGGTCATGGCCCCAAACCCCAGCTTGGTATGGACCTCGTCCAGCATCTCTTGAATGGCCGGAGCCTTTTGATCCTTCATTACCACTCCCATGTGCGAAAGATGTCTACGGTGTCCGCGTCCCTGTCGAAGTTGATCAGCAGGCAGTCCTTCTGAATGGCATAGGCCATGATCTCCACAAGCCAGCCAGGAACTGGGGGAAGCTCTCCCTTCTCTCCAGTGACCCAGACTACGTAGCCGTAGTCCGTCTCAACGTGTCGTGCATCTCCGAAGGTCGGGGAAGACCCGACCATGTGCGAGGTGCTCAAGTCTAAGCAGGACCGGATCATGCTGCGGCCCGCTGTCTCAGGATGGTGTAGCCCGCGATCTTCAGGATCTCGAGCACTCGCTCTACGGTGTAGCCCTCTGGGACGGGGACTACTAGTTGTGCCCCGGACGTGGGACTAAGTACATCAATCTTGATCATGGTCTTCTCCTTCAGCGAGGGCCTCGGCCTTCAGTCGGTAAACGATTGTCCTCTCGGTCTCCTCGGGGGAGATCCCCAGAGAATCGGCCGCATCAAGCAGCAGTCTATGCAGCGCTCGAATCTCTCGGTGCATGGCAGCAGCCAGAGAGTTGTCGAGCGCGTGGAAGGGTACGGGAGGCTTCCTGTTCTTTCTGAAAATGGGTGTGTCCATGTCTCTCCTTTTGGTGGATATGGGTGTGATCTCTAGAGCGTTTATGCCCCCAAAAGGCTGTATTTTACCCACATCATAATGAGGAACAACCGGAACACTTCTTTCCTGTAGGAATGTCCCGTTTCCTCTAATCTCTTTATACCCAAGGAACTTGGACTTATTGAGGCGCTAGAGCGTGTAGGATACAAGGAATCAAACGGGGCACGAAAGAGTCGGGGAAACACTCCAGGCGCTTAGAGCAGGACAGGAGCTAAAGAAAGGCCACCCCGTGAGGTGGCCTTTCTTCTTCAGGACCTCTTCTTTTCTGCCGCGTAGGGCATTCCGAGTCGCCACTGTCCGGCCCAGTACCTTAGGGTTTCTTCAGGGCTCTCAAAGACCGTGTACACCGGTCCAAAGGCGCGGCCTATCGAGCCCCAGGGAACGGTCGTATAGGTCCTCATTACATCCGGGTCGGATCTCTTCCTACCGGAATGAAGAGTCACCCGCGTTGTCTTAGGCTTGAACTTACGGAGAGGCCCTCTTCTCTGGTACACATGAAAAGAGGGAGTAGCCACAAGCACTCCCCGATGATCTCGGCTGAGACCCTTGCACGCGAACAAAACTCCAAGGGCCGCGCACTGAGTGTGAAGTGCGTCCAGTGCTCGAATCCATTTCCCTCTGGCAGGAATGTCTACGTCCGCCTCATAGCATCTGCCGCAAAGGGCAGACTTTTCAGAGTGGCAGTAGTACAGGTATCCAGGACCCGTCAGTCCTTCCCATGTTTCCAAGTTGCTCTCATTGACCAGTTCGCAAAGCACACTCTTTTGCGCAGCTTCATGCACCCGCACAAGATCATCTGCCTTTCCCAATAGAATCATCTGAACCCCATAGAATGTTCCCCAGCGTGCCATCACTCACCTCCTTGCATCTCCTTTAAGGTTTCCTGTTCTACTGCTCTTATGCCTCCAAGAGCTCTCATCTTTCAGGTGATCACATTCATCCCAAATCAAATCGATTTTCGCGAAACCTTGAGTAACCCCCATAGAGAGAAGAACCATAAGTATAGAGATGTACCTCTCTCTGTACCTCTCGAGCCTCCTACGATAAATGGCCTGTTTTCTTCACCTTACTAGGTGGAGAGGCAGGCCAAATAGCCGTACAGGGCGTATAAGGGCCATTAGAGGTAAAAAAGGCCCAATCGTCGTCAGAGCGATTTGAATAACCGTACTGTGTACCCACTCCATGGCCCGGTGAATTTACTTTTAGCCAACTATCTTGGTACTAAAAGAATGATGCCTTACACCCCCAGCAGGGCTACTTACTCCCCGCGAAAACCATCCTCTTTCTTACAGCTAAAGAAACACATAAAGAAAACAGTGACCCCAATGGGTTTGTCTTCCCCGCTTTAGGAGGTGTACACCTCCAGCACTGCGTAGCAGCGCTTGAGGCTCTGGGGGGAGAGAAGCGATTCGCCGCTCTCGTGCTTCTCCACGAGGGAGAGGGCGCGCTCGGCCTGCAGCTGCAGGGGTGCAGCCGCAAGAGCGCGGGTGTGCGCTACGAGCTGGGCGAGGGTCTTTGTGTAGACCATGGGGGGACTCCAGGGAGGGGAGAGGGAGCTGGATTGCTTCCCCACTACTATATTTATGCCTCCTTTCGCCAAGACATTTAAGATCTGCCAGGCATAGGCAAAGGCCCTCTCTCTGTCCGTATACCCTTAGGAACTTGAAGACCCACCCCTGCGTTACTTACGTGGCACACAGTGCATGCCTGCCTACAAATCTACTTTTTACTTAGGGGCCAAAAAAGAGAGAGTTAAACCCCACACAGGAGCAACCCCACACAGGGGATACGGACAAGCAAAAACGCCATAGGTGAAAACACCCGACCCCATATATTTTGGGTAGTATTTTTTACTTAATAGGAAAAAAGATAGAGTTAAAGAGAGGAAGGAGCGTTAGCCCCCTCCTCTTCCCCTCTTGTCAGCGTCACGTCTTCATTCGGCGTCGTCGCACTCGAAGGAGCAAGCGTCGAGGAGGGCGTGGTAGTCATCCTGCTGGCATGCCCATGTGTGATGCTTGCCGGGTTCGCATTCAATGCAGGGTTCATCCGCAGCGATCAATCCCTGAAAGCGGTAGCTGTCGTAGTTGGCTTCGCAGGTGCAGTCAGTGTTCAAGGCCATGATTTCGTCTCCGGTGTGTGCAGCGCGTCTGCGACGGGGCCAGTAGAAGAGGAAGGCGGTATTGCCTTTTCCTCTACTACTATATTTATGCCATAAAA
>Ga0315331_10003599_pt1 | contig 11717 bp, 5 predicted proteins | sample M160m34915metaG_FD_203456 | JGI IMG/M metagenome (GOLD analysis project Ga0315331, IMG submission 203456) | Ammonia-oxidizing marine archaeal communities from Monterey Bay, California, United States - M1 60m 34915 | ecosystem: Environmental > Aquatic > Marine > Intertidal zone | place: USA... | reverse complement strand
CCTGTTTCATCCACGTGGCATTCGGACTCGGCGTGGTCCCGGCAATGTGGATGCGACGGGTTTTCAGATGCATCACAGCGAGAACGTAGAACGTCACCAGTCCGTTCCGCGTCCAGACTTCCACAGTCGTGAAGTCCGTGGCGAAGATAGAATCCCAGTGAGCTTTCAGGAATGTTGACCACGCCGGTGTTCGCTGCCGATCAGGTGCTGGTTCGATGCCGTGAGCTTTCAACACGTTGGCGACGGTGGAATCGCAGACGTGGTAGCCGAGGTTGGCCAGTGCTCCCTGAATGCGATCGTAGCCCCACGACGGATTTTCCCTGGCAAAGCGAACGATAGCATCCACGACTTCCTGGCGAATGCGTGGTCGACCAGGTTGGCGTTTGTTGCTGGAGTCGAACTTCTTCGCGACCAGTTCGCGGTGCCAGCGGAGAATCGTGTCTGGCGTGAAGATGGTGGTCAGTTCCAGCAGAGCCTTGCGGCCGATGGTGTGGGCCTTCACAGCCAGTAACCGACGCTGATTGTCATCCCGCAGCAGACGCTTCTTTCCGAGCTTCTTTAGCAGTGTTTCTATCTGCACATTCTGGAATTCGATGATCTGTTGCTGTCGCTGGTTCACCATGCCGCAGAGTGCTGACTGCAGGAAGGACATGGTTGCCCCCGGAATAGGGTCAGTGTCCGGCGTCGACGGATGAAATCAAGCGGGCGACATGAGGCAATTTGGAATAGTCAAAACCTCGTATTTTAACGCGGTGTGAGTTCGGCGGAGTATTTTGACCCTACGGGTAAGTTCCGGCGATCCGCAGCTGGTCTCGCCGCGGTTGAATACGCGGAGACGGACTGACCTTGCTTACCAGAGCTGTCGAGAACTTGCGTGTGCTAAAACACGATATGTTTGGTCGAGATCAGTCTGGCTTCGAGCGTGTTGTCGCTGGTGCGCAGTCCGGGCCAATCGGGTTTGTTGGTCTTACGCCATTGGATGTAACCGTCGGTCGTGGGCTTATCCTTGAGTTGCAACCGTACATGCAGCGGAAATTGGACGCGTAACGGCGAAAACAGATCGAGGTCCGAGATCGCTTGTCGAGCGCCTGCTGAAATGGCGCGTTGGGTTTCAGCTGCTGGAAAGAGCTTTGTGGAGCCGTCGCTGAGCTTTTGTTTGACTGAGACTGTCACGACATGGGGGCCCAGAAGTTCTTGTGTTTCCCGGCACAGACCTGAACAGCCGGTTGCCATGATCACCGGTACCTGATGATTGTGCCCGGCCACGATGGCATAGGCGGCAACTTCTCCGCCTTCACGACCATTGAACCAATAGCGTCGTCGGCGGGCACTGGACCAGGTATGGGCCAGGACGCCGTCGGCCGCGCCTTCCATCGCATGCAGTCCGATCAACATCACACCATGGAATGTGGAGTCCAATCCGCTCAAGAGTGGCCCCGGAGGGAGCAGTTGGGCCCGTTTGTCCAATCGATTCCGGAATAGGTTGCGGTCCCGGAATCCGTCATCTTTGACATACACCTCGTCGGCTCCCGCTTCAAAACAGCCGACGACCGAGGCGTTGACATCGGCCGTCATCAGTTCGCGAAAATGCGCCAGCTGCGGGTCACCTTCCTTGCGGCTGCGCGCCCAGTACTCGTCCACACCGGTCGGCCCCTCGCTGTCGACGGCAATATAAATTTTTACGGGTCGTTTGTGAGCGGATTGTTTTGTTGATTTTTTGACGACAATTTCCAGCTCTTCCATCCAGGGAGTTGCCCGTTGGCCGGGAGCGGTTTTCAGGGTCAGTCCCAATGCGTTGTTCCCGCGAAACGGGGGGCAGTCGGACAGAGAAATCTCGAATCTCTGACCCGGTACACCACCTCGGCGTTTGCCGGACATTGTGCGGACAATGTGTGTTGCGGCGATCCGTTGTCCGTTGATATCGACTTCGAATTCGTCGTGGGATTGCAGTTGGTAGACCCAAAACGTCAGTTTCCCGGTCAGTGATTCGGCTTTGCGGCCATCGGCCATGCGGAATGGGAAAACCTGACGTTGACCGACCGAGTCGTCATCGAAGGTCAACACGGGACTGCTGAGATGGCCCAGGGGCGTGCGGCCTTCGTCGTACCAGGGGTAGTTGCGGATCGGCGGCTTGCGGCTGGACATGCCTTTGCTCATGGGCAGATAGCGGTAAGTTCTGGGGCCGGCGAACACCTGTGTTGGTGATCGTACGGCGTTTGTCCAGCGTTGCATGCGGTCGCGCTGCGCGGGTTTCGCGGTTGCCTTGCCGCCAAAATGAATGCCGACATTCCAGAAGGAAATGCTATCGGCGCCCCAGGTGTAGTAGTTGGCGGCGGCGCCGCGTGCTTCGGATTCGGTCAACAGCATCGCCAGATAGCTATTCGTGCGGTGAGCGGCCGACATGGCGACTGGTCGGTCCAGGATCGTGGGTGGCGGATTGGACAACGAGCCGATCATATTGCCCATCACCACAATGGTGTCCACGCCGGCCGGTTTGGTGAGCCGAGCGAACTCATCGACGCGCAACTGGGGGTCCGTGTTGTTCCAGGTGGAAATGACGACGTAGTCGATCCAGCCCTGTTTGACCCAGGCGGCAATATCGATTCCGGCCAGCCAGCAGGCATCGATGGATTCCGGAATCCGCACTCCGAGCGTCAACCGGTCTCGACCACGTTTCCGCGCGGCGGCTGCCAGCATGGCGTGAATTTTGGCCATGTATTTGGTCATGATCGGCGCTTTTTCACGCCCTTGGTCGCGTGGGAAATGTTTGGCCCAGCGAACAAAATTCAGCTCCAACCCGTCCACGTCGTATTCTTCCGCGATCTCGCGCATGATGCCCAGACGATGCGCGCGGACTTCAGGGTACGAATAGTCCAGTGCCGTTTCATTCATCCGGCCGTCGGGCTGCTTGATGACGAATTGTCGGTTGTCGATCGTGAATTGTGGGCACAACGGATGTGTATGACCGATGTGCTTGTGGTGGGTGTCGCTCATACGAATCGCCGCCAAGACCTCCTTTCCATGAGCCCGCATGTGGCTGGTGACGACTTTCAAAACGTCAGTTCCCTCGGCCCGTAAGGCCCGAATGCCACCTGCCCAGCTTTGAGAAAACTTGTCGTCAAACCGGTCGCCATAGGTCTCGCCCAGTTGAGTTTCGTAGGTGCAGATATCGGGTGTCGCGGCCAGGAAGACGTAGGTGGTGAACGGCACTGCCTGGATCTCGCGATCCAGCCAAGCCTTGACGAAGGCGGTTGCACCTTCCCGAGGAGTTTCCATCAGCATTTGTGCATCATCGTTGAACACCACTCGCGGTTCGCGGGCCTGCACGAATGCAGCGATCTGGTTCAACTCGAGAATGGCGACGGTCAGGCAGATTATGGCTTTGGCTTGCATAGCGGAGTATCCTCTCCAGAGACCTCGGTTGGTTCTAATCATGGCGTTTCCAGAATGTGCAGATCACATATCCGAGTTGCGCTTTGTGAACGTGTTGTTGGTTGTGTGCATCGCGTCCGTACCAATTCTTGGGTCCCCAATTCAGTGGAATGCGACGGCTCGATCTGTTTTCGAATCACATTGCCCCTGATGTCTGGGTCCCTGATGTCTGGTCCCCAGTGTAAGCAAGGGACGCTGCAGAAGCAGCCCATCGGACCTGCATCGCACGGAATGGGCTCCCGGGTGTGGTATCCACATAGGCTGCCTCGGGCGGTGCCGCATGTGTCGATGCAGCTGCTCAAACGCACGTGCATCCAGTAACTCCCTGAAGTTGACAAGCTCAACAGGAACGGAAATGCTGATGACATCGTAAGAAGCACGTTGATCAAGGCTTGCAGTCCACAGGCCACTGCGCGGCGCGGCACCCCCCGCTACACTGGATCAGAACATGGCCATTGGTTGCTATCGTTGGCGGCAGCGCAGGACGGCGTTCCGCAACGACTATTGCATGAGCTGTCAGAGGCAGGTGCGGGCCGATTGTATTCGGGCCTTCGTCGTCGTGTACGTCAAGTTCATCCCGCTGCTGCCCTTGGGATTCTGGAAACACTGGCAGTGTTCCGTCTGTGAGCGTCCACCGTCCTGTCCACCGACAGCACGCACGTCGATTCTCTATCTGGGCGCTGTCGTGTTTGGTCTGTTCGGGCTGCTGATGTGGTGGGTGGGTTTGACGGTCGACCATGTGGAAACGGCGGCGATGTTGGGCATTGGCACCGGATTCTGTGCGGCGTCGGTTGGGCTGCTGCTGTGGTGTCATCAACGCAATTTCGCACCCTCGTATGTCGAGCGGTTTGCGGATGTGACCGCCTCGGACGAGACCTCCTGTCCCGGATGCGGTGTTGAACTCCAAATGAGTCCCATTGACGACACAATGGAGTGTGCCGATTGCGGCATCCAGAGACTCTAGCTGCCGTTGTCGTGTGAAGTGTAGGAAACTTCGCCGATCGAGCACTCGACGACGAACGACAACCCGGCAATGAAAAACGGTTCACCGCAGGTGCATGCTCTGGACTGTTCTACATGCGCGTGGTCGCGCCAGGACATTCGTTGAACTTGTTGCTCATGGTGCGAAAGCCTGGTTCGTACATGTTGCGCATTCTACTGCAAGCATGCTTGTCGTGGTCTGGCAACACGCGTCCAGCCGAATTCAGACTCTTTTGCCTGCGTCGCCAACGGTTCGATCTGCGACGTATTAAGCAAAAGCACTATCCGAGCCAGCGATTGCGAGCAGCGTCGTTATGGGTGGCCGATAGGTGATCGCATGCACGTGCTGCGAACACAGATGGAGTCATTTCACAATGGCCATTGCCGGCCGGCTCGCTGCGCGCGAACCGTCAGCTCGGACACCGACGGCGAACAGCACTCGCAATCCAGGTTCGAGCTTCACGTTTTCCACGGTCCAGGGGAGAGGTGGATTCCCCCACTGCGAATTGCAGCCAAGACGATTCCGCAACGGACGATGCAACCGAAGGGAGCACATACGAGCAATAAATGCCATCGGTGAATTCGACCGATGGCTCCGGGCTTGATATATTGTCTGTTGGCAACAAGCAGCCGGATGACTGGTTCTGAACGATTCGGCGACTCATGCCTGACTATCACGTAGGTGATTGGGTAACACGTGAAGGAAACTAATTGATGGCCGACGACAGGCCTCCGCTCGCGGTTCGAACCAAAGGCGACCTGCGAAGCGCACAGCGGAATGGATTGTCCGAAACAACCCCTCGCGGGGCACGGGAAAGGAATCTGGATTCGTCAAACCATGCAACTGACCCTCACACTTCTCATATGCCTACTGCTCGCCTCATCGTCGCTTCACGCCGATGAGCTTCCAGCGCCAGCCGCTGCAGGCATCAAGCGGAACTGTGTTGGCTGCCACGACGGCTCGTCCAGGAAAGGTAACCTGGACCTGACTTCGCTGGCTTTTGACCTTGAAGATCGCGCCATACAGGATCGCTGGATTCAAATTCACGATCGCATTAAGAAGGGCGAGATGCCGCCCGAGCCGAAGGACTTGCCCGAGTCTGAGAGGGCATTGATGGTTAGGGCGTTGCGCCGTCCCCTTGCAGCGGCAGACCGCGCGAAGATCGAAAAAAGCGGGCGGGGGCCGATGCGGCGACTGAACCGCATTGAGTTTCAACAAAACTTGCGCGACCTCCTAAGCCTTCCGCATCTCGACATTCGCAACCGGTTGCCTCGCGACCGCGAAAGCCATCATTGTGACAAGGTTTCCAGCTCGCTCGACATGTCACGTCTGCAGCTCATTGCGTATCTCGATGCCGTGGAAATCGCTCTTCGTTCAGCCATCGTTTCCACCAATGCCTCACCACCATTGCAAAAACGCCGTGTCGAAGACAAACAGTTAACCGCCAAATGGTTCATCGCTGGCGGGCGGGAGTCGTTGTTCTTTAGTCGCGACTCAAAGGGTATCGATCTGGAACTGCGAGCGCCTCCGCGGGGATACAAACATGAGCCGGATCCATCGGTGGAGTTGGCTCTGTTTCGCTCACCGGGATGGCCCTACGCGGTGTGGCCTGACAAATTGATCGCTCACACAGCGGGAGAATATCGCGTTCGTTTCTCCGCCCGTTCGGTCGTGCAACTGAAAGACTTTGTGCTGAAACGCGGTACGCGTTCCGTGCCGATGACGTTTCGCGCCCGCAAACCAACCAACCACGACATTGCTGAGAACGTGCGCCCCACGGGCGGCATCCTCGACATTCTTCCCGAGGGTCGTGTCCACGAAACGACCGTGTACCTGAAGGAGGGGGAGACGGTCGAGTACGGGCTGCTGGGCCTGCCTTCACCAGAGATCGATGCACAGGGGAAAACGGGATACTATCGTTACCCGCCCTTCCCGGAGGGCGGTCAGCCGGGCGTCGCTTTCCGGTGGCTCGAAATAGAAGGTCCCCTCTCGCCAGCAGCGTGGCCTCCCGCTTCGCATCGGGTGTTGTTTGAGGGCCTTGGCGTTGAGGTGAAGTCGGATCAGCCACAGGTGGAAGCCAAACGGCTGTTGCGTCGTTTCATTCGGCTTGCCGCGCGGGAGCCCGTGCCAGAGGAAGCCATCGCGCCGTTCGAGCAACTCGTCGTCAGAGAATTGAACCGTGGCGAGACGCTTGCCGAGGCCTTGCTGTCCGGTTATCAGGCGTTTCTCTGCTCCGATCTCTTTCTGTACCTGCGCGAGCCGATGGCGGGCGACAATCATTTCACGATCGCCAACCGGCTATCGCATTTTCTGACAGACTCGCGTCCCGATGCGGAATTGGTCAAGCTTGCGCGGCACAAGAAGCTACGCGATCCGGCAACGCTTCGAGCGCAAACGGAACGTCTCATCGCGGGCGACGGCTTTGATCGCTTCGTCAGACATTTCACCGATACCTGGCTCAAGCTAAGCGAGCTGCGCCGCGATGAACCGAACGTTCGCCTCTATCCGGAGTACCGGCTGGATGATTATCTTGTCGAGTCGATGAGCCGCGAGACCCGATCGTTTTTCGCCACGATGATTCGCGAGAATCTTCCCACGCGTTCGATGATTGACGCAGACTTTGCCTTCGTGAACGATCGTCTCGCGAGGCATTACGGACTGCGTGAGGTGAAGGGATCAAACTTGCGGCGCGTTGACCTGCCGAGAAGCAGCCCCTACGGCGGATTACTCACGCAGGCATCCGTTCTGAAACTTTCGGCCGACGGCATGAGCACCTCGCCGGTGTTGCGCGGCGTATGGATCATGGACCGCCTCATCGGCCAGCCGCCGCCTCCGCCACCCCCAGGCATCCCCGCCGTCGAACCTGACATCCGAGGCGCGCAAACGATTCGGGAACTGATTGCCAAACACACCGAATCAAAAACATGCGCCGGCTGTCACGCAAAGTTCGACCCGGTGGGGCTCGCGCTGGAAAACTTCGATGTCCTCGGCGCGTGGCGTGCACATTATCGCGGACTCGAAAAAGGAAAACGCGTGTCCGGCATCGACCGCGCCGGTCACGATTTCAGCTATACGATTGCATCGAAGGTGGACTCCAGCGGTCGTCTCGTCGATGGTCGCTCGTTTGACAATATCCAAGACCTGAAAGGTCTGTTACGGAGCGACTCGCGGCAGCTCGCTCGCAATCTTCTCCACCAGTTCGCGGTTTATGCCACGGGCACGCCCGTTCGCTTCGGAGATCGGGACGAGATCGAGTCCCTACTGGATGCCTGCGCAAACAATGACTACCGCGTACGGGACCTGATGATGGCGTTAGTCAACAGCAGGATCTTTTTGGGAACAAGCCAGAAGACGGCCAATCCATGAACGTTCCACGTATTGCCCCCAACGCATCCCGCCTGCCTCGTCGCGCCTTCCTGCGGGGAATGGGCGTCAGTCTCGCTCTGCCGGCATTGGAATGCATGAGTCCGGTTTATGCTCGCGCAGAGACGCCGGTCGCGGCACCGCGGCGGATGCTCGTTATCGTCAACAATCTCGGGCTCCTTCCGAGACACTTCGCGCCGACAGGAACGGGGAGAGACTATAAGCCTTCGCCGTATCTTGAATTGCTGTCGGATGTGCGCGACGAATTCACGGTCTTCAGCGGGCTATCCCATCCAGGCGTGGATGGCGCGCACAGCACCGACAACTGCTTCCTTACCGCCGCGCCGGGCGCGTTCAAATTCGGTTTTCGCAACACCATCTCACTGGATCAATTCGCCGCCGAACGACTTCCTCAGTCGACGCGGTTCCGAACACTGAATCTGGGCGTCACTCGCCCCAGTGAGGCGGCAAGGCGCAGTCTCTCGTTTACGCGCGACGGAGTCCTGCTTCCCCCCGAAACCAGCCCGGCGAACGTGTTTCGGAAGATGTTTGTTCAGGGCGACGCCGCCGCGGTGCAACGTCAACTCGATCGTCTTCGCCGCCGCGGCAGTATTCTGGACACGCTCAACCTGGAAGCTAGACGCTTCAACCGCACGCTCCCCGCCGCCGATCGAGAGCGGCTCGACCAATACCTCACCTCGGTGCGCGAGGTGGAACAGCGTCTGCAGACTGCCGGCGAGTGGGAGCAGCGACCGAAGCCGAAGACGAGCCGAACTCCTCCTAAGGACATCGGCGACAGTAAGCGATTCTTCGACCAGCTTCGGCTCATGCTCGACATGACAAAGCTTGCCTTCGAGAGCGACTCGACCCGCATCATCACGCTGACCGTGGACACCTTCCGCGCTCCGGTCTTTCGCCTGCCCAATCAGGCAGAGACAACCACGACCTACCACAACCTCAGCCATCACGGCCAGAACGAGGAGAAGTTGCGCCAGCTCGAGGCCGCCGACCGCGAACATCTGTTGCAGTTGCGAAAGCTCATTGATGACTTCGCCGCCAGACCCGAGAACGGTCGGCGCCTGCTGGACCACACGATGATTCTCTACGGCAGTAATCTCGGGGACGCGAACATTCACGACACCACCAATCTTCCCATCCTGCTCGTCGGCGGGGGATTCCGCCACGGTCAACACCTCGCCTTCAACCGCGAGCACAACCGGCCGCTGTGCAATCTGTTCGTTACAATGCTGCAAAACCTCGGAGTCGAAACGGACACTTTCGCTTCCAACACGGGAAACCTGAACGAGATCACTGTTTGAGTTCAGACGTCGACAAGCGCATTGGAAGCACTAACCCTGCCCGATTCATGCTGCGACTACACGACCACTTACAACAGAACCTGGCAAAGCGACGCTTCCGGTGCCGAGATGGCTGAGAGCCGTCAAGAAGCACTTGCCGAGTCCACCAACGGGCAGCTCCCGCTCTTCAACTGAACCTATTGAGGTGACTTCAGCCGAAGCGGGTTAGCTCAATTCGTTCGTGCTGTCGGTTGGACAATCTTCCGCGAGTTTCGGCCTACGGAAACTGAGGGCGGTGACGGAGCCGCTGCAATTACGAAATCAAATCGACGACAACCTGAACCTGGCCTCGAACTCCCACTCCGATTACGCTTTTCGCGACCTAGGTGGGCGTGTCCTTGGTCAGTTGGGCGAGCACCGCCTGCGAATTGATCGCATCAGGCAAAGCCGAGAAGTGTTTTCAATTCACGCAGAGTGTTTGATTTCTGCTAGTTCAGACGCTTCAGAACTTGCGTGACACGTGCACGGCTTACACCAAGAAACCTAGCCAACTCAGCGCGCGATTCGCATTCACCGGAGTCGAGCAGCGACTGGTAGTATAGTGCTCGTTCCATGCCATCTGGGCGGGGCTTCTTCTGTTTGGATTCTCGCTTTGGTCTGCTCGAAGCGGACTTCCACGCGTGTAATGTAACGAGTGGCCCTCGACGCAACCTCTTGACAGCAAAGGCACCTAGCTCGACGAACCCGCGGTTCGGATTGAGACCGCCTCGGGGAGCTCTTCTGATGATGGCTGCTGGTAAGCAATTTAGCAGTCATTTTTTGTGCCCCGACCGTCGCCATATCAGCAAGTATGTCAAAGGGTTGGCGAAATTCGGGCGTCAACTCGCCACCGGCCCAAAACGAGTTCGATAGTACGAATTCCAGCAAACGGCGTTTCTCACTCGCCGATTGCTCTGTGAACAGGTCCGCGGCTCGATTGGCCAGTTCCATCAGGCCGATGCCTTCGTCCATATAGGACTTTGAAGCGTTTCATGCTCTTCTAGCCGGCAGCGAATGTCCTGCTGGTCCTCACGCCATTCGGCTGACTTCTGCTCATAGAAACGTTCGCCGATCTTTCCATCTAGCTTATTGACGTACATTGCCTCAAGCCGCTTGTACTCCTTCTGTAGCTTGTCAACGACTTGTCGCTGGTAACGAGTCTCGTCGTAGTGACTTTCCTTGAGAGCAGTTCGAATCCATTCCAGCACTTCTTCATCAAAGCGAAGCATACTAAGGATGTCCCCCCCTTTTCTTCTCCTCTCGGCGATGATAGTACTGATCGACATTGTTATAAGATTCTTCTTGGTTCAGGGTGACACATAATATGAAGCACTTCATATCCCTCATTCCCTTGTTTTATTTCGTACTAGTCGCACATTGCACTGGTGCTGATTATTACATCGATTCGGTTAACGGATCCGACAACAATGACGGTCTCTCAATACGCAATCCGTGGAAGTCGCATACGAAAGTGGAATCAGCATCACTGGCGGCGGGAGATGTAATCCACTTCAGGAAGGGGTCTGCCTTCTCCGGAAATATTCGTATCAGTGTATCCGGCACAGCTGCCAAGCCAATACGGCTGACTTCCTACGGGACAGGCGAGCTGCCCAGGTTTACCAATCCCACTACCCGTGATGCCAGCGGCAACGCGATTATCCTGGGCGGCGACTACATCATCGTAGAACACCTGCATTTTCACGATACCCCGGGGGAGCACGTATCGGGGATGATCATCATGACGAGACTGGCCGCACTGCGTATTGAACACGGTGCGAATCATTGCATTATCCGCAACAATGAATTCATCAAGACCGGCCAGGGCATCATGTCAGCTGGCGAGCATACCTTGATAACAGAGAATTATCTGGATGGACCGAGTTATGCACTGTGGCGAACGTCGAAAAGCAGCTGGGGACCGATGGGGATACACTTAAACATCGGCAACCAGGAAGTGTCATACAACACCATTAAAAACTTCGGGACCAAAGACAGCCCATGGGGTTCAGACGGCGGTGCTATCGAAATCGATTGCGGCAGATTTCATAAGAAAAACATCTACATTCATCATAACTATTCAGAAGGAAATGCTGGGTTCATTGAATCCAGCTGGGATTACGATTGGCCGCGATATCGACAGGAAATCTATAACTGGAGAGTGTCCTTCAACGTGTGCTACGATGGACAATCATGGCTGTTCATGTTGGCCCCATGCAATGGCATCTATTTCGATCACAATACGATAGCCAGATACAATGGATTCGGCAGGTCCCAAAATGCCTGCGCCCGGATTGATGTTCGGGGAGGGAGCCCTGTCGGCAAACCTTCTGGAGCCCATTTCAGGAACAATCTGTTTATCTATTCGTCCTCTCCTTATACCGGCAATCGATCTGGCGGCGCCCTGAAAACAGCTAACTGGTACTCAAAGTATCGATCCGCCAACACGAAATATCAGGGTGACAGCAATCAGGCAGGAAGCGGCGATCCGGGCCTTCTCGATCTCGATAAACAAGATTATCACCTCAAACCAGATAGCCCATTACGCGGTAAAGCAATCAACCTAAGCGAGTTCTATCAATCGGACTTCGACGGTCGTCCATTGC
>Ga0315331_10003597_pt1 | contig 11718 bp, 11 predicted proteins | sample M160m34915metaG_FD_203456 | JGI IMG/M metagenome (GOLD analysis project Ga0315331, IMG submission 203456) | Ammonia-oxidizing marine archaeal communities from Monterey Bay, California, United States - M1 60m 34915 | ecosystem: Environmental > Aquatic > Marine > Intertidal zone | place: USA... | reverse complement strand
TCTTTGTCAGCAAGTTGAAAGCAATCACTTAAGACGCGCTGGAATTTTTTTTGATCCTGGATAAGATGGTCAGCAGGTAAAACTGCCATGACTCCACAAGGATCCCTTTGCTCGACAATGGCAGCTCCCAGCACAATCGCGGCACATGTGTCCCTGCCACAAGGTTCAGCGATCACATTCTGCCTGGGTAAACCGGGTAGTTGCCTCCTGACACCTGCAGCTTGTGCACGATTGGTGATGATCAGAATGTTTTCGATGGGTGCAACAGGCAGCACGCGCTCAACGGTCTGCTGCAGTAGTGATTGATCACCAAACAATGTAATTAACTGCTTGGGAGTTTTCTCTCGACTCATCGGCCAGAAGCGTTCACCTCGGCCACCAGCCATGATGATGATATAACGCGCAGATCGCTTCATGATCGTATTGCCTATACTTCCTTGACGGCCTGAGCCAATGAACCAACAAATTGGGACACGGTTGGAACCAGGGTATCTGATTTCCCTTGTTCAGCGATCTGATTGACAATTGCACTTCCCACCACAATGGCATCCCCCATTTCAGCCACTGCTTTTGCTTGATCTGGATTGGAGATCCCGAAACCGACGGCAATCGGAAGATCAGTGTGTTGATGAATACGGTCTATCATACTTGAAATATTTCCAGATACCTTGGATTGCATACCGGTGACGCCTTCACGGGAAACATAGTAGATGAAGCCCTTACCATGCTCCACAATGGATTTAATCCGGCTGTCAGGCGTCGTTGGAGCCACCAGAAACACAGGACACAGTTCCGATTCTACCATTAATTGACTGTAGTCTTCCGATTCTTCAGGCGGCAGATCAAGGATCAGAATTCCATCGACACCTGCAGCGGCACTGTCTTTGATGAATGCGCCCAATCCATAGCGATGAAGCAGATTATAATAGACAAAGAAAACGATGGGTATTTGAGAATCAAGTCGAATCATCTTGACCGTTTCAAGCACTTTGGAAGGTGTGGTGCCTGACTCAAGCCCGCGCTGCGCAGCCATTTGATTCACTGGTCCATCAGCCAAAGGGTCACTGAAGGGAATACCTAACTCCAGGACATCAGCCCCCACTTCATCGAATGCCAAGGCCAACTCACGCGTTGCCTCAAGGTCTGGGTCACCTGCGCCCATGTATACAACCAAGCCTTTTTGCCCTTTTTCTTTCAAAGCGCCAAAACGCTCCTCGATACGATTCATAAATGGAATTCTTGAGGCTCCTCATTCAGGATGCAAGCCAATCTTCTGTATCCTGAGCATCGAAAGAGGAAAACGCTTATAAGAACCTGATATCCCACAACAGGATTGCCCTCTTTCAGCTATACGTTTAGATTTGGCCCATGAGTGACACTTTGGTGCACATATCACTGCGTGAAGGAACGGAAAATGAGGCCCGGAAAACAGAAAGCATTCGGCCTAATGATCCGCTTTCCAAGGAAATCCTACGCCTTAAGACGGAACTTAATGCCGTTTTATTGGCTCATAACTACCAGATCCCCGAAATTCAGGACCTGGCAGATTACGTCGGGGACTCCCTTGGGCTAGCGCGACAGGCCGCAGAGACGGATGCAGAGGTGATTGTTTTTTGCGGTGTCCATTTTATGGCTGAGACAGCAAAAATTCTGAATCCCGATAAACTGGTCCTGTTGCCCGACCGCAATGCCGGATGCTCTCTGGAAGAAAGTTGTCCGGCAGCACAACTCAAAGCCTTTCAGGATGCCAACCCGGGCATTTACACCATAGCCTATATCAATTGCAGCGCCGATGTTAAAGCGCTCAGCGATGTGATTTGTACCAGCGGCAATGCAATGAAAATTGTCGAAGCAGCGCCCAAAGACCGTGACCTTCTTTTTGTACCGGACGAAAATCTGGGCTCATGGGTGATCGAACAATCCGGGCGCCCCATGGAACTCTGGAAAGGGAACTGTTATGCCCACGTGGAATTCACGGCAGACAGTATCCTTGCGATTCGTGAAAAGCATCCTGATGCCCCACTGGTCGCGCATCCAGAGTGCACAAAAGCCGTACGCCTTCTTGCTGATGAAATTTGTTCGACCGAAAAAATGGTTGATTTTTGTCAGTCGCACACTGCTTCCGCTTTCATTATTGCCACTGAAGCAGGCATGATTCACCGACTGAAAAAGGAATGCCCGGACAAAGCATTCATTCCAGCTCCTACAGACAACTGTGCATGCAATGAGTGCAAATACATGAAAATGAACACACTCGAGAAACTTCACGCGTGCATGCTCAACAAATCTCCATGTGTCAGTATGCCAAAGGATACGTTGGACAGGGCAAAATTACCTATCGAGCGCATGTTGGAAATGTCCACGTAAAAGCCCGGGTCCCAGAACAGTCAGGGAGCTAGGCGGGCTTTCTTCCATGCGCCGTCTTCATCCAAGGTATATTGGATCCGATCATGAAGACGGCTTGGACGCCCCTGCCAGAACTCTATTGTGCGAGGAATCACCCTGTACCCACCCCAGAAGGAAGGTAGAGGAACTTCACCACCTGAAAACTTGCGCTTAATCTCGTCAAATTTCATTTCAAGGAGCTTGCGTGTGGTGATGATGCGGCTTTGACTGGATGCCCACGCCCCTATTTTGCTGTCGACCGGCCGGGTAACAAAATATTTCAGCACTTCGCTGCGGGGCATCGATTCAGCCTTGCCATTGATAATCACCTGACGTTCAAGGGATAGCCATGGAAACAAAAGAGAGACATTTGAATTGGATTGAATATCTACAGATTTGTTACTTTCCAGATTGGTAAAAAAATTGAACCCATGTCGATCGTAACCTTTGAGCAACACCGTGCGCAGGGAAGTTTGCCCCTGTGATGTCGAGGTTGCCAAACTCATGGCGTTGGGCTCCAGCAATTGCGCCTTGCAAGCCTGCTCGAACCAAACCCCAAATTGATCGACGGGATGATCACTGACGGAGGATTCGTCCAATTCTCCCTTGGTATAATTTCGCCTCAAATCTTGAATTTCCTGATCACTCATTCGTTGATTACTATGCTACATGGCGGGAACTGAATCAATCATCTTGGTTCGCAAGAAGAATTTAAACTGGCTCTGAACCAATGCTGAACTAGTCTACTTCTATCTCACTGAACCAAATCATGAGATCGAAAACAGGCATGGCGAATGTGATACTCGCCTCTCGCTTTAAGAACTGCTCAAAGCGTATGGAGAAATCGATTTGAATCGACATGTCCGCCTTGTTTTGAAGTGGCGGCGCGAGTCTCATTTGTTTGCATGGTATAATTCATCGGCCACCCCATTTATCTATATAGCACCTAACACTAAAAATTCATGATCAAACGAATATTTCTGCTGGAAATCGCATTGCTATTTGTCGTTACTGCCCATGCTAACCTCCATCAGCCAAATGTGATTGTCATCTATACCGATGATCAAGGATACGGGGATGTCAGTGCCTTGAATCCTCAGTCAAAATTCAAAACACCCAATCTTGATCGTCTGGCGAGGGAAGGCATTGCATTCACTCACGGGCACAGCTCAGACTCAGTCTGTACTCCTTCACGCTACGGTTTACTCACCGGTCGTTATGCCTGGCGAACAAAATTGAAAAAAGGAGTTTTTGAGGCAGAAAATAAATGCCTGATTCCGGATGACCGCATGACTTTGGCGACTCTTTTTCAAAACAAGGGTTATCACACTGCGATGGTAGGCAAGTGGCATCTGGGTATGGATTTCCCAGGCAAACCTGACAAACGGGATTGGTCTATGCCTGTAGTGGATATGCCGCTGGACAAAGGCTTCGATTATTTTTATGGAATCCCGGCTTCATTAAACTATGGCGTACTTGCCTGGTTTGAGGGCCGTTATGCAACAATCCCCCCTGTATTCTATACAAACAAAAAAAAGAACCCCCGTCACATGGATTACCGTATCATGCCACCTTACGAAAAACTCCCCGGCAATTCGGTAGATCCGACACGACTTATCAAGACAAACTTTGAAATCGCAGAGGATTTCATTGATAATCAATGCCTCACTCGCTTTACGGACAAAGCAGTCCAATGGATTCGTGACAAAAAGCAGGATGCACTTAATGGAAAACCATTTTTCCTGTATCTACCTTTCACCTCTCCTCACTACCCTGTTTGCCCATTACCCAAGTTTCACGGCCAGGGTCTGGCTGGCGCATATGGAGAATTCGTTATTGAAACAGATCATCACGTTGGAAGAATCCTGAGTGCTCTAAAAAAGATGGGCTTGGACAGCAATACGCTTGTCCTGTTCACCAGCGACAACGGACCGGAAAATTCATGGAAAGGAAGAATCAGCGAATTCGATCATGACAGTCGGGGTGGATTAAAAGAAGGCAAACGATCCGTTTATGAGGGAGGCCACCGTGTTCCCTTTCTGGTTCGATGGCCGAATGGCATTCAAGCTCCGGGGCGAAGCTGGAACAAAGTAGTTGGACAGGTGGATTTATTGGCCACATTCGCCGAGCTCATAGGTGCCAAATTGCCTGATTCGGCCGGTGAGGATAGTCAGAGCTTTGTATCTGTTTTATTTGATCGAAATGCTATTCATAAGCGTCAACCACTTATCAGTCATGGAAACGATGGAAGGTATGCGATCACGAAAAACGAATGGAAACTTATCATGCCTTCAATGAACAAGCAGGCCGAACTCTACCACTTGCTTCATGATCGGTCGGAAAGTCAAAATATAGCGTCTTCTCACCCTGATAAAGTTAACTCACTGACTCGTCATATCAACACCATCATCAAACAAGGCCGCACCACGCCCGGCCCCAGGAAGTCAAATGATACCGATTACTGGAAGGACCTTACATGGATGACAAAGGAAGAATACAGGACCAATTATTAGTGCATTGTTTGACCACAATGATGTTCGGTTCATCCGCCTTGGAATCTGCCCGGGCTTCCTCATGGTTCGGGATCGAAAGTGCGTGCAGCACCATAATGGGCAACCGAATACACCACCTTGTTCTTGTCTTCTTCATGGATCTATTCCTCCTGGAGTTTGCAACCTTATTCAACATCCATATCGGGATCTTGATTTTTGGTTGAGACAGGATTGGGTCGTGCCACCGATCCACCTTTAAACCTGACAGCATATGAACTCCATTCGGTCCGCGGTGCCGGATAATCTGTGCTGATAAACTGAGCACCACTCAAGAGTGCCTTGGTAAGCTGTGAACGATCATCGATACGAGCCTGCACTGTATCTGCATCCGCGCGCGTCCGGACCATGAAGCCCTGACGGACCAGTGATTGAATCCGGTCGAATTGAAGAACAGGATCATTGATTTTGAACCAAGCCGCCGCCGGGTGCCCCTCGTCCACACTGGTAAATAGCAATCGGCCTTCAAGGCTAGGATTACCTTCCAGATAAAGGTTCCTTTTGGCATCCGTGTTATCCAGGGCAAACATCAACTGACCTCGGACCTCATCCAACAGGGGCCACCCATTGGTCAGGATGGCCTCTCGCAGACTGGTATGATTTTTCCTGATGTCGTCGGGCGTGATCAAATCATTCGTTTCAAAGACTGACAGAATCTCCGCTTCAAGATTCATGAGCAAAGTGCGATCAAACGGAACCGGCTGCGTATACTCAGGTCCGATGGGCCTGTCTTTAAGTTCGACCATAACAAGAATGGGGACGTGCCTTGAGTGTTTTTGGGACCAATCGCGCACTTCCTGCAGGGCTTTCACAAAAGTCAAAACCGTGGACTGATAGTCAATATCAGGAACGTGAAGGACCTTGAATCCTGATTTCTCAAGAAGGCCATGCGGATCGTGGTCAGGGATCGAAGGCAGTCCGAGTTCCTCTGCAGTCGTGGGCCCGAGCGGATGTGCAAAAAGTCCGCCCTCGGGATCCGCAAAGACGTCCAGTTCGATTTTTCGCATGCCGTATTTGGAAAACTGTCTTGCAAGAGGTACATGCCCATAATCCAACGAACTTGCGGTGTTTTCACTTTGTTGCCGGAGCGCTTCCATGACGGATGGATGGATGTTCATTTTGTAGGAATTATGCGTTCCTATGACCTGAATCTGGTTAAACCTCAATGGTTGCTCTGCATTCAAGCAAAAGGCTGAGCAAAGACTACTGATGCAGGCCATGATGGCCCAATATTTGAGTTTCATACTAATATTCGTGAGAAGGTGACATTTGTTGTCCGAAATTTGACCACACCAAACGATGAAAATAAACAACAACTAAACGCCGCACTTTTGAGTTATCACCCGCTGCACTATTGGAATGTCATTCACAATCCACGGACATTCCTTCGTGTATTCGGAGATCAAGGCTATATTGAGAGTGTTTGTGTGCAAACTTTCCAAATAACAAAAATCCCATTCAGATTGGAAACGTTCATCCGCAAGAAGGCTGTTCTCTGGAAATTGAAGGTTTTCTGGGGATTTCTTTTGCATGGGGCTTTTTTAACACAGGAAAAGACACCATAAAACACCTGCGCACGAAGACGATTGTGTTATGCATTTCTGTTGTGCGTTCAAGAATATTAGAGCCTGTATACTCTTTAAACCATTTGTGGTGTATAGCTTAAAGAAGTGAGGGAATTTTGAATAATGGTGCGGCTAAAAGGATTCGAACCTTCACGGGATACTATCCCACTACCACCTCAAGGTAGCGCGTCTGCCAATTCCGCCATAGCCGCTCGAAAGAAGAGGATTGGTATACGATTCAATCTTCCGGTGCAAGCGGTTTTTTAGGTAATATGCAACTCAGTGACAAAGACCAGCACATCGTGCGTGAGATATGGGACGCAGACCTTAGTCTCTGCGAGGTTTGGCGCACCCATAAGGGCGCACAGGCCCTTGACAAGGTACCCTTTGAAGGTGCCACTGCAGAATATCTGAACCACTTGAGGACTGCAGAGAGGTCACCGGCTTATATCAGGGGCATGGGATACGTGCTCGCAGAGTTTAGAGACTTGTTATTGGACCGTGATTTGAATGCTCACACTACTTCATTACTGCAGCGTGAAATGAAACACACACGCAATGCCCATCACAAACGAGCAAGGATGTCATCTTTCTATGCATGGTGCCAAAAAAAGGGCTATATCAGGAAAGCCCCGGACCTGACTACTGAGAGAGTCTCCACAGCACCCAGGGCTTGTGGGTCACTTGGAGTTGAGCAGTGCAAATCTCTGATTGAGCATTGCCCTGAATCTCTGAGAGGTCACCTGTGGCTTCGACTTTGCATGGGCTTGAGGGTGTCAGAAGCAAACAACACAGAAATGCTTGAGTTGCGCGATAGGTTTTTAATTGTGGCCAAAGCAGCCAAAACAAGGACAAGGAGAGTCATGGAATTGCTTGATGGTCATGAGCAGTGGTGGAAAGCAGTCAAGCCGCTGAAAAGTCTACGGGAGAGGTTTGAGCAATTGCGTGAATCAGCAGGAATCCATGATTTGCCAAGGAACGCTATGCGTCAGACCGCTGCAAGCCACTGGCTCAACTTCTACCAAGACGAAGCCAAGGCAGCACTCCACTTGGGACACTCCCCAGCCATGCTTCACAGGCACTACAAGGCACTGGTTACACGCAGAGAGTCAGAGGAGTTCTTTGAGCGTTGGCGTTGATTGAGCCTTGTGGGGTTTTGTTTGTATGTCAGTGGGAGGTAAGAAAAAATTGTCCAACCAATCAAGCATAGCCTTGCAAACAGATAAGATGGGGATTGCTGCGTCGAGTGCTGCGCGCGCATGTAAGCATTCTATCAGGATTCTAGTATTGAGGTTTTTCGTAATTTGTTGGATTGTCAAAATCCTATGATTCCTCCGTATTTGCGATTAACTCTGGCATGCTGTCTGATGAATTACGGCTGCGGAACTCATTGGCAACAGCCGACAGTCCGCTCACAATTAGTTAACCCTAGTTTTCAGCCTTTGCGGCAGGACTCTGTACCTGGGCCTCAAAGGGATAATCACGACCAGTCACGACCTGGATATGTAGTTCCATGAGAACTACTGATAAGGAATCAACAACCCTCACAAGGTTTTAAGTCTTGTGCGTTTGGGGTGACCCGTCGCCTCAGGTATACTGCAGAAAAAAGAAGGCGCCGTCATTGGGGCCACTTCCCCAAACCAGCACAGCGCATTCCAACCCCCTGACTATAATCACCGGCGCGCCGCCAACCTCGCGCAACGTAGCATCACCTCAGGTAACAGCATTTCACCGATTCACTGTAGCAACTAAACAGTAGCATGAGTGAGCCTCACTGAGGCATTGTTGAATCATCGGTCGAGGGCATCGGCCGAAATGTTCAGAAGCGACACTCCGCCCTCTCACTTTCCTACCAATAGTGAGGGGGCGTCTTGTTTCTTGCAACGGGCTACGCCATTTCCAATGCATTTCATCGATTCACTACAGCAATCAATCAGTGGCACGAGTGAGGGTCAATGAGTCATATTGAATTTGTAGCTACTCGGTAAATCCTCTCTGAGTAGTTACTATTCTGTCTATAATAACGTGTGCAGGCCACCTGCCCTCTCACTTTCCTACCAAAGGTGAGGGGGCTTTTTGTTTCTTACTACAGGTTAGCCCCTATGCGCAGCATTTCACCGATTCACTGTAGCAACCAATCAGTAGCATGGGAGAGCGTCATTGAAGCATATTCGAAGCGTTGATGCGTATATCGACCAGAACCCTCTAGTTCAGTGACGCCCTCTTGCTTCCTCAAAAAGTGAGGGGGCGTTTGGTTTATTGCAATAGGCTACACATTTTCCAGAATCACCAGAAATTTTGTGTGAGTTTATGAATATTTCAGGAGACGGCTTGAGGTAGGAATACTCTTGCTTCGAATAAGATTGATAAACGTTTTACCATCGAGAAATTTATTGAGAATCTCAAATTTATTAATAACATTTTATCCACATGAATATTGATTTAAGTAATCCAGACGGCCAAGGTATATTTGCAATTACAGCTATACAACACAAAGGGCAAGTCATGACTGCTCACATGGAAGGCAAGGTTGAAGGGTATGGGCTGGTCCGGTTGACCCATGATTATGAACATATTTCAAATGTTGGACATGACGAGCGTTCAGGGGGAACTATAAGTGGAACTGCTGAGGCTATTTTGGATAATGGAGGTGTCGTCAGTACTCCTCATATGGGGACTTTCACTCGAGATGGAGGTAAAATGACTGTTTACTTTACCGATTATGTCACAAACGGAGATTTCAATTTTGTTAGATTTGAAGTTGACCTTATAAGTAAATCTTCAAACGTCTCTTTTTGGTCACTCAAATAAATTCTATCAGGCATCCCCTGGAACCTTACACTGTTGACGCGTCATTTTTCTCGTTAAAACTGGATGTAGGGTTTGGCCATAGTTTCTTTTTCATCTCGGGCCCATCGGCTTTATATAGCCCACAAGACTGGCAGTCTCATCATCCTGCTGATGAGGGGATTTTTGTTTCTTGGGACATCATCGTTTCGAAAATCACTTGAAATTTTTGTGTGGGTATATGGATATAACACAGGGCCTGAAGGGGAATATGCCTCTTTTTTTTGGCAGATTTAACATTTGTTTTTTTGCCCGAATATACTAACAAAAAGTATGAAGTCACTTGGAGAGATAGAAGAAAAGCTTGCAAAAAAAGCCAAACCAGTTCTTGGATTCAAACCATCTTCAAAATTCAAAAGAGGGCCAATTGGGATTCTAATTTATGTTATTTGTGGGATTATTGTTTTCATCTCATTGAGAAGCGCGGGTGTGTTTTAAGCACATCCATGAGGGTTGACCGCAGGCCATATACGTTCCTACCTATGAGTCCCTCTCATAACTTCACTCTTTCGGCTAGATTGGCCGTTTACCAAACGCTCATTCTTGCCAGTTTTGACGTCTTTTTGTCGCTTTTTTAGCGGCGTTTTTTTGGCCAGTTTCTGCGCAAGAAGGCAGCTAAAACTTTCCAAAAGCTGGCCAAATACCAAATCCAATCGGCCACTTTTCGTCCACATTTCAGCCAACTTGGTTCCCAGTCGCTCATGTCTAACTTTCTACCCTAGAACGAACGATTAGTGAACGCTTATTTCTTGCCACTTTTTGGCCACCGGTTTGCAGTTAGTTTGCAGGAGAGATTATCAAGGGTGACGGAGAAAAAAATCAGTGCAAAGGCAGACAGACAAGCCTAAGGAATTTCTTAGAGTGGTTGAGGAGTAAAGGCTGTTTGTGCCATTTTAGCTAGAATGAGCTACGAATTCATTGTTACAGAAATGTAACTAGGTGAAAGGTGCCCTCCCATGATAATTTCTAAATTCCCACCATTCAGAACCAAAAATAGTGTCGCGTTAGGTATACGCTGAGGGCGGGAGGCATCACCTCTCGCTCCAATACCTCAGAGGGGTGCAACATCTCAAATCTTGGGTTGTGTTCCCATCAAACCTTCGTTTCTGTTCCTAGCCAGTCCTTCCACCCTAGCCAACCCGAGTTCTTGTAAACATGCTGTGGAGCCTTTGGGATACTCGAAGGCAGAAGGCCTGACTTAGAAAACACCACCCAATCCTATTTAGGTAAACACTGGTCGCGTTGGCAACCAGTGTCTTATTGTTCGAAAAGCAAGGGATTAGTTCATTCTCAATTAGTTCCACTGTTTAAGAATTTTAACAAGCCCATTATCGACTGGATTTTCAAAATTTTTAGTAACTTCCACATGCTTTTGAAATTTTTCTGATGTCATGTATGTATTCATAATCTCAACATATTCTCTATAGTTATCAAAAGTATGCAGGTAGTAATGAGTGGATGCATCTGCTCCCGCAATGTGCTAACCTAAGCCAACGGAGTTATCTTTTCTTAGATGGGCAAAATCCTTCGCGAAAACCTGAAACATGCTTACGGTTTTCTCGGGCTTAGCCGAATTGACCTTCCAGCAACCATAATAAGTGGAGCTTTTTTTCGTATCAGGTCGAACATTTTTTCCTCCGAAATGGAAAAGACGAATGCCCCTTATGGTTTTTTGAATATCAACCAACCCCCTTAAGGAATGCATAAATTTTATGCGGCTTGACTGATTTTCTTCCGACATTAAATCTGCGAGCACCTCACCGCTTCGGCTAGAAAAATTAATTTCGTGAGTTGCGCTTGTGGAAGAGAAAATCTTTTCCCCCAATGTCACTTTGACTTCTGATGGTAAAGATTTGGATATTTCTCCCAGCAACGAAATTAATGGCGTTTCATTTTCTGAGGCAACCTTGATGTCCATGTGAATAAACTCAAAACTCGCTTCAGTCTGAGCTGCTAGGATTTGTAGTTGACTGAAAAAAATTAAAATTGCGACTGATAAGGTGGTTCCGGTTTTTCGAATCCGCTTGAGTTGCCTACTAATTGGGTGGATAAGTTAAATCGCACACACTCCTCTCAATCCTCACGGGAATCAGGAGCAACAACAAGTGACGTTGCATTTGTTCAGGAACGTTAGATTCCAGAGCATTTCACCGATTCACCAAAGCAACCAAACAGTGGCATGAATTCAAATCATTGAAGCATAGTCCTAATTGTAATTGCTCGGTGATGCGAAGCTGGGCAGTTGCAGTTCCGTCTATAATAACGTGTAGACGTCTACCTGCCCTCTCACTTTCCTACCAAAGGTGAGGGGGCTTTTCTTTTCTTAAAACGGACATCATCGTTTCCAAAATCACCAGAAAATATTGTATGGG
>Ga0315331_10003595_pt1 | contig 11719 bp, 10 predicted proteins | sample M160m34915metaG_FD_203456 | JGI IMG/M metagenome (GOLD analysis project Ga0315331, IMG submission 203456) | Ammonia-oxidizing marine archaeal communities from Monterey Bay, California, United States - M1 60m 34915 | ecosystem: Environmental > Aquatic > Marine > Intertidal zone | place: USA... | reverse complement strand
TGCGCCCCGGGAATCAACGCCATCAAATCCGTATCGGCCACTGCGATCGCGATCCGATTGGCAAGTATCAATGAAAAGAAACTCACAATGTCAGCGTAGGTAAAGGTCTCACCACAGATAAACGGCCCAAACTGCGTCAACCGGGCCACCGCCGCACAGCCTTTCGGCAAGTCACGCTGCATCTCCGAAACCGTCAAGTCAGCGACGGGTTTACCCCGAAGACCACCCAGGCCCCGACGGGCGACCAGCTCAACATTGAGCTCTATCACCTGGGAAATCTCTCTGGCTTTTGCCTGAGCAAAGGCATCAAGTGGCAACAACGGTGCATCGCTTTCTAGAGACTCCAAATACTCAAGGATCGGTAGCGATTCTGAGAGGAATCCATCTGGGGTTTCGATGCAGGGAATCTTCCCCATTGGGCTTTGATTGAGATAAGCAGGATCTTGGGAAGGCGGCGTGAGGACCTCTTCAAAGTCGATGCCCTTTTCGATCAATGCCACCTTAACCATATTGTAGTAGTTACTGATTGGCGCGCCATAGAGTTTGATCATCGTCATTCCTTGTTCGGTGATTTTGAGTTGTGCTAATGAGTCGCTATTCTATTAAGCGCTTGCGACAAGTAAACCGAAAGTTAGAGGAACAGGACCTATGAGAATCGGATATATCAATGTATTTGTATCCAATCTTCAAACTGCCATCGATTTTTACACGGATATATTGGGTTTCAAGTTAAAGATGGCAGAGCATCAGTTTGGCTATGCTGCTTTTGAAGGCCATAACGTCAGCTTTGCTCTGGCGGAAACGGACGATTCCAGCCTCTTTGGCCGGCACACTGGCATTGGCTTTATCGTCGATGATATCGACAGCGTTTACCAGACCCTGCTCGCCAAAGGCGTCTCTTTTGAAATGCCGCCAACAGAGCAGCCCTGGGGAGGAATTCTTGCCTTGATGAAAGACCCGGATGGCAATATCTTTTACTTAGATCCTCTGTTAACCCCTACCCATAAAAATTAGGCTCGGTTTTCCGAAACTGTCAATCATCTCAACCCCTAGTCTGCAGCGGGCATTGCGTGAGCACCTTCACAGATTGCAAGTTAACCGGAAACTGCTACGACTGCACAAACAAACTCGGCTACAAGCAGGCTGGCGTTCTGCTTTGCTCATACAACCGCCGCACCTCGGACGCAGTCAAGCCCTGTGCCAAAGCCTCTCGCATCCCTACCCGCTAATTCAATTTATCTCTTCATTCTTGGCGCTCTGACCTTGGCGCTCTGACGCCAATCTCGGTCATCATGGGAGGCAAGGCTTCTCAAACGTCAGGCGGAGAAGCCCGGCTGGGCCCCCACTGACACCTCGTGATAGATTGGGTCATTGTGAAAATGAAAGGATCATCTGATGACAGAGAAAATATTAGCGGGAGACTATCGTTCACCTCGGCAAATGCTTGCAGATCAGGAATACGGTGGCCATACCTCTATTCATGACGATGAAACCGCCGAACGGCTGGGTTTCCAGGCCGGCCCTATCGAAGGCCCAACGCACTTCAGTCAATTCGTGCCCTTACTTGCAGAGCTCTGGGGCACCGCTTGGTTTGAAAACGGCTGCTTGTCCAGCCATTTTCAAAACATGTGCGTTGAAGGTGATGCGGTCAAAGCGTTTGCTCGTTTCAATTCTGAGCAACCCTTCTCGGCTCAGATTTGGGCTGAGAAAGAAGACGGCACGCCTGTGCTGACGGGAACAGCCAGCCTCCCGGACGAGTCCGGGCAGCACCCTGAAACCGAGCTCGAACGCCGCCTTAATAAGCTCACGCCGCCAGGATCCCTGGTTATTTTGGAAAATCTATCCGTGGGTCAGCGCGGCGCGGCACCTGAACCGGTCATCATGGACTTCGATCAGAATATGGGCGCGTTATATCCGTTTTCTCTTAAAGAAAAGCTCGAGAAAATCACGGAAGGTTCTCCCTGGTATGATCCGGTAACCGCTGCAGACTCCCCTTGGGGCGGCGCGATTATCCCCCTGGAGATGATCAGCGTCTTAGCCGAATATTCTAGTCGTCTCGCAGCATGGCCCGTTAAAGGCCCTGCCATCGGTCTGTTTGCCGACCTTGAAATTCGACTCCTCAATGGGCCGCTTATGGTCGGCGTTCCCTACACCATTACCCGAGAAATCGCCGCGCTTTCAGAGAGTCGTCGAACCGAGTCGTACTGGGTGAGAACCCTCATTTCAGATGCGACAACCCACGAACCAAAAGCCTCGGTCTTACTCAATCACGCGACCTTAAAGGCATCTTACGAGGGTTATCCAGGGTTGTCCGACTGACCTGATCCTAGGAAGGCCCCATTAAAAGGGACGGATCACCTTCTGTCCCAGGCTGAATGACTGAGGCCAACTTTCTTAAGGCGCAGGTTTTGAGCCTTAGGGTCAACCCAGGTCGCTCATCCTAAGATTTTGGGTCAGCGTGAATGGGGTCAACCCAATACAAGCCCTCAGGATCTTCGACCACCGGGATATCTAGGTTGACGACCTGAGGCTCTTGATTGCTTCTAATGAGCACGCATTCCAGAGCCGTCTCATCGCTCGCATTGATTTCTTGGTGAGGGACAAAGGGCGGCACATAAATAAAATCACCGGGACCCGCCTCACACACATATTCAAGCGCCGCACCCCAACGCATTCGAGCACGTCCCTTGAGGATATAAATAATGCTTTCAAGGTCGCCATGGTGATGTACGCCCGTCTTGGCGTCGGCGTGAATGTGAACTGTGCCTGCCCACAACTTCTCGGCTCCCGCTGTCGCACGGGTAATGGCGGCCGCGCGATTCATACCTTCGGTCTGCGGCGTATTGACATCCAAGTGATCACCGCTGATGACCTTGACCCCTTGGGTTTTCCAATCGATTTCGCTGTCAGCCATGCTGATCTATCTCCATGAATCTCTGCTCAAATGCTTGGAGCACTATAGCGGGTTCCCCTGCCTCAAAACCAGTTGCTCAAAAAATAAACCGCTGGAAAGCAGGTTCAGTAACGAATCAGGCAAAGGCCAAATCCTGCGGGCTCACATGATCTTCGAGATACCGGCGTAGGAAAGCCAAAAAACGCGCCAAAAGCAGAAGGATTACCGTATACAATGATCCATCCTGGGCATCTCAATTACTCAGCGACTGCCTACCACCACTCATGACGATTCTTCGTCACATTATCATTCAGGAACACACCGTCATGACGATTCTTAAAGGCTTCTTCAAGATGATCTGGTCAGTGTTAAAGACCGCGCAGACCCTACTGTTCGGAACATTGGCGTTCTTTTTACTGTTGGCACTACTCACAGCGCCTTTTTCAAGCAGTGGGCCTGAAATCCCTGAAGGCGGTGCGTTAGTCGCTGAGCTGAGCGGAATCCTTGTGGAACAAAAAACCGACGCCGACCCTTTTACCATGATCACCCAGGAGGGCCCACCGCCCGAGGTGCTAATCACTGACGTGACCGATGCCCTAGGTCAAGCCGCCAGTGACGACAGGATCAAACTTTTGGTACTCGATCTCAACCGATTCAATGGCGGTATGATGCCGCACCTTGAAATCATCGCGGATGCCATCGCCAAATTTAGAGCATCGGGCAAAAAAGTCATCGCCCTCAGTGATAACTACAGCCAATCCGATCTCCTCCTTGCCGTTGAGGCCGATGAGGTGCTTATGAATCCAGAGGGGGCGGCCGTCATCGAGGGCTTCTCTGCCTATCGAACCTACTTCAGCAGTTTTCTCAAATCCTTTGATGTCACAATTAACCTCTTTAGGGTCGGGCAATATAAGTCAGCGACCGAGCCTTACATCAGGGACGGTATGTCCGATGAGGACAAATTGTCCCGTATGTCTTATCTCATCCCCTGGTGGCAGACCTACACAGACCGAATCGAGCATCGCAGAGACCTAGCAACCGGCACGGTCCGCCGCACCTTGGAAGACGTCAACGCCCAGCTGGCAAAGTCGGGTAGCAATCTCGCGCAGTTTGCGCTGGATCAAGGCTTGGTCGATCGATTGGCCACCCGTAGAGAGACGAGCGAATACTTGATCAGCCTGGTCGGCGCCGATGAAGCAGAGTCCCGGGACTATCGCAGCATCGATCTCGCGTCTTATCTCGCGGCCAACCCGGTAGAGATCTCCGACGCAGAATCAACCATCGCAGTGATCACCGGTTCTGGCACCATCTCGGACGGTTTTGCTGAAGCCGGTGGCATCGGCAGTCTGACTTTTATCAACCGTATCGAGCAAGCCCTCGACAACGATTCGGTCAAAGCGATTGTGGTGCGGGTCAATTCTGGTGGTGGTAGCAAAACAGCCTCCGAACTGATCAGGGACGCGCTTGCTGGGGCACAGGCTCAGGACATTCCCGTCGTCGCCAGCTTTGGCGCCATCGCTGCTTCCGGGGGTTATTGGATGTCCGCCAGCGCCGATAAAATTGTGGCCCACCCCTCGAGTATCACTGGCTCGATTGGCATCTTTGCAATGATTCCAACCTTTGAGAAGGCGCTCAACGGGTACGGTGTATTTGAGGACGGCGTGGCGACCACCGACCTCGCCAGCGGCGTAAGCTTGGTTCGAGGGATCAGCCCTGACTATGCTCAAATGATCCAACAAACCATCGAATCCGGCTATCACCAGTTTCTAAAAGTTGTCGCAGACGGTCGAGGCATGACCACCGAAGCTGTTGATGCAGTTGCCCAGGGCCGCATCTGGACGGGCGAGAAGGCAAAAGAGATCGGACTGGTCGATGAGCTCGGGGACCTCGACTTAGCCATTACCCTTGCCGCCGAGCTTGCCGAACTTGAAGACTACAAGACATGGCGAGTCGAGCCTGAAATTTCCAAGAAACAACAGCTCATTAAAGCCATCACCAGTGAAATCACTGCCCTGCAGCCAGCTCGCAGTCAGCCTTTAGACCGCTACTGGCGCGCGCTCAATGCGGAGCTCGATTTTCTCGCCGAACTCAATGACCCCTTCCACGCCTATGTCCTTTGTGAGGCGTGTCCGGACCAATGGGATCTAATCAGCAATCGCTGACGCGACGTTGAGGGTCCGCTGAACGAGTTCCTCAAGGTCGAGCTCGCTTTGACCGGCCAGGGACAACCCAACTCGGCCTTGCCAAGGGGCGGACCAATGTGGGGGCAGTGGCTTGCCCTGGAGACCCCAAAGCGCCCCCACCGTGGCACCGTTACAATCGGTATCGAGCCCCTCGGTGACCACTTCGCCGATCGCGGCGCTAAAATCATCGCTGTGACGCAGCAGTGCCCAGATCACCAGCCCTAGATTATTCACCGTATGAACCACGTTCAGCTCTGAGTGCGCTTGCCGAATACGAGCACCCCCATCGGCATCCGCACTCAAAGATTCTGCTAAATCCATGACTTGCCTACAGGCGCTTTGCGAAGGAATTGCTCTGCGAGCGGCAACCATCGCCTCGGCGATAGTCCCCCCACTTGCGAGCACGGAGCCCATCACTGCAATCACAACCGCGCCATAGATCCCTTCTCCCTGATGAGACAACTGCGCATCTGCCTCTGCGAGCCTCGCTGCAAGCTCAGGCCTGCCGGGGGCGACCCAACCATAGAGGTCCGCCCTGATCTGTGCACCAATCCAATCATTAAACGGATTATCAGCACACACCTTGATATCAAAACCTAGGGGCGCACCTTCGGGGAACCACTCCGCACCCTGACCCAAGAGCGTCTTGTACGCCGCTCTCTCAGCCGTAAAGGTACTGCCCACGGGTAAATGTTTGAGCCAGGCCCTTGCAACATCCTCGGTTTGCAACTGAGTTCCATGCGCTTCAAGCAGCATCAAAGCCAGCACCGAATAATTAATGTCATCATCAGCGAGACTGACGTTCATCTCTTTCTGGCAGCACCCTTTAAGAATGATCGACGGCGCCCTTTCAGCGTCATAAGGAATGTAGTCCCGCAGCGGTCGCGCTTGCACATCGTCTAAGTAACTTTGCAACGCATCTGTGCCCTGCCGCATGGAAAACAACTCAACAGCTTTGCCCAGCATGCAGCCCGAAATCCGGCCCTGCCAAGCCGCCCGTATACGAAATTCATAATCTTCTGGAGTCAAGCGAACCTCTCCTTACTGTTTTATCTACCATCGGTGACAACATCCAACACATGGCAACAACCAACTCTTGGCAACGTAAAACACATCGCAACATTCAACACATAGCAACGACCAACGCGTTACCACTGATGACGTGAACCCACCCTTTCTATCAATCAGCCGAACCTTATGCCTGCTCCTGTTTTTGCCGCGTGACAGCCATTCACTCATAGCGCCTAGGCTCCCCGGGACCTTGCCCGAAACAGGCGGTAAAAGCATCAAGTTGCGTAAGCACTGCCCCCATCACAAGTGATCACCTCGCCCACAGTGAAGGCACCAGCGCGGGAGCACAAAAAGATTGCAAGTCCGGCAATATCCTCAGGTGTGCCCACTCGGCCCCGGGGATTAGACGCTGCAACGCTGCTCCAGTCGATGTCGGTATCCCCGCCACCGCCAACACCCGTGCTGAGCATCCAGGTCGGAAACGGTCCAGGTGCAATTGCGTTGACGATGATGTGTTGCCGCGACAAATGCAGCGCCAAGCCACGGGTTAAGTGATGCAAAGCAGCTTTTGACGGACCATAGGAAAACGTCTCGAAGACCGGATTTTTGATCCCATCAATTGAACCTACATTGACCACCCGGGCAGGATCCTCGCTGGTTCCCGATGCCCGCAAAAGCGGAAGTAATTTTTGGGTCAGAAAAAACACTCCTTTAACATTGGTATCCATGACCTTATCCCAACCCGACTCAGGAAAGTCATCTAGGGGGGCGCCCCAAGACACCCCTGCATTGTTGATCAAAATATCCAGCTGCGACTCCCGCCCTGCGATCTCACCCGCCAATTGCGAGCAGCCCTCAACGTTCGAAAGGTTGGCCGGCATGGATATGCAGGTCCCCCCATAAGTTTCTGACAACCGGGCCGCAGTGGCGTCGCACGCCTCTGCCTTCCGCGAGCTGATGTACACTTTCGCGCCGTTGGCCAAAAACCCCGCCGCGATCATCTCCCCGATGCCCCTCGACCCCCCGGTGATGAGCGCGACTTTACCGCTGATATCAAATAGATTTTTCACTGTTCTTCCTTATCTAAAATGTAGGTGCCGACGGTCTTAATCGAGACGATGTCCTGGGGAGGACTCAACCGCCTGATCATTGTCCCCAGCCACCGAAACTCTCCGGTGCAGCGCATCCGTTCCCGGCCCCAACCCAGCGCCAGAGGTTCGGCCTCCAGTGAACACCTAAATGCGGATGAGCTCAAGCTGCAACATCGAGAAATCGTTTGAATGCAGTGATGCAACTGACGGGAAGGATCGAGCAATTACCCGCAAAGCCGCCGTCAATGACGGGGCACTAATAACCCAACATCATTCTCCTGCATTGACTTGCACTGAAGGGAGGCTGCGTGTTTTGATCGGGACAATTATGACAGGAGCACACTGATGCCAGATATCGCTAACGATCTTTATACCCTTGCCATGTCGGAGGAGGCTCAACCCTTGATGGACGCTGTTCAAAAGCACATCGCCGACAACGTTGAACCGATTACCGAAGAGTTTCAAAGCTTAGAAAAAGAGAAAACTGATCGTTGGTCTTGGCACCCGCGGCAACTCGAGTTACTCGAGGGCGCCAAGCAAAAGGCCAAGGACTCAGGTCTCTGGAACTTCTTTCTCCCGGATTCTGAAATGGGGGATGGGCTGACTAATTTGGACTACGCGTACATTGCTTCTGAACTCGGAAAATTCCCCTTAGCATCAGAGACCCTCAATTGCAGCGCACCGGACACCGGCAATATGGAAGTGCTTGAGCGGGTCGGCACTCCCGAGCAAAAAGAGCAGTGGCTCAAACCGCTCTTAAACGGTGAAATTCGTTCTGCTTATGCCATGACCGAGCCAGGACTGCCCTCCTCCGATGCCAAAAACATCAGCACTCGCGCTGTCCTAGAGGGCGATGAATGGGTGATCAATGGCGAGAAATTCTATATCTCAGGCGCCGGTGACCCGCGTTGTAAAATTATGATTGTCATGGTCAAAACCGACCCGGACGCCGCGCCAAGCCGCCAGCAGTCACAAATTCTCGTGCCCAAGGACACCCCGGGCGTCGAGATTTTAGAGGGCATGCAGGTCTTTGGCGCAGATCATGCGCCCAGAGGTCACATGCACATTCGCTTTAATAATGTGCGAGTGCCCAAGGACAATATCTTACTCGGCGAGGGCCGGGGCTTTGAAATTTCCCAGGTCCGTCTCGGCCCTGGCCGAATTCATCACTGTATGCGCAGCATCGGGAAAGCCGAAAAGGCGCTCGAATTAATGGTGAAGCGCTCGGCAACTCGAGAGGCTTTTGGTAAACCCATAGCCAAGCTGGGAAAAAACTTAGAAGTCATTGCTCGCGCGCGCATCGAAATTGACGCGATGAAACTGATGGTCTTACAGGCCGCCAAAGCGATGGACGTGTTGGGCAATAAAGAAGCACGGGTCTACGTGAGCGCCGTGAAAGCGATGGTCCCTGAGAAGGTTTGTTTGATCATTGACCAAGCCATTCAAATGCACGGTGCAACCGGCATTTCCCAATGGTCGCCGCTTGCCGGCATGTACACCGATATGCGCCACTTGCGGTTTGCAGACGGGCCCGATGAGGTGCATCACATGGTGGTCGGGCGTGCCGAAATCCAGAAGTACGACCTCTGGTAGCGCCCCCGGTCCAAGGGCACTGAAGCCTTCACTCCGAGCAGCCGTCTAACCCCAAAAACGGCTGCTCGGGGCATCGCACCCACACCAAACCGGAGCGCATTCAGAATAAGCGCGGGCCGCTTTATGCTGGCGTGCCGCCATCTCAAGCCGCTCTTTATACAACCCTATGAGCCCTCAAATGGAGTCTCGATCGGCACCACAACCTCACGCACGACTTGTTGCCAGACGTCATACCCAGCGGCAGACAAGTGCAGGCCATCATCGATAAAAAGATCTGGATCTGGCCGGCCATTGTCATTGAGCATAGCTGTCGCAACGTCCACATAAAAAACGCAATCGTTGCCTTCAGCAAGACTTTTAAAGGATTGGTTTACTGCCTGCATGGAGGCCCAAAGGGACATTCTTGCAAGACTGGGCTTTATAGAAAAAACATAGACCCTTATCTCTGGGTCCCGAAAATGCAATTGCTCGATAATGCCCTTAAGACTGCTCACAATCTTTGTCGGACTGACACCTCTGGCGATATCATTATCGCCCTCATAAATCATGACAGCCCGGGGCTCCAAATCCAGAACCGCTGGGTCTAAAAAGTAAGCCACGTCATTCATCACACTGCCGCCAAAGCCTCGATTGATCATTGTCAATGGTTCAAAAGCCTTGGCGAATCGGTCGCTCGTACTCCAGAACCGCATACTGGAGCTACCGACCCCCACGACGGCGCGACTTGGCCCAGGGACGCCCGCGGCCCAATCCTGGATCACAGCCCGATAGCGTTCGGGATCGGGCCAAGGTGCCTCTTCAGCCGCAGGACCGCTCGCTGGCAGGCTGATCAGAACGAGGAACATCCAATATAGAGCGCAGCGGCATTGATACCGCAGTGTTTTGAGCGATCCCATGAGTGAGCGTTGCTTTGGGTTAAAGGTCAGTGGAACAGCCCCAGGGTGGCGGCTGATTGCGTCACACAACTCAGGCGTGGGACGGAAACATCGGGGGTCATTGACGGCGCTCTCAAACAATTAAATGCATTCGAATAAAAGCCTAGCCCGCTGGCGCCACTGAGTTTTTTGCCTTCTTGAACTTTTCGAGGGTGGCGTCAATCTCAATCTCCTAACCAATCTCAGCGCGCACCACCGTCACAACACGCCGATTACGCGCACGGCTTTCGCCGTTAATATATCCATAGTTACTGAACTCTTTCCTCAACCGATGGATGCGCAGATCTCATGTCCAATCGACCATCTTCGCTCGGATTCGAGTGAGCGCTTGACTGTGTATTTGGCTGACCCGGGATTCGCTCACTTCAAGCACCTGCCCGATTTCTCGCAAATTTAGGTCTTCCTGATAATACAGCGCCATCATCATTTTTTCTTTTTCGGGCAATTCGTCAATCGACGCCATCAGCGCGGCTTTAAACCGCTGATCCTGCATCAACGCTTCCGGGCCCGCTTCTGATTCCTCGGCGCGGTGGCTCTCCTCGGTGTCCTCGAGCAGCAGCAATTGGCAGCTTGCAGTCTCATTAAGCAGACTGTGGTACTCATCTAGGCTCACCCCAAGCTCAGTCGCAATCTCCTGATCAGCAGCCTGGCCACCATTTCGAGCTTCGACTTCTCGAACCGCACCCGCAAGACGACGCGCTTTTTCGTGGACCGATCGGGGCGCCCAAGATAATTTCCTGAGCTCATCTAGCATCGCCCCTTTAATTCGAATCCCAGCATAGGTCTCAAAGCTCGCGCCTTGATCTGGGGAGTAACTCCGAGCGGCACTGAGCAGCCCAAGTAACCCGGACTGTTGAAGATCATCAAGTTCAACGGAACTCGGCAGCCGGGCCAAAAGATGCAGCGCAATCCGCTTAACCAGCGGCAGATGCAGAGCAATTTGCTCATTCTGCTGAACTTTCTGTTGACTGGCGTAGACCGAAGCGGCGTTCATAATCACTCGGCCCCGGCAACTTTTGGCACTGGCGTCGCTGCAGCCAACAAGCGCTCGACAAAAAATTGTAGATAGCCGGTTGCCTGATCCGGCATCGGCCATCGCTCAATTTTTTCGCAGATCCGGTTCAGAGATTTTGACGCAGGACTCCGAGGATAAGCTTCAACAACGGGTTTCTGCGATCTGACGGCGCGCCGCAATTGCTCATCAAAGGGCACTGTACCCAAATATTTAAGACCCACTTCTAGAAATCGGTCCGTGGTATTCAAGAGTTTTTCGTAGAGATTAAGCCCTTGGCTTTCGTCTTGAACCATATTGGCTAAAATTTGAAACTGTTTAACGCCATGGCGCGATGACAGCACCTTGATCAAAGCGTAGGCATCTGTCAGTGAGGTGGGCTCATCACAGACCACCACGATCACTTCTTGGCACGCCTTCGCAAAAGACACGACGCCTTCAGCAATTCCTGCCGCGGTATCCACAATCAAAACATCGATGGGTTGCTCCAGCGCGCTAAAGGCACTGATCAAGCTTGCATGCTCGACACTGGTCAACTCGGCCATCCGCTCGACACCCGAACTCGCGGGCACCACATGGATCCCCAAAGGCCCAGGGACAATCACTTCATCAAGGGTTTTATCGCCAGAGATCACATGCTGCAAGTCAAACTCGGGTTCAAGCCCCAGCAATACGTCGACGTTCGCCAGTCCAAGGTCAGCATCCATCAGCATGACCTCCCGACCGGCAAGCGCGAGTGAGGCCGCAAGATTGACCGAGACATTGGTCTTTCCTACACCTCCCTTGCCGCTCGTCACAGCTATGACTCTCACTGGATCAGGCATGAATTTGATAGTCCTCGTTTTCTTCGTTATTCGCACGTTGAGATATTTTCATCATAGCAAACGCACAACCTAGAAGGGATGCGATTTTCGCCAACTTTATATCCGACATTCCTTGCCCGTGACAGGTATAGGCCAAGGGCAATTCCGTTCTTAGCAAAGTTGATAATCCAGAACTTA
>Ga0315331_10003593_pt1 | contig 11720 bp, 9 predicted proteins | sample M160m34915metaG_FD_203456 | JGI IMG/M metagenome (GOLD analysis project Ga0315331, IMG submission 203456) | Ammonia-oxidizing marine archaeal communities from Monterey Bay, California, United States - M1 60m 34915 | ecosystem: Environmental > Aquatic > Marine > Intertidal zone | place: USA... | reverse complement strand
TTTTTGTAGGATTTGCAGGGGCGCAACAGGGCGCCCCAGCAGGAGAGTGGCCGAGTTATGGCGGCGATTTAGGCCACACTCGGTATTCTGCGCTTGACCAAATCAATGCTTCTAATTTTTCCGAATTGGAGGTCGCGTGGGCCTTTGATGCTGCTAATTTCGGGCCGACCCCAGAATATAGATTTCAGTCAACCCCATTAATGGTTAACGGAAAAATCTACACCACTGCGGGTTCGAGGAGAGCGGTGGTATCTCTAGACGCGGAAACTGGCGAGATTCTCTGGATGTACAGTCTTGATGAGGGTGAGCGAGGCGAATATGCTCCGAGGCAACTTTCGGGTCGCGGGCTAGCTTATTGGGAGGACGATAGCACGGGTGAGGAACAAATTATCTATGTGACCCCCGGTTACCAGATGATCGCCTTGCACGCAGCTACGGGAGTCCGCGTCGCATCGTTTGGTGAAGGCGGGACTGTGGATCTGAAGCAAGACGCGGATCAGCAGATCGATCTGGTAACTGGAGAAATAGGCCTTCATTCGACACCTATCATTGCTAATGACGTTGTTATAGTTGGCGCCGCTCATCGCACTGGGGGTAATCCCAGCAGTCGGGAGAACGTGAAAGGATACGTGCGAGGCTTTAACGTCCGCACCGGGGAGAGACTTTGGATATTTCACACCATTCCACTTCCCGGCGAATACGGTAACGAATCCTGGCTAAATGAATCTAGCTCTTATACTGGCAATACCGGTGTTTGGGCTCAAATTTCTGTGGACTTGGAATTAGAAACCGTCTACCTGCCAGTCGAGGCTGCTACGGGTGATTATTATGGAGCGTATCGCCCTGGCGATAATTTATTTTCTGAGTCTTTGGTAGCCGTTGACCTTAATACAGGTGAGAGAAAATGGCACTATCAGCTCGTGCACCACGGAATCTGGGATCATGACATTCCGTGCGCGCCAATTTTGGCGGATGTTGTGATCGATGGTAGTTTACGAAAAATAGTAGCCCAACCGACAAAACAAGCCTATTTATATGTATTTGATCGAATCACAGGAGAGCCTATCTGGCCGATTGAGGAGCGCTCAGTGGAAATCGGCGATGTTCCAGGCGAATGGTATTCTCCGACCCAGCCTTTTCCAACGAAGCCTCCAGCGTACGATAGGCAGGGTGTTTCAGAAAACGATCTTGTCGATTTCACACCAGAGCTGAGAGCGAAAGCGGTCGAGATAGCGAGTTGGCATAAAATGGGGCCGATATTTACGCCGCCGGTAGCTAGTAATATAAATGGGCCACTTGGCACTCTGATGGCGCCGGCTACTGGGGGAGGAACCAACTGGCCGGGTGGTTCGTACGACCCAGAGACGAATATCCTGTATGTAGTTTCAAATAGTTCAGTTGCGAGTTTGGCGGTCGTTCCTCCTTACCCCGGGCAGTCGGACATGGCATACATACAAGGAAGCGCCTTGACTGGGCCACGAACTTCCGGCGGGGCAGGGTCTTCCGCTGGAGGAGGTCGAACAGAATTTAATGCGTCGCAGCTAGAGCGCCCGCTCTCAACAAGAGGTACACCTCCGCGAAATTTGCTGGTCGATCGTTTGCCTTTGTTGAAGCCGCCTTATGGAAAACTTACAGCGATTGATTTAAGACGTGGAGAAATTTCCTGGCAGGTGCCGCATGGGCAAACACCAGACAGAGTAGCTAACCATCCAGCTTTGTCGGGACTTGACCTTCCTAGGACCGGTCAAGGTGCGTCGGTTGGAACGTTAGTCACAAAGACAGTTGTCGTTGCTGGTGAGGCCGAACTTACTACTGATAATAATGGTGATCGAAGAGCCATGCTAAGAGCGTATGATAAGGCGAGTGGCGAAGAGGTTGGAGCTGTTCGATTGCCGGCTCCGCAAACAGGATCCCCAATGACATACATGGTCAACGGTACGCAATATATTGTCGTCGCGGTGAGTGGTACAGGAGTCTCAGGACGGCTCGTGGCCTTTACTCTGTGAACGAATTAAGACGCGCAAGAATACGCAAATGTTTAAATACCAAATTAAGTAAATTGCAATTAGATTACATTTTTAACCGATTAAGGATTAAGAGGAGCCTGTATGCGAGCTAGAAGAAATTTAAAGACATTTGTCTTAACGTTAATGAGCTGCCTTTTGCCAACTTTGGCGATTGGGCAGGCAACAGTGAACAACTATAATTCAATTACTGACGATCGGTTGATTAATCCTGAAGACAGTAATTGGTTGTCCTACCGAGGGACGCTAGATGGCTGGGGATACAGTGCTCTTGATGAGATCAATGAAAGAAACGTCGATGAATTGGAGCCGGTATGGTCTTTCTCGACAGGTGTGCTAGGAGGTCATGAATCTCCGCCTATCGTAAATGATGGTGTCATGTTTATTACCACGCCTGGTAACTTATTGTACGCAATTGAAGCGGCGAGCGGTGACTTGCTTTGGAGATATCAGCATAACCTACCTGAGACGTACATTGCGTTTCATCGCACAAATCGTGGTGTAGCTCTGTATGGAGATAAGGTCTACATGGCTACTTTAGATGCGCGTGTTGTGGCACTTGATGCTGCGACCGGAGAAAAGCTCTGGGATACGGCAGTTCAGGATAACTCCTTCGGCTATTACATAACTTCAGCGCCTCTCGCGATCGAAGATAAGATTATGGTTGGCGCTTCAGGTGGAGAGTTGGGTATACGTGGGTTTGTCGTAGCATTAGATGCGGAGACAGGTAATGAGGCTTGGAGAACGTATACCGTTCCTGGACCTGGCGAGCCTGGAAACGAGTCTTGGCCGGGCGAGTCTTGGCGCACTGGTGGCGCTGCGGTTTGGATTCCGGGACACTACGATGACGAGTTGGGCTTAGCATATTTTGGTACAGGTAATCCTGGTCCATGGATCGGAGATCAGCGGCCTGGCGACAATTTGTACACGAATTCGGTAATTGCCTTGGATGTCGATTCAGGAGAAATCCGCGCTCACCACCAATACCATTGGAACGGTTCATGGGACTGGGACGAGGTGTCGACCCCGATTCTTATGCCTGTTGAGAGAGCCGGGAGGGAGTTTGATGCGCTGGTCCATCCCGGGCGTAATGGATATCTTTGGACCCTAGAAAGGCAAGCCGATCGAATTGGGTTCGTTGATGCGGAGCCATATGTCTACCAAAACGCCTTTAGTGGTATTGATCCTGAAACAGGCCGTCCGACTTACGATCCAAATCATACGCCGTCGACAGGAGATTCTGTGGATTTTTGTCCGTCATTGTGGGGAGGAAAGGATTGGCCACCAGCGGCGTATAATCCAGGTACAGGATTGGTCTATATTCCAGTTAATGACAATCATTGTGGGGTTATTGAGGGTAGAGAAGTAACTTATATGCCCGGTAGCTCTTACACTGGGGCTCGAACCGAATTTACTTTGCGTGATCCTGAGGGAAACATCGGTGAGATTCAAGCATGGGATATGAACAGAGGGGAAGAAGTGTGGTCCGTTGAATTTCAATCGCATAATTGGGGCGGGATTTTAACAACCGGAGGCAACTTAATCTTCAGTGGGGGCACTAGTGATCGATTTTTTCGCGCGCACGACGCTACCACGGGGGAAGAGGTTTGGCGATTTCGGACCAACTCGGGGATTATAGGCGTACCGTCAACCTTTTCCGTAGATGGAAAACAATATGTTGCGGTTCAATCCGGGTGGGGGGTAGATGCGGCTGGAATGACCGCGCGAATCGACCAGCAGCGAGGCACTCGTACATTTGTTCCCCAGGGTGGCGTGGTCTGGGTTTTTGCTCTACCAGATTAGGTTGAGCATTAAGGTGGGTTAAGCCATTTCTCTTCAGTGGCAAGCGGAGCACTCAAGGTGTTCATAAAGGCTTCTAGCCGCTGAAGCTCCGCTGCGCTTAATCCCAGGGGTTTCGACTCGTTATGACTTAATAGTGATACGGGTGCCTCATTATAGTGATTAACTACCTCCAAAAGTGTTTTCAATTGCCCTCCGTGCATGTACGGAGCCGTTTCTTTGATATTTCTTAGAGTCGGGGTCTTTTGTGCTCCTACAAGATCGTTAGTATCATTTGCGAAGGTAAGTTCTAGACAGTCCTTTGGATTAGCATCACTATACTTACCAAGACAGTTGAACGGGTCAGCGCGCGCAAAGCGCACTCCATCATACCTTCCCATTGAAGGAAGTTGACCCGTGATAGGAAGAACTCCTGTGTTGTGAAATTCATTGTTGGTCAGAAGAGGTCCGTTATGACAGGTTACGCATTGTGCTTTTCCAATAAAAAGTGCAAGCCCTGCGACCTCCTCAGAAGTTAAGCTTTCCCCGGCTGGGTCTCTATCTTCATCCAGTGCATCAACGTAATTATCGAAACGACCTCGCCCCGGCATTATTTTGCGCTGATAAGCGGCTAGGGCCTTCCCAACGTTAGCGAAGACTTCAGTAATGAGAAACTGCTGTTTTTCGTTCAAACTGTCCCATGCATTCTTTAATTCTATGTTTCCTGCAGGCGATGCACCTTTAGGAGATTGTGGGATTTCTGGAAGATTACCGAAGAGTATTGAATAGGTTTCAGAATAATACTTATCCCCATCAATTAATCGGGCGATCTCCAGCCGGTTAGTGTTGTGTTCATGACTGGTTTCTAGAGGAGCCAAGGCTTGAGCCCACTGACTATCTTTTCTGCCGTCCCAATAAAACCATGGGCTGTACGCTAGCCCAACTAAGCTCGGTGTGTGACGAGGTCCAACTTTAGTTCCTGCTGCTAAGGGTAAGCCGTCCGTAAACATTTTTTTTGGTTGATGACAGGTTGCACACGCAATAGTGTTGTCTCCACTTAGCCGAACGTCAAAAAATAGGGTATGACCAAACTCAGCAGCAGCCCTGTCTTCTGCTACGCTGTTGCTTGGGTCTATTTCAAGTTTTGGTAGCGCGCTTAAGGAAAGCGACTTTAAGAGGTCGATTTGGCGTGACGACCATTCCGTTGATACGCCGGATGTCACAAATAGTTGGGATGCAATGAAAAGACATCCGATTAAGACTACAAGAGATAAAATGTTTTTCACAAATCGAAATCCAAGCTCACGGTAGACAAATTTTCTTCAGTTTCTATAGAGATAACCATGCTCCACTTCCCCGGCATGTGGAAGCGGACGCCCTCAAGCAGGTAAGTTCCCGGGTTGATCTCTTCAGTTACCCTAGGTTGAGTTGGGAGTCCATGGTCGTGTTCTGGCATGCCGCCGGTGACCGCAACCAGAGCATTAGTCACTGGTTTAGAATCTGCATCTATTACTTTTACGTGCCAGCTGTGTATTCGGTTTATTTGAAGAGGGCTTAATTGACTATGAATAAGGATCCTCAATCCTTCGCTGGTCTCAATGCGAAGATCAGGTTGTTGCGCGTTAGCAGTCGTCGTTACTAGTAAGTATAGAAGTATAAAACTTATAGGTCGGTTCAAGGTTTGGAGTCCGATAGTTTATACTCGAATTATAGCAAATTACGCGGCTAATTGGCTCTTCTTATTCACTTGCTACGTATGGTTCCAATAAAAGTAGCACGTTGGATTATTTCTGTTCTGAGGAGGGGTATGGGGAAAAGATATTCTTCAGCAAAATTTCTTACGGTCGATTGTAGACTAGTTTGCCGGCAACGTATGTTTGCTCTACTAAAATATCCATTATTTTTTCTTCATCTACTGTAAGAATGTCGTCTGAAAGGACGATCATATCGGCAAATTTTCCGCTTTGTAGTGATCCTTTTATATTTTCTTCGAAGTTTAAAAATGCGCCTGAGGCTGTGTAGGCTCGAATAGCCTCCTCGCGCGTAATGGCTTCTTCTTGCCCGTAAACATTACCGGTCATTCCTTTTCGGGTCACTGCAGCATAAATTCCAACCATCGGTCCGATCGGTAAGATATCGCTAGAAATAGCTACCGTGATGCCGTGATCCATTGGAGATCTCAGGGGATTGTTGTGCTGCAGCCTCCACCCGTCAAGATTTTCTACATAACGACCCTCAAGAGTGTAAGTAAAATTAGGTTGTTGGGTGATGTGGATACCATGCTCAGCCATTAACTCCATAGTAAGTTCTGGAGGTCTCATTGAGAAATGATTTAGATAATGCCGATGGTCGTCTCTGGGGTTTCTTTCAAGCGCATCCGCGAGTGTGTTTACCACTAATACGATCGCCGCGTCACCAATCGCATGAATTCCCATTTGCCAGCCCGCGTCATGTATCTCGTTAAGATGCTCCACTAGCTCTTGCTCCGGCATATTTAGGTAGCCGCGATATTCCCCCTGATTTCGATATGGCTCTAGTGTGTAGGCAGCGGGGCCAGTGAAACCTCCGTCCGCGAAAACTTTTATTGGCCCAACTTTTAAGAAATCATTTCCATTACCAACTCGGGCTTTTACTTCATTGATCCCTTCAATATCGAACCATTGAAATTGCACTTGCGAACGCGGCAAGGGCAGTTGCGCGTTTTCATAAAGCTCTTCCCACATCGCAAATTGATTGGGAGGCTTAGACGCATCAGTAATCGAGGTTATTCCTAGGCGTAGTAGATCATTTAAGTTAATTTCGAGACTTGCAATTAGTTCCTCGTAAGTCGAGTCTGGCACAAGCCGACCCACTATTTCTTGGCGTTCACGAATTATCCCATTAAGCTCTCCGCTGTTGCCCCTTTCTATGACTCCTCCCTCTGGTTGGGGGGTTTCCAGAGTTACGCCCGCAAGGTCTAGGCCAAGGCTGTTGGTAACGGCGCTATGACCTCCAGCCCTGGTAAGAATTACTGGGTTGTTTGGTGCTGCTAAATCTAAGTCGTTGCGAAGGGGTCTTCTTCCATCCTCCAGCTCATCTTCTGACCAACCGTAGCCTGTAATCCATTCGCCCTCTCCTATTTCTGAAATCTTGCTGCGAATGAGATCTTGGATTTCGGCTATTGAGCTTACATCACCTAATTCAATGTAACGTTGCGGGCGACCACGTATGTGTGTATGGGAATCGTTGAACCCTGGCATTACGGTTTTGCCCTGTAAATCTATAACTTCTTTAGCTGCGTATTTTGTTGCCAGGCTGGAGGCACCTGTCTCTATTACCAAGCCTTCGTTAACGACTACTGTGTCATGTATTGTGAAGTTATCGTCAACAGTTAATATTTTTCCGTTTGTTAGGATTAAGTCAAATTGCTCAGGATTATCGGGAGTAGACGTGTCGCTGTCTCTCTCGCAGCCTGATAAAGTCAGTAGGGACGAGAGGAAAATTAATGCAATTTTTTTCTTATTCATGACGTTGCTCTTCTAGGGAATTCAACTAATGAGTAAACCTTCTGCATTACAAAAATCGAGAGTGTCCTGCAACGCGTGCCTAAACTTTTCTATCATTTCATCCACTTGTTCTTCGGTAATGATGAGCGGCGGACAAAAGGCGATAGAATTGCCGCTAACCGCTCGAATCAGTAAACCATGATTCTGGCACGCTTGTTTTGCGTAGGCGCCGACCGATCCATCAGCGAATTCTTGCCCCGTTGCTTTATTCGCCACAAGTTCAATGGCTCCCAGGAGCCCGCGACCTCTAACTTCCCCCACTAAAGGGTGAGACTTGAATTCTGTTAATTTTTTCTGTAAGTAAAAGCCAATCCTGGACGCGTGATCGAAGAGGTTGTCCCGCTCATAGATCTCTAATGTTTTTAAAGCTGCTGCGCATGCTGCGGGGTGTCCTGTGTAGGTGTAGCCATGGCCAAATACACCAACTTTCGCGCTGGGTTCTACCATAGCCTCATACATGTATTCTGGGATTACGCTGGCACTAATAGGTATATAAGCAGAGGATAGTTGCTTTGCTAGCGAGATCAATTGGGGCTTAAAGTTCATTGTTTCGCATCCAAAATCATTGCCAGTTCGACCAAAGCCGCAGATTACCTCATCGCTCCACATCAGGATGTCATATTTCGTCAACAGGTTCTGAACCTCGGGAAAATAGCCTTCCGGGGCCACTATGACGCCACTGGCGCCGCTTATTGGCTCGGCAATAAAGGCTGCTATTGTTTCTGGCCCCTCTTTTAAAATAAGATCTTCTAGGTTCTTTATAAGTCGATCGCAGAATTCACGCTCACTTTCATTGTCTTTTCGCCCCCGGTAGTAGTGCGGCGAATTCGCCCTTAGGATACCCAGCGCATCTACTGGCAAATCAAAATGTGTATGGTTCGCTGGCAGCCCGGTTAGAGCAGCCGAGGCAAGAGTCACTCCATGATATGACCGCTCAAGTGCAATTATTTTCTTCTTCTTTGGTTCCCCGGTCACGTTGAAATAATAACGTAGCATCTTGATGTGCGAGTCGTTTGCCTCACTACCGGAATTTGCAAAGAATACTTTCGAATTTTGCGTGGGAATCATAGAGCTTAGCTTCTCTGCGAGCTGCATAACAATTTTATGCGTCCGCCCACCAAACATGTGGGAGTAGGAGAGTGTCTTGAGCTGTATTGTAATCGCATCAATGAGTTCTTGATTCCCATACCCTAGCGAAGCGCACCAAAGCCCCGCTAGTCCTTCAAGGTATTGCTTTCCTGCGTCATCGTATACGTATATGCCTTCGCCTCGAACAATATTTAATTGTTCAACGTGTTTGAGATTTGTCGTAGGGTAAATTATCGATGTCATAAAATTTTCTGCACACGGAAAGTTGCGCAAAGAAGGAGAGAGTTGTTCTCTCCTTCTTTGACTTGCACAATAGTTATGGCTTACGAAAGCTCATCGTAAAGCGGTCGGTATTTCCTCTAACTCCTGGTGTGCCGACTTCTTGAGACAAGTTATCTTCCGGGTGATAATGCATCGGGCTGAAGTCAACAAATTCAAAACCAACATCGATCATTTCCTTGATTATAAGTACAGGGTCTAATCGACGACCGTTCTGTGCCTCGCGTGATGTGGGCTCGAGATGTCGTCGCGTATGGTCTACAACGCCGTAAATTCCACCTGATTTCAAAGCACTAAAAACGGCTTCATTGAGATTTAGTCTGCCTTCCACGGATGGATTATGGAGATTCCAGAAAGTCAGCACCATATCGAATTGACTATCATCAAAGGAAAATTCTGGAAGATTTCTCAAGGTAATATCATTATTTATTGCAGAGGTGCATTCCAGTCCATCTAACGACATCACGTCATTTCTAAAGTCATCGCTGACTCCGACCGAGAACACTAATTCCCCACCATTTTCGCAGAGAGTAGGTCCAACAAATTTTGACCAATAACCAGTAGCAGGAGATATTTCCAGAACCTTCATGCCGTCTTCCAGCCCAAAAAACTCCAGAACCTCACCGGGTTTCCTGTTAGCGTCTCGCGCAGTCTCTGCAGCATCGCGAATGTTGCTGGAAAGTGCCTGCTCAATTTTGTTTCGAGTTGCAGCGCTATCGGCAGCTATTAATTGAGAGCTTAAGAACACACTCAGTATACAGATTAAACTTTTTTTCATTACTATTCCTCGTCTAAGTTAAAGTTTGCTAATTCAAGTAGATGTTTTCGCGGTTAAACTACAAAATCTGATTTTTTCTCAATGACCTATTTACTTCCTTGCTAATAGCCACCATTTCATTGTTGTCGTCACCAATTCCGCTGAATCTTGTTGTACGAAATGATTTGCAGTGGGTGCCGAAACTATTGTTGTATCCATGTTGTTCCAATCCCAAGTATTATTCAAGCCATCAGAATGCAATGCGGTGTCCTGCAGTCCGTGAAACACGAGGAGCGGGACATCGAGCTGAGGCGCCGATGGGGTTTCCTGGTCGCCGGAGGACGTGCGCGGATAGTTTTGCTTATAGTAAGCCAGCATCGCATCGAAGCTTGATCTTTCAAAGGCCGCTGTGTACTTGTCTCGCGCTGCCGGGTCAGAAACCCAAAACGACAAGGTTTGTGCGTTCATTGGACCCCCGAACAAAATATCGGGATCGGCAGATGAACCTGCAATGAAAGCTCGAGCATACCCGCTGTTCTGTTGCTGTTCAGGATTGTTCTGAAGTTCCCGGGCCAAGCCATTTGGATGAGGGAGGTTCAGTATTACTAAATTTTCAACCATGTCTGGGAGAGCAAAGGCAAACTGCCAAGATACAATTCCTCCCCAATCGTGGCCGACGATTGTTGCCTTCTCTTCTCCCAAATGCTGGATCACAGTGGCCACGTCAGACACTAGGTATCGCATATTGTAATTTTCTTCTCCGTCGGGTTTGTCGCTTAGGTTGTAGCCACGCTGATCAATGGCAACCACCTTGAAATTGTCTTTTAGTCCTTCCATTTGATGGCGCCAGCTATACCAGAAATCGGGAAACCCGTGAATCATTACTACCAGCGGGCCTTCACCCACGGTTGCATAGTGGATACTCACGCCATCATTGTCTGCATAACCATGTTCTACTTCGTCCCATATCTCTGCATTGACAAGCGTCGCTGACAAGGTGAGCAGACAGCCTGCAATCAGTCGAAATCTTGCAAGTGAAAATCTCATATTTCTATCTCCAATAAAGAGCTTGGTTTATGTTGTCCTCCACAACCATCTTTGTGGTCTTCCCGGAGATAAGGATCATCCTCAATTAAACCAGATTTCGAGCAAAATGTTTAATTAAATCAATGTATTTTTGGGAAGGAGCGTTTATGATACCGCTCGGTCTTAAACGTTATTTTTGCAAATCTACGCGGGCGCTAAATGATAAAAAATATGCGGATATTCATAGCCTTAACATTATTTTTGGTATCTGGTACGAGTATGACCCAGACTACTACAGGGGCACAATTACCGTCGACGGTGCGTCAAATTATGAATTCGATTGTAACACCAACGACGGGCATTATTTGGGGAGCCTATGAACTGGAATCCGAATCAGAATGGATGGATGTTAAAAATGCGGCATTGTCGCTCATAGGTGCGGGTAAGTTGCTTAAAGCGGCTGGATTGGAAGGCGAAGAACGCTTGATTGCCCAGGAGGACGCGTGGAAAGAGTTTAATACGCAGATGATTACAGCAGCGGAAAAGGTCATTGAGGCTGTTGAGGCTAAAGACGAGGAGCGTCTATTTTCTGTAGGCAATGATTTATTGTATCCTCCTTGCGAGTCCTGTCATCAGCAGTACCAAAATCAATAGACTTATCCCTTACAATACGATTGCGGTGTCCCTTAGCAGAGAATCTTACGAAAACTCGAAACCCCGATAGTTTTCGCTGACGATTTCTTTACATTTTTGCACATAAGTAGGGAAGCCAATATAGGGCATGAAAACAGAGGGCTTACCGGGAATATTGGCGCCTATATACCAGGAATTGCACCCTGAGGTGTATAGGGTTTGATCAGCGATATTATTCACCAACTCTACCCAGTCGTCTTCAGCATTTAGGCTTGCCTCTACTTTTTCTTTAGCGTTTTTTTGCATAAATTTTAAAAGTTCAGACAGAAAGTCAACATGTTGCTCTATAGCGACAATCATGTTCGAGAGCACGGATGGGCTGCCTGGGCCGGTAATCGTGAATAAGTTAGGGAATCCATTGATGGTCAGGCCGAGATAATTTTTAGGTCCAGCTTCCCAGCGCTTGGCGAGCGATTGCTTGCCTTGTCCTTTGATATCAATTGACAATATTGCTCCAGTCATAGCATCAAAGCCAGTTGCGAGAACCAGAGCATCGAATTTGTGATCAGCCGTGGAAGTTGAAACGCC
>Ga0315331_10003592_pt1 | contig 11721 bp, 10 predicted proteins | sample M160m34915metaG_FD_203456 | JGI IMG/M metagenome (GOLD analysis project Ga0315331, IMG submission 203456) | Ammonia-oxidizing marine archaeal communities from Monterey Bay, California, United States - M1 60m 34915 | ecosystem: Environmental > Aquatic > Marine > Intertidal zone | place: USA... | reverse complement strand
ACGCATCAGGTAGCGGTGGCCCTCAGCCAGGGTCTGCTCATCCTGCGGCGTGTCCCCGCGACGCAGGACATCCCCGGCTGACTTCAGCGACTCGCAGAACTCCTCCCACGCAGCGGCAGGGTCCGCCGGGGAGTTCGGCTCCGAGTCCGAGCGATCAGCCACTCGGCGCTCCACGCATCAGCCCCCTCACAGAGGCATCACTCCAACTGGAATTCCGCTCATCCGCGGCATGGCGTTGATCGCCTCACGGCCGGCGTCGAGGCTCAAGAGTCGATTCGTCGAGGCCCCCCGAGCCCGGTAACCGCCTTCCGCACCCGGCAAGCCGCCAAAGCCGTGCGCGATCGAGACCACACCTCCGCGGACCGTCGGGTCCGCTGTCGCCGTCACCTCGATATGGCCGTGGAGCGATTCGAGCCGGAGCGCGTCGCCATCCTTCAACCCCTCGCGCTCCATGTCTTCCGGGTTCAGGTATGCGGCGTTGTAGGGCACGCGCTCCTTGATCGAGGGCAGCTCCAGCCCGGCGGAGTTGAGTCCATCCCTCAGCCGCCGAACCGCGAGTCGATAAGGGAACGGCGGCGCTTCGACCCAGCACTGTCTCGCGACATCCCACTCGGCCTGGACCGACGCGAGCTCGGCAGCGACATCTGCGGGCATCAACTGAAAGCGTGCGCCACCCCCCGGACTCGGCGGTTGCACAGCAACGTCCTCCCGCTCCAGCTTGAGGCCGCGCTCCGCCGCCCGGAGTTCCTCAAACGGGAAGGGTGCGTTTCGAGCTGCGATCGCCAACAGGTCATCCGTGCTAGGCGGATCGACGCTATCGAGCGGGACGCCGAAATAATCGATCACCACACCGAGCCTTCGCGCCAAGCCCAGGAAGTAATGGTGGTCATCCTGCACCTCGGCGCCCTCCGGCGGCTTGGCCACCGCAGGGGTGTAGCGCGTGAAGGGCTCCTGCTCGATCAAGGTCTCGTAGATGAACAGCGGCAGATCGGACCGTTCATACTGCAACGTCGGCGGCAGGATGTAATCCGAGAGCTCCGCCGTGGTCGTCATGAAAGGCTCGATGCTCACGAGCAGCTCGAGCGACTCACAGGCACGGATCACCTTGTCTTGCTCCGGGATCGCCGAGACCGGGTTCCCGCCGTGGACGATCAAGCACTTCACCTGGCCCTTCCCCGGCGTGAGAATTTCATCCGGCAGCGTGGCTGTGGGAAGCTCATCTCCAATCAACCCGTAGTCCCCGACGCGACTGCGGTAGCTCTCCTCCCAAGACCGGCCGATCGCGACCACTTCCGCGCGCCGCGGTGCCGACGGGCCGATGACGCCCGGATTCGCGACGCGCTCGCCCTCCCGGACGAAGCGACCGCAAACCACGTTCAAGCACTCGAGCAAGTGCTCCGCCAGGTTCCCATGCGCGGACATGTCGGGGCCGGTCGCTCCGATCGCGGCACCACGACGCGACTCTTCCGCGAAGACGCGCGCCGCAGTATGCAACTGCTCCGCAGGGACATCTGCTCTCGCCGCGACCACGGACGGGGTGAACGCCGATACCGCCTCACGGAGGATGTCGACCTGGTCCGCGTATTGGTCGCAGAACGCGTCGTCACCCCAGCCTTCCTCGAAAATGATGTGGAGCAAACCGGCGAGCACGGAGCAGTCCTCACCCGGCAGAGGCTGCAAGAAGACATCTGCGAAGCGCGCCGTCTCGGTCTGCCTCGGGTCGATGACGATCAGCTTGGTGCCACGAGCCTTCACCTGCTTCAAGCGTTTCTGCGGGTTCCGCGTGTCGAAACCGTTGGAAGAAATCGAGACCAACGGATTGTGACCGACCAACATGAGCACCTCGCTCGCGTGGAATGGATCACGCCCCGCCGACCAAATCCCCATTCGCGAGGCCGTCACGGCTTTTGCCGACTGGTCGATCGTCACCGTGGAGAAAGCCTTCGGGGAACCGACCGCCGCCAGGAACTGGTTCAGCAACATCGAAGACGACGACGTAAAGAACGCGCCGCCGCCCTTGTAGCCAGCGATCGCCTCCCAACCATCTCGCGCTGCTGTCGTCCTTAGCTTCTCTGCAATCTCATCGAGCGCCTTCTCGATGGGGATCGCCGCGAAGCTTCCGTCCGGCTGCCGCTTTAGCGGGTGAAGAATCCGCTCCTGGCTGTTATGGGCCTCGGTCGCGTTCAGCCCCTTGAAGCAGGCATACCCGAGCGTCTGCTCGTCGGCCGAGTCTCCCCGGATGGCAACGAGCTGCTCGTGCTCGTCGACCTCGACCACGACCCCACAATGCCCCATGCACTGCCTGCAAAAAGAGAGCTTCGTCCGACCCGCCTCCATCGACACCCTCGTTCTCCTCCAATTCGCTGCGTCCTGAACGAAGTAAGCAACGGCTCTACCGCGTTCGCAGGGCGGGGAGCTAGCGGACTACCCCACGGGATCCAGCACCACGACGGGGATCGTCCGCTCCCCTGCCCGCTCCTGGTACTCTTCGTAGGGCGGATAGAGCGCTGCCATCTCCTGCCAGAGCCGATCTCGCTCGGCGCCTTCCGCGACGCGTGCTCGAGCCGAGACGGCCTTGGCCCCAACCATGAGCGCACAGTCGGGGTTCGCCAAGAGGTTCAGGTACCAAACCGGGTGAGACGGCATCCCGCCCTTCGACGCGACGATCACGAAGCTGTCGCCCGATTCGCCGTAGATCAACGGGAGCGGTCGAAGCTCGCCGGTCTTCCGGCCGGTCGTCGTCAGGAGCAGCGTCGGTAAGACACCCGGCCCACCAATCTGCGTCGAATCCCACATCCGCGCCTTTTCGGGGTCTGTCTGGTAGAGCGCAGTATGCTCCGCGATCCAAGGAATTTGACTGAAGTCGGCCATGCGATTCTCCTCGCGTTATCTCCACGTTTCACGGCGGACGCTAGCGAATCTCGAACACCTCGTAGTCGATCGCGTCGCCAACGTGCGCCCCCCGCCCGATCGCGACGATCCGATTCAGCCACGCATAGTCCGCCGACGCAGTCTCGAAACCCAGGTGGATGCGCAGCACATACTCGCTGGGGTCGACTGGCCGCTCGGGATCATTCAAGCGTTGCATCATATCCGGCGCGATCGCCCAACGGCCGCCATAGACCACGTAGATCAACGCGCCGTCGTCCGTTTCGTAGGTCGCGCGACCGTCGACCACCAATGTCCCATCGGGGAGGAACAGACCCCAGTCGCCACCGCTGGGGAGCACGCGCCCGCGAAGTCGCTCGCCCGCAAAGGATCCGCCCGCCAGGTTTCCCACGACACGCGTGCCGTAGGGCGTCTGCCCAACCGCGTCGACCGCACCGAGCACCAGGTGTAGATCGAAGAGAGGGGCCGTTTCGAGATCCGACATGGGAACGCTCCTTACCCCAGCCCCAGGATCCGCTCTGCGTTCCCGCGCAGGAACTGAGGCCAGACATCAGCCCGTAGCGGAACCCCGGGGAGTTCGTTCATGATCCGTTCGAGACTCAGGCCCGACGGAAAATAGCCGGCGTAGGCCACCTTCTCGGCGCCGTCCGCATTGGCGTAATCAATCAACGCGCGCGGATAATGCCTCGGTGCAAACGCCGATGTCGAGTAGTACAGGTTGGGCCACTTCCTCATGAGAGCGATGGCGAGTTCCTCCCAGGGCTCCGCCCCGTGCCTCATCACGATCGTCAATTCAGGAAAGTCGAAACACACCTGATCCAAGTGCTCGACGTGCTGCGTCTGGAGTGGGAATCGAGGCCCTGGGACCCCCACATTCAAGAACAGAGGGACCTGCAGTTCAGCGCACGCTGCAAACAGCGGATACATCTGCGGGTCCGAGATCGAGACTTGGGGGTCCGTCCCGCTCGGGAAGCAAGCGGCCGCGACGCACCCCAAGTCCGCGACAGCACGGCGAAGCGACGCGCACGACGCGCCCCCCCCGTTTGGGTCGACCAGGTAAGAGCCCATCAACCGCCCCGGGTAGCGAGCCAGCCCCGCGCGACCCCACTCGTCGCCGAAGGCGACCGGAACCAGCGCGCGCTCGATGTTCCAGCGATCCATCTCCCCGATCAAGAAAGACAAATAGTCCGCTTCCCCGTCAGTCTGGGGAAGGTCCTTGAACATGTAACCACCGCCGTGCGCGAGTTCGCGACTGCCCGCGTCCCGCACGAGAGATTCGTACTGCGCAAGCCAGCCACCCGCCGCGGAGGGAACCCCGACCATGAGGTCAACGATCCCGAGTCCGACCGGGAAAGTCGTCGTGCAGGACGAACGAGCGACTCCGCCGAGAGAACTCGCCCGGCTACCCGTTGACACAAAAGTCGGCGATGCTCAGCGCGGTCTCGCGACTAATGTCGGGGCATGCCATCGGAAAGACCTCCGTACCATGGATGCTTCCCATGACTTGTCGGCAGCGCGCAGACACCCCCGCCCGGCAGAGCAAGCGATAGAAGTTGACGCCCTCATCACGAAGCGGGTCGCACTCATTGACGCTGATGATCGTCGGGACGAGCCCCCGAACATCCTCCTCCGTCGCAAACCCAGGCCACGCGAGCGGGTTCTGCGCCTCGAACTGTTCAATCCCATAGCTCATCGCCCCCGTGTTGTTATGGAGGTCGAGAAGGATCCCATTGTTCTCAACGGACGACGGACAGTCCTCACGCGGCCAGGAGCCCGCGATATACGGGCAGAGCGCGTAGAGCCCCTGGATCATCGACAAGGAGCCTTCACGCTTCAGCCGCATACCTGTCGCCAGCGTCAGGTTCCCCCCTCCGCTCTCGCCTGCGACGATCACGCGAGAAGCGTCGATCCGGAGCATGGCTGCCTGGCCGATCACCCACTTCAAACCCGAGACACAATCGTTCAACCCGGCAGGATAAGGCGCCACCTCCGGTGCGGAGGACGCGGTAATGGAATTCCGGAAATCCACCATCGCCACAGCGACCCCCCGGGCGGCGATGATCTTGCCCCACGCGCGGTAGTTCGCGTCGTAACACGACATCGACGCCATGCCTCCCCCATGGATGTAATACACGCAGGGCACATCGCCAGCGGTGTCTGGCCGGATGAATTGGATCTTCACGACGTTGCCGTCGGGCTCGGAGACGAACTCGTGATCCTCGATGGCCAGACCGGCAGAGGGAGCCACCTCCTCCGTGTCACAGGCCTCGAAGAAGCCCACCAGCGCTTCGCGAGCCGCGAGGACCTCGGGCTGGTTCGCCTGCTCGATCATCGCCTCTCGGCTCTCGACGTCTCCGCCCCCCGGAAGCTCGATCGCTCCGAACAGGGCCTTGAGCCGTCCATCGATCCTCGGGTCCTCTGCGATCTTCGTCATGACGATTCTCCTCGGTCATGGGTTTCTAGAGCCCATGTGCCGGCGAGTGTAGCCCGAGGCGCCTCGTCGATCTCGGACCTCACGCTGCTCAGTCGAACACGAGCGGGAGATATTTCACCTCGCGGATGGCCGGCGTGTAGACCGGCGTCTCTCCAGGCTTAATCGCATAGTCGGGAATCCGCCGGTGGAACTCATCGAGTGCAATCATCAGTTCCTGGCGGGCCAGGTGCGACCCCAGGCACCGATGCGCCCCGCCGCCAAACGCCAGGTGCTTGTTCACCTCTCGACCGAAGTCGACGACGCCGGCGTCCTCGAACTGAGCCTCGTCAAGATTCGCTGCGCCCAGAACGAGCGTCACGATGTCGCCCTTTCGCATCGAGACGCCATGAAACTCATAGTCCTGCGTCAGCATGCGGACGATCTGCACCACCGGTGTCTCCCAGCGAAGCAGCTCCTCAACCGTGGTCTCAAGCAGCGCGGGGTCGCCGACGAGCGCACGGCGCCGGTCGGGGTGCTCTGCGAGGTACGCGACGCTGCAACCGAGCGTTGCGGTCACCGTGTCCAGCCCGGCAATGATCATGAGGAAGGAGATGTCGAGGAGTTCCTCGCGCGTGAGCTTCTGTCCATCCAGCTCAGCTGTCACCAGGTGACTCATCAGGTCTTCGCGAGGGTGACTCATCCGCTCATCAAACATCTCACCCATGTACTCGTACACGCGGTCGGACGCCGCGGCGCGAACCGCTGCGATCTCTTCCGCCGTATCCCCAGTGGGTCGGATGATCCCATCTTTGATCTCGAGGAACGTGTCGATGTCGTCCATCGGCAGGCCCATCAACCGCGCAAAGACCGTACTCGGGTACGGCACTGCGAAATCTTCATTGAACTCGCACTCTCCCTTGTCGACGAAGCGATCGACCAGGTCCCCCGCCAGAGCACGAAAATCCGGTTCGAGCGCCACCATCCTCTTCCGCGAGAAAATCGGATCGAGCAACTTGCGGTAGCGCGTCTGACGCGGCGGATCGATCTGCAGGGGAATCAGCGATCGTTTGTTGCCGATCAGTCCGGCCGGCAGCTCCGACGTGAAGATCTGCGGGTTCCGCAGCGCGAACATGACATCCTCATAACGTGACACACAGACGGAGCCGCCGGGGATGGCCTGCCCGACTGGACAGCGGTCCCGCAGACGATTCAGAACCGGCTGCGGACAAGAAGCGGCCTCGGGACTGAAGAAGTTGATGCTGTCGTTGGACTCGTCTTCCATCGGGCACTCCTCACTACCATCGATTGACCAAAAATGTCCCGCTCCGAGCGAGCGCGAGACCGCCCCAAACTACCACAACGAGCAGCTCCGACCGGTCTCACGCCTCGGGAGCCGACTGACGTCCGAACGCCGGACGAAGCCCTACGCCTCCCCCATCGCCTGATGGCCGCCCCTTGCACAAGAGAGCGCTCCCCGTGACAGTCTCGGTTCTATGAAGAGAGCCCTCTACGTGCTCGCGGCGATCCTTTCGCTAGGCGGGGGAATCGTCTTCCTGCTGGCGAACGGACACTTGGGCAACCACGAAGGTCCGGGGACGGTGAACCCCACACCGCTGCCCGCCCCCACCCTCGACGAGCGCGCGACAGCGGCCGTTCTGGCGGCCCGCGGAGTCGGCGCTCCCGCCCAGCAAATCCTCTTCGGTGACTTACATGTCCACACGACCTTCTCATCCGACGCCTTCGTGATGAGCCTCCCCCTGGTCTCTGGCGAGGGCTCTCACCCGCCCGCCGATGCGTGCGACTTTGCGCGCCACTGCGCAGCGCTGGACTTCTGGTCGATCAACGACCACGCGGAGTCCCTGACACCTACTCATTGGCGCGAGACGGTGGACAGCATTCGGCAATGCAACGCCGTCAGCGATCCTGCCGACCCCGATGTCACCGCGTTTTTGGGCTGGGAGTGGACACAGGACGGGCGTACGCCCGACGACCACTGGGGGCACAAGAACGTCGTCTTGCGGAGCGTCGCAGAGGGGGAAGTCCCCAGCCGGCCAATCGGCGCGCTGCAACCGGACGGCGACATCGTCGTGCTGTCCCCGCTCGTACGAGCGGGACTGGCGCTGTTCCTGCAGGATCGCCGGACGCTCGACTTCACCCGGTTCCTCGCCGAGACGGCGGCGATCCCACTTTGCCCGGATGGCGTCCGCGTCCAAGATCTCCCTGATTCCTGTAAAGAGGCCACACAGACCCCCGGCGAGCTGTTCCGGAAGCTCGATGAGTGGGCGGTCGACTCACTCGTGATCCCGCATGGGACGACCTGGGGAAACACCGCCCCGCCCGCTGCGTCGTGGGACCGGCAGATCAGCCGAGAGAACAGCGACTCGAAACGGCAGACGCTATTCGAGATCTATTCCGGGCACGGCAACTCAGAGGAGTTCCGCGACTTCACCGCCGTGGCTCACCTCGCCGGCGGAGACCGAACCTGCCCACCGCCCCAACCCGGCCCGTCCGGCTTCCTCGCCAATTGCTGGCGCGCGGGTGAAATCATCCGAGAGCGCTGTCTCGACTCCGGAGAAGACAACGAGACCTGCGAGCGACGCGCCCAGCTGGCTCGCCAAAACCACATCGAGGGGGGCCGTGCGGGGTTCAGAACCGTGTTGGGCGCGTCCGTCGAGGACTGGCAAGATGCCGGGCAGTGTCGAGACTGCTTCCTCCCGGCGTTCGACTACCGACCCCGCATGTCCGCCCAGTACATCCTGGTCCGGCGGGACTTCGAGGGAGCCTCACCGCAAGGAACGCGCTTCGGGTTCATTGGGTCGAGCGACAACCACACCGCGCGGCCGGGCACGGGCTACAAGGAACAGAACCGCAGCGAGATGACCGAGAGCAAGGGCCCGCGAGCCGGCGCGCCAGACATCCTCGGGAACCAGAACGATGCGCGGGCTCATTCGGTGTCACTCGACGAACAGCCCTCCCTCCCGTTCGCCGACCGAGACATCGAGCGGATGTCGTCATTCTTGACAACGGGCGGCCTGGTCGGGCTTCACGCCGAGGGCCGCGACCGGGACTCGATCTGGCGGGCGATCCAGTCGCGGCAGGTCTACGGGACGAGCGGCGACCGAATCTTGCTGTGGTTCGACCTCATGAACTCACCCGAGGGAGCCGGACACGAGGTGCCCATGGGCTCCGAGATCGAAATGGGCGAATCGCCCCGTTTTCGGGCGCGCGCGGTTGGTGCGTGGCATCAGCAACCCGGGTGCCCCGAACCCGCCCGTCGCGCCCTTGGCGAGCAGCGCCTCTACGACCTTTGTCGCGACGAATGCTATTTCCCCGCCGACGTACGCAAGAGAATCACGCGAGTCGAGGTCGTTCGGCTACGCCCTCAACAATACGACGCAGAGCCGATCGCCGAGCTCATCGAAGACCCCTGGCTCACGCTCCCCTGCCCTGCAGACGGGTCTGGCTGTGTCGTGGAGTTCGAAGATCCCGATTTCCCCCTGAGCGGCCGAGGAGCGGCGTACTACGTTCGGGCGGTCCAGGAACCGACCCCTGCCGTCAACGGGGCGAACCTCCGCTGCGAACGCGACGAGGCCGGAGAATGCATCACGCTCCGACCCTGTCACGGCGACGATGCGAAGACCGCGTATCAAGACGATTGCACGGAAATGACGGAAGAGAGGGCCTGGTCCTCTCCCATCTGGGTCGACCCGGTACCGGCGCCTAGCGCTCTGGCCACCGCCAGGTAGATTCGACCCCATGCGAGCCGACACGAGGCCATTAGGACGAATGACGACACCCCTTGTTACGCCCGAACAGATCGAACGGTTCCAGGACGACGGGTACCTGGTCGTCCCAAGTGTCTTCGAGCCGGACGAGCTGGCGTCGTTCGGGAGCGCTGTCGACGAAGCCGTGGCGGAGCGCGCGTCAGCCGACCGCCGGACGCTCGAGGAGAAGACGACCTACGAGCAGAGCTTCATTCAGTGCATCAACCTCTGGGAAGACACACTCGCGGTACGCCGTCTCACCTTCGACCCACGGCTCGGGGAGATCGCCGCGCGTCTCCTCGACGCCGACGCGGTGAGGATCTGGCACGACCAGGCGCTCTACAAAGAGGCGGGCGGGCGCGAGACCGACCCGCACCAGGATCGGCCATTTTGGCCGATCGACCCGCCAGACCAGGTCACCGCCTGGATCCCCTTCGACGGCTCTCGCCGCGGTCAAGGCGCGATGGCGTATGTCCCGGGCTCCCATCGGGTCGGGCTCGAACGCTTCGTCGACATCTCGCATGTGCTCCAAGAGCCCTACCCGATCCTCGAAGATCCGAAGATCTCGGACATCGACCCCGTCTGGGTCGAGGTCGACCCCGGCGCGGTCGTCTTCCATCACTCGCTCGCCGTCCACCTCGCGGAACCGAATGACGGGGACCTGACAAGGCGCGTCTACTGCATCATCTACTTCGCAGATGGCTGCGTCCGGCGCTCTCCCATCCCCCATCAGACCCCCGACCGCCAGAGCATCGGCGTCGGTGAGGCCATCCGAGGCGACGTGTCACCGGTGGCGTGGCCCCGTGAGCCCAACTCACTGCCGCCGGCGCCGGGCACACGCCCCCCCCGTCTCGGGTTCCTCTGACCCGTCCGCGGCACGGTCCTCGTGCGCGCGGCGTTTCCAAGGGCGACCGCGGGTCCATGATAGGATCCCCGGGAAAGGATCCATCCGCTCCGTGCCCACCGTCTTCGTCCTCGACCAGATCCAGCTCCACGCGGGAAAGCTCGACGCCTTCCGCGAGGCGCTTGATTCTCGCTATCTCCCCGCCGCCTCGAGCCGCGGCCTTCAACTGGTCGATGCGTGGCTCAGCCCACCGCTCGAGCTTCACGATGCTGGCAACGAGATCATCCTGCTGTGGTCGCTCCCCGATGTCGCTGGCTTTTGGGAGATGCGCCGCCTCCAAGGGGAAGACAGCGAGACCGAACGTTGGTGGCGGGATGTATCGCCCTGGATCGCATCGCGGAGCCGTCGCTTCATGACCCGTGAACCGATCGGGCCGCGACGAGCCGAGGCCGAGGAGGACGGGACGTGATCCGACAGATCGCACTGCTCACCGTTCGCGATGACGCGAAACCTGAGGAGACCGCCTCGCTGGAGGCCGCGCTCGCCAACGCCGCACAGACGACCGACGGTCTCCTCCATAGCCAGGCAGCGCGCCACCTCGAGGGCTCGCTCTGCGCCGACTACACATGGGACGCGCTCGTCGAGAGTTCCACGGCGCCAACCCTCGAAAACCTCTTGTCATCACCGGCGCTGGCCAAGTTCTTCGATCCGGCGGCGGGGCCCCCGCTCGTCTCTCACCATGACATCGTCCGCTTCGAGCCGCAGGACCGGGAGATTCAGGCCCCGGAGATCCGAGACTGCATCAAGCGAACCCTGTTGCTGCGCGTCCTTCCAGACGCGCCCCCCGAATCGCGCACACAGTTCGAGACCGATGTGATGCGAATGCCCGCCTACATCCCGTCGATCCGCAACTGGGCCTTCAGCCGAACGGACCCTGCGCTGGCGCCAACAGACTGGACGCACGTCTGGGAGCAGGAGTACGAGGATCTCTCCGGCCTGCATCAGGACTACATGATGAGCCCCTTCCACTGGGGCTTGATCGACAGCTGGTTCGACCCGGAGTGCCCCCAACGGATCGTCGAGAACCGCTTCGCCCACGTCTTCTGCGGCGCCGAGCAGAGCGTCCTCGCGTGGCACGATCGGGGCTGAGCGCGCTCGACCTGTTTCCGGGGGACTCACCCCGACCCCAAAACCAAGGAGAAAGCCTGTGCTGGAACTAGAGGCCCCCCGACTTGATGGACGCGTTGCGCTCGTAACCGGGAGCAGCCGCGGGATCGGCAGGGCGATCGCGCAGCGGCTCGCGACAGCAGGCGCGAAGGTCGTGGTGACGGCCCGCAGCCTCGACACCTCCGTGGCCGAGCCGGGAACGCTGCGCGAGACCGTCTCTTTGATCGAGCGCAGCGGCGGTACCGCGATCCCCCTGGCCGCGGACCTGGAAGATCCGCAGGACCGGTCGTCCCTGATCGCGCGCGCGGCCGAAGCCGGAGGCGGGCTCGACATCCTCATCAACAACGCGGGACGCGCCGACTACGCCACGATCGCAGAGATGCCCGACGCGACCTTCGAACGCACCCTCGACCATTACCTGCGATCCCCGTTCGCGCTGTCGCGTGACGCGGTCCCGCTGCTCCGCGAGCGGGGCGCCGGCTGGATCGTCAACGTCGGGTCCGTCACGGCCCTTCCTCCCCTCGTGCCCTATGGCTGGTTTGACGCGAACGGCGGCTCGACGCTCTACGCGGCGGTCAAAGCGGCGCTCGACCGGCTTACGCAGGGACTGGCCGCAGAGCTGCTCGAGTCCAACATCGCGGTCA
>Ga0315331_10003589_pt1 | contig 11723 bp, 8 predicted proteins | sample M160m34915metaG_FD_203456 | JGI IMG/M metagenome (GOLD analysis project Ga0315331, IMG submission 203456) | Ammonia-oxidizing marine archaeal communities from Monterey Bay, California, United States - M1 60m 34915 | ecosystem: Environmental > Aquatic > Marine > Intertidal zone | place: USA... | reverse complement strand
GCTGTGGATGCTCAACAATCCGCTATAGATGGTCTTTTATCCCGCCGAGAAGCCGATGAAAACGTCTTGCTAGAAACCATGACGTCGCGATTTGAGAAAATCAGCTTACCAGAATCGGATTTGATCAATGCAAGCTTTTCGCTGCCACTGGTTCCTCCGCTAGATTTTCCTGACCTATGGGACCGTATGTTAATGTCACTAGCACCGGGAGGGCGTATTAGCTGCCAACTATACGGCGACCGCGACAGCTGGGTAGGGAGTCCCGGCATCACATTTTTTGCTCATAGTGCAATTGACACGCTTTTGCACCCACTTGATACAGAATACTTCCGCGAAGAGGAGGAAGATAGCGAAACGCCTCGAGGCAGACCAAAGCATTGGCACATTTATCACATTGTCGTAAGACGTCCCAACTAGCCGTCTTTAGAGAAAAACTCTGGAAGAGCAGCTGCTAAATTGGCACGAACCCTTTCGCCAACGGGTTGGCTATTGTCAGGGTATACAAACTTCAAGCCAGTGACCTGTTCATAAAGCGCTATATACTTACCGCTAAACTCAATAATGGTATCCTCAGGAATATCCGGGATAGGGTCCGTGTAGGGATCACACTTCCCAGAAATCCAAAGACGTAAAAACTCCTTGTCTAAGCTTTCTGGTTCTTTCGCTTCCGCAAGACGCTTTTCATAGCTAGATTTCAGCCAGTACCGGCTTGAATCTGGCGTATGAACTTCATCGGCAAGCGTAATGGTACCAGTTTCATCAAGGCCAAACTCATATTTTGTATCAACCAAAATCAAGCCGTTATGTGCTGCGATTTCTCTCCCGCGCGCAAATATCGCAAGGCTAATTCTTGCGAGCTCATCCCATTGTTCTTGATCTAGGAGACCTTGAGCGACGATCTCTGCCGGAGTTATCGGCGCATCATGATCACCCTGTGCTGCCTTGGTTGTTGGAGTCAAAATAGTTTCTGGTAACTTCTGATTTTTTTTCAACCCTTCAGGAAAATTAATTCCATATAAGGTGCGTTCTCCACGTTCATACATTGGCCAAATACTAGTTTCTGTCGACCCGGTGATATAGTCTCGTACGACCATTTCAACAGGTAGCATTTCCAGATCCTTGGCTATGATTACGTTTGGGTCTGGGTAATTAACAACATGGTTAGGACAGATATCCTCTGTTTTATTAAACCAGAACTGCGCCGTTTGATTTAACACTTGACCTTTATAAGGGACAGACGCAAGCACCTGATCAAAAGCGGACTGCCTATCAGTGGCGACCATAACGCGACGCCCATCAGGCAGGCTATATGATTCACGTACCTTACCCTGCTCAAATTTCGGCAGCTCATGAAATTGTGCTTCTGCGAGACAAGATTTTGAGAGATCCATAATACAGGCCTTATTTTGATTTAATTGAACATAAAATATCTGAATCAAGCGGCGAATCGGCTAGCCCTCCCCGTATGGCGATGCAACTTTCTTGTGTATAACTTTTAGGAACAAAAAATCGGCAACAAAATAAGGGGCTTCACACTATGCTTTTAAATGACCGCAAATTTCTCGATGTTGATGGCATCCGCACCTGTTATTACGAAAAAGGCGACGGACCGATCATGGTTCTACTCCATGGGGGCAATTTTGGTTCAAACGATGCGGCGGACTGCTCTCTAGATTGGGGTTTAAATTTTGATGGTCTCTCTCAGAATTATCACGTAATCGCAATCGATAAGCTTGGCCAAGGTTACACGCAAAACCCATTGCAGGATAAGGATTATACAATGGCACAGGTCGTTCGCCATGCATGTGCAACCCTTGATAAAATGGAGATAAAGGGCGCGCATTTAGTGGGGCACTCGCGTGGTGGATATATTACTTGCCGGATGACCATGGATCGTCCCGACCTAGTGAGAACATGCACTATTATTGATAGTAATAGCTGTGCGCCCGGTATAGGGCTAAACGAAATTGTACTCGCCAACCCCCCTGAGCCACGCCTTTCGGCGGAAAGTCAGCGTTGGATAATGGAACATTATTCGCACAGCTCTGCACACGTTTCAGATGAATGGATCAATGGACTCGTTAAAGTTTCTAAGCAAAATAGCTATATGGAAGCCTGCCATAAAATGGCTTCGAGCGGCGATGGGCTGCGCTACACGCAATTCCTGCCGGGACTTGCGAAAGATAAGATTGATATGTTTGCGTGGATCCGTGATCACGGAATGGACCGGCCGACACAACTCATTTGGGGCTACAATGACCCGACCGCGCCCATTCAAATGGGAAGGGCTCTTTATGATTTAATTGCTGCCCGCGAAAGACAAGCGCAACTCAATGTCTTTAATTCATCTGGCCACTTTACATACCGAGAGCACCCGGAAGCATTCAACGCCTGTTTACATGCCTTTACAGAGGGAACTCGTACATAAATTCTACAACGAAACTTAATTCACCATGTCCTTAAGTGGATTAGTGACCTGGAGTGAACTTGCGGCTACTTAAATACGTCATAAAATAATTTCTTTTACCGAGATCTAACGGCACTGTTTTTAATTTTATTTAAGAAATGTTTCCATCATCCACTTACCAATTTGGGCAAGTGTATAATCCTGATGTTTGTTGCCAAGAAGCTGGACCCCAAGTGGCAAACCCTCTTCCTTTAACACGGGTATACTCCAAGCAGGCGCTTCTAAGCAGGAGGATGGGTCGCCAAATACCGAATCACCGGTTGCCTTGCCAATTGGCGGCATCGTTGGGGTAGATAAAGTTATAAACCCATCGGCGACGCCCTCAAGCGAGGTAAACTTTTCACGTAATTTATCAAGCGCATCAAGCATTTTCCTATATTCGTTTAATGCCATTCTTTCACCAAACTCGAAGCGATCCACTAAAGTCTCGCTAATTTGCTCTCGGCCATCATCACGCAACACCAAAGCTGGCCACTGTATTTCCCATGCAGATAGGCCTGGTTGAAACTCTGGAATAGTTCGCAACGCCTGCTCAAAGGTTTCTATTTTTGGATCATCCGTTCGATTAACGATTTCCACGCCCTCTTTCTCTAACTTAGAAAGAAAATTCAAAAACCGAGTTTGAATACCTCTCTCAGTAACATTCCACCCTAGGGTATCAAGGCGAATAAGGCGTTTGGGCTTAAAGGAACTGACATCAGCGACGCCAAACAATCCAGGATACCCGGGGTCACCCCCGATAGTCTGGGCGATGTGATAAGCGGTTCGCCAACAGTCTGTGATGTTACTGCTGTGAATTCCAACTGTGCTGTAACTTGGGGATCGCCAGAGGAGCCCACCAGAGTGTAATGCCCCGAATGTAGGCTTGAATGCAACATTTCCACAAAAGCTAGCCGGTCGGAGAACCGAGCCTCTGCCCTGACTCCCTGTTGCCAGCGGTAACATACCAGCGCCGACAGCGGCCGCTGACCCACTAGAGGAACCGCCAGGGCTGCGATCCAAATCAAAAGGATTACAGGTCACAGCTGGTTTTCCTGACCCTAACTCGGGTAGAGACGTTTTCCCGATAATAACTGCACCACCTTTACGCATGGCATAAACATGCGCCGAGTCAAATCGGTGACGTTCGCCTTTTAATAAAGGGCTGTTCAGTTCTGCAGGGAAATCAGCTGTCTGGAAAAGGTCCTTAACTGCAAATGGCATACCATCTATCATTGAGAGCGGCTCACCATTTCTATAACGCTCCGTAGATTGATCTGCTGATAGGCGTGCCGCTTCGATATCAATTGTGACAAAAGCACATATACTTGGTTCACGAATTGTGATGATTTCAACACACCGCTCTAAATAGTCGCGCGGGGTATCATTCCCACCCAAAAATCCTGGCACAGCGTCAAAGAATGAACATAGTTCAACTGTTTTAGGATCATAAGTATCTGGAACAATGGGAAGTTTTTGGGACATCGCTCTCTTACCTAATACGGTTTGGAAATAAAAAACAAAAAAGCCTATGGTACGTAGTCCCTCACCGCAAGTTACGGCAGAATGCAAGTATATCGTCGAAAGGAAAATCAATGACCGATAAAGCTAAATGGGAACCACCCGAGACCATTAACAAAGAGGCTTTGATCGAGTTATCCAGCCAAGTCCTTGGCCGGCCGGATATTCCATTCACGGAGACAGAACACATCTTTCGTATAAATGAGTTAGAGATGGATTGGGACGTCGGCGTTATGGTCTATGAACCTGCGGACCCAAGTAGGATACCGATTGGTGCCGACGGCAAAAAGGTCGGTATGTTTGTACTCGCAGGAGGCTCTGGTGATTACCGGGCGATGGAGCAGTTAACCCGTCTAATCGTTCGCAAATTCGGGTACCGAATTACGACTATGACTTATCCCGGACGACTTTACCTGTCCGACCCATCCCGTCACTGGCCGGGAGATACAATATCCCCGGAGGGACTAGTCCGCACACCAATTTGGCAACAAGAAGAGTTTGTTTTACCGGAAGAATTTGATCTGATTGTCGATGAGAGTCTGAGGGCACGCTATGGTCGCCGTATGGTTGCACGAGCGAAACCTGGCACGCGCTTTTACGACCGAATGGCAGGTTGGCCAGCAGCTTTTGAAACGGCCATGAAGACGGTCTGTCATGACTATTTTCCGGAAAAAGAGTTTTCAATATACGTACACGGTCACTCTACAGGTGGGCCCTTTGTGCACATGCTGACCCAACGCGTAGAAAATATCTGCGGTGTCATCGGCATTGAGAACTCCCCTTTCGGCTATATGTTTCAGAAGATGGTGGGCTATGAATGGGAGGGGCCGTTTAACGACTTGTTGATCCGCACTTGGCGGGACATCGCCCGTTACCGTGGAGCCGAAGTCCGAAGCGAAGAGGGTGAACAAGGCCTAATGCGTCTTCCGTGGATTATGGAAGATGTTTTAGAAGACTGGGAGCAAACGCTGACACAACCACAATTTAAGGCGGAATATCCGCTTCATTACGCGGCTGATCATGCGTTAGAGGCAGCCGCACGCGCCTCAGCTTCAAGACTTAAGATGGATAAGGCCGAGACCGAGTCTTTAGTAAAACAATATATAGGTTACGGTTACGAGTTGTCTGGGCCAAATGTGAAACCTGTACCGCCTATTCTGTTATCGATATGCAAACATAGCCGAGACCATACTGAGAAAGTATATGATGAAATTGTTATACCCATGTTTGCTGCGATGAAACCCGCACCAAAGGTCCGACTAACTAAATTGGGCACAGGAAGCCATCATTATGAATATCCTGAGGAAGGATTGCCGGAAGGCCTCGTTGGTCCGATAACGGGAATATGGCATGACGCGATTATGAAGGGCTACTACGTTGTTAACTAACAGTCGTTATTTTTTAAGCGCAAACTAGGTTGCCGAACCGCTAGCTCCTTAGGCTGACCTGACCCCTTATATAGTTGGATGTGGATCACCCTGAAACCAAAAATAGAATGACGCGAACAAATTATTTAATCTTGGTAATCCTGCTCGGCATCCTCCAAGCAATGCCTCCATTCTCTATTGATACATCACTCGCAGCCATTCCAGCTATGGCCGGCGCCCTCACAACAAATGCTGGTAGCATACAACTAACTCTTTCCGCCTATGTCTTTGGGGCGGCAGTAGGCCAACTGGTTTTATCACCTTTATCAGACCGCTATGGCCGCAAAGCAATGATGGTTTGGGGTCTTACTGCATACATCCTTGCGGCAATTGGTTGTGCCTACGCAAATAATGTCGAAATGCTAGCGGCGATGCGTTTTATTCAAGGTTCATCAACCTTTGCCGGACGCATTCTGCCTCGCGCAATGGCACGAGACCTCTACGACCGAGAAGAAGCCGCAAAGCTATTATCGTTTATGGCCGTCCTTAGCGGGATGGCTCCAATCATCGCGCCGTTAATCGGGGCCACACTGCTTGAAACGGCGGGGTGGCGATCCATCTTTGTGTTTATGGTTGGGTACGGTATTTTTACTTTGATTTTAGTTACACTATTCCTCAAAGAAACGCTTCCGCCAGAACGCCGAATTCGTCTAGTGCCGGCCACGATGACAACTAACTTTCTTCGCGTCGTTCGCAACCGCACCTTCATTAGTTATGGCGCTTGTGTTTTCTGTACGATGGGTGGCCTGATGTGTTTTCTGACCAGTTCTTCGAGCGTATTCATACTATTTCTCAAACAAACTCCGCAGGAATACGCCTATGCCTTTGGCGGCATTATGATTGCTTATTCGCTATTCAGTTTTGTTGCCGGAAGGCTTGTCAGCAGACTAGGAATAGACAAGCTCATTCACGCTGGTACGCTAATTGGCTGCGTTTCGGGCATCACGATGTGGGCCTGCGGCGCTGCCGGGTTTAATACCGTTTGGGCTATTATCATCCCAATGTTCGGCTATATCGCTGCATTATCTTTCATCTTGCCGCAAGCAACAGCCGGCGCCCTATCCCCCTTCGGAGGCATGGCGGGTTCCGCAATGTCTAATCTTGGGTTTATACAAACCTGCATAGCGGCAACTACCGCCGCCATTTCTGGGATCCTCTTTAACAACACACAGATGCCGATGGTTACGATTATTGCCATATTCAGTGTTGGCTCACTAGCTTCATATTATGGATTGGTCAAACCACTTAGAAATACCCAGCCAAAACACTGAACTTCGGTTTCACGAGTCGCAGTTTTCTGCTACACCGCCTGTAATTTTTAGTCACAGCAACTGACAGGCAAAGCCGATGATTCCCCGCTACAGCCGTCCTGAAATGGCAAAAATTTGGGAACCAGAAAATAAGTTCCGGATTTGGTTTGAAATTGAAGCCCACGCCTGTGATGCGCAAGCTGAACTCGGCATCATTCCCAAGGCCGCCGCAAAAGCAGTATGGGATCGCGGTAAATGGGAAATTAACCGCATTGACGAAATAGAACGCGAGACAAAACACGACGTCATAGCATTTTTGACCAATCTTGCTGAACATGTGGGCGATGAAGCGAGGTTTATCCATCAGGGCATGACCTCATCAGATGTACTAGATACCTGCCTGGCGGTTCAGATGAAACAGGCGGCCGATATCCTTATTTGCGATGTAGAGGCATTACTTACCGCCCTAAAAACGCGGGCACTTGAACACAAAGATACAATCTGCATAGGCCGAAGTCATGCCATTCACGCAGAGCCAACTACTTTCGGTTTAAAGCTAGCAGGGCATTACGCGGAGTTCACACGCAATTTAGAGCGCCTGAAAGGAGCACGGAAAGAGATATCGACCGTCGCAATCTCGGGCGCAGTTGGCACCTTCGCCAATATTGATCCTGCCGTCGAGGAACATGTTGGCAAGAAGATGGGCCTGACACCGGAACCAGTTTCGACACAGGTCATCCCCCGCGACCGACACGCAATATTTTTTGCAGTCCTTGGGGTTGTTGCAAGCTCCCTAGAACGCCTGGCTACAGAAATTCGACATTTGCAACGGACCGAATTGCGAGAAGCCGAAGAATATTTTGCTCCAGGCCAAAAGGGCTCTTCGGCTATGCCGCACAAACGGAACCCAGTATTAACGGAAAACATCACAGGGCTTGCGCGTGTCGTGCGTTCTGCGGTTACTCCAGCTATGGAAAACGTTGCCCTATGGCATGAACGAGATATCTCGCACTCCTCTGTTGAACGCATGATCAGCCCTGATGCAACGGTGACACTCGATTTCGCTTTAGCGCGTATGACCGGTGTAATCGAAAGACTTCTAGTCTATCCCGAAATGATGCAGCGAAATCTTGACCAGCTCGGAGGATTAGTCTTCTCACAACGGGTGCTACTTGGTCTAACACAGGCCGGAATGAGCCGCGAAGATGCCTACAACGCGGTTCAGCGCAATGCGATGAAGGTTTGGGAACAAAATGCTGACTTCCTAACTGAGCTGCAAGCAGACGATGCGGTAACACAGTTGATGGGCAAGGAACAACTTGCGAGCCTATTTGACATCACCTATCACACAAAAAACGTCGATAAAATTTTAACAAGGGTCTTTGGCCAGATCTAATCGTGCGGCAATCACTCCGCAAGAACAGCAAAACTGGCCTTGCCGTCGAAGCAGTTATTAACCGCTATGGGGTACTTTCGGGTAATGAAGCTGCATTTAAATCTTCCTTGGCAGAGTCTCTACCCGTGTGTCTTTGGGCTAATACATTAAGGATTACCTCAGAGGATCTGGTAAAACGTTTGAACTCGGAAGGAATTCACCCTGTCCCAATCCCATGGAGTGACGGTGCATTCCGCTTACCCGCGACTGAAAGACCGGGAAGAAGCTGGCTGTATAAGGCTGGGCTTTTTCATATTCAGGAGGAAGCAGCCCTTTTGCCTGTAAAGCTCCTCGCCCCACAATCAGGCGAACTTGTTCTCGATTTATGCGCCGCGCCTGGCAACAAAACCGCTCAAATTGCTATTGCGCTTGCTAATTGTGGCACCGTTATCGCTAACGATAAGCACGCCGGAAGACTTGCACCCCTTCACGCTGCTGTCGCTAGACTTGGTCTCGTCAATGTAACAACGACAGCGATAGATGGAATAAACTACCCGCTGAACTCTGGTCCTTTCGATCGCATCCTAGTTGATGCTCCTTGTTCCGGCGAAGGGACTATCCGCAAGGGACCCGGTAAACATACTGAGGTACCAGAAAATTTTCGTGACTGGCTGCGGGGGACGCAGCGCGCTCTTCTTCGTCGGGCAATTGACCTCTGCCGTCCCGGTGGGCGCATCGTATATTCGACATGCACCTTTGCTCCTGAAGAAAATGAGGAAATCATCGACAGAGCCTTAAAGGAAAGTCGAGATATCCGATTGATTTCACCAGAGGAACCCGTTCCAGGGGCGTCACCTGGAATTACTAATTGGCAGGGACATAATTACTCAGATAAATTATCGAAAGCGATCCGGCTCTGGCCCCACAAAACTGACACCGGTGGGTTTTTTGCCGCAATCATAGAAAAATTCGGTGATACCACAACATTACCGCCCGCCAAAACTTCTAAAATAGACACAGCATCGCAAAAAATTATAGACGATTTCGTTAGTTATTTCGGGCTCCCGAAAAATTGTTTCAACAACCTCCATATCTTTCGGGCTGGCCGGCGTTTAAAACTAATTTCAAATGACCACCACAAATCCGGTCTACAATGCATACAGGCGTCGGGGCTTACTCTTACTAGGGACAAAGCAAAAATCCCAAAATTCTCTACTGAAGCCACACTAGCGTTTGGACATTCCGCAACCCGCAACACTATTGAAATAGATGCAAGTTCCCGACTGGACTATATTGCCGGCAAACCTCTTACCCTTTTGCCAAACCAGATTAAGACCTGCGGTATAGGTGGTTACGTAATAGTGAGGTCAAGCGGTGTCGCGCTTGGCATTGGTATACTTGAACGTCATGAGACCTTAGGGACACTTAAAAGCCTGTTCCCCAAAAACTGGATTTGAGCCCCTTTCAGGATCAAAATGAAAAGCTAAGATGATTAAAATAGATTTCAGTAGGCAAGCAGATGAACACAGTTACCAATCCCCAGGAATTCGACGAAACCTTTGACGTAATTATCATCGGTTATGGGTTCGCAGGGGCAATGACGGCGATCACAGCCGCCGATAACGGCGCCGATGTGCTACTGGCAGAAAAAGCTGAAAACCCCGGAGGCATTTCAATATGTTCCGGTGGAGCTATGCGCGGGGCAAGAAATGCAGAAAAGGCATTTGCTTATCTCAAAGAGACCAATGGTGGACGCACGCCAGACGATGTAACCAAAGCCCTGGCAAACGGGATGGCTCAGATTGAATCTGATGTTATCGAGCTAGCGCGAACGAGTAACGCAACCGTTGAGACAACGGATAAGGCGGCGAACTACCCACTCGCGGGAACGGAGACGTTCTATCATTCTAACATCACCCACGTGCCGGGGCACGAAACGCAAGAAGAAACATATCCTCATATAATGGCGCGCCCCTCTGCAAATGGCTGGCGCATGTTCCGGGTGCTGGAAGATAACATTGAGCAGCGCGCCATTGACGTCCGCTATCAATGGAGTGCAACTCGTTTAATCACTGGCACTAACCGGGAAGTAATTGGTGCTAATTTTGTGAAGGGAGACGGCACGACTATAAATATAAAGGCACGCTGCGGTGTTGTTCTATGTAGCGGCGGATTTGAGGCCAATGAGGAAATGAAGGCGCAGTTTTGGGAGAAATCGCCGGTACTGACAGCGACCTCCACGATGAATACTGGTGACGGGATCCGCATGGCGCAAGATTTAGGCGCTGACCTTTGGCATATGTGGCATTATCACGGGTCCTATGGGTTTAAGCATCCCGACCCTAAGTATCCTGTGGCAATAAGGGTTAAGCGTCTACCCGACTGGTTTCCCGGCGAGGAAGACAAAGCTGAAGTTCCGATGTGCTGGATTCTCGTCGATCAAAATGGGCGACGCTATATGAATGAATGCACGCCCTATACTCAAGATACTTCTCATCGCCCAATGGAATTTTTTGATACGGCAACTCAAACTTTCCCGCGGATTCCATCCCATTTCATATATGACGAAAACGGTCGGAAGATGTATCAGATCGGAGCCCCAACTTACAATCAGCCTGGCCTAAGGTTTTCTTGGAGCGAAGATAATTTAAAAGAAGTCGATATGGGGATTATTAAGAGGGCCGACACGCTCGAAGAGTTGGCTGAAATAACTGGCACCGACCTACCCACTATCAAGGAGACACTTGATCAATGGAATGCTGACCACGATACCGGAAAGGATAGTGATTTTGGCCGCCCACCCGGGACTATGGTGAAGATCGACACACCACCGTTTTACGTGGGTGAGGTTTGGCCGGTAGTATCAAACACCCAAGGTGGCCCTGTTCATAATGCAAGACAGCAAGTAATAAATGTTTATAACGAAGCCATCCCTCGGCTTTACTCGGCAGGGGAGTGTGGCAGCGCGTTTGGCTTTCTTTATTTATCCGGCGCAAATTTATCTGAATGCCTTATTACCGGAAAAATTGCGGGAAGAGAGGTAACGAACCTTAAACCCTGGGAAAAATAACTACTTGATTAGCTGCGCGGCTCAGTCTGTCTTCTTCACCGTCTCTTTGAATAAGCCTCATTTAGAATAGTGATTTAATTCACTATGTATGCGGTTGCTTCCCATGCACGATACAGTCATAACGCTAAAATTATGTGCACTGTTGTTTTCCTTCGCCGTCCTGATCACCCTTGGCCTCTTGTTCTAGGTGCCAACCGCGATGAAATGAAAAATCGTCCTTGGCAGGCGCCGGAACGCCATTGGCCCGATCGTAATAATGTTGTTGCAGGTAAAGATGAATTAGCAGGGGGCTCTTGGCTTGGTGTTAATGACGAAGGAGTTATTGCCGGAGTGCTCAATCGGAAAGACTCTCTAGGGCCGGACGATAGTTTGCGTAGCCGCGGAGAACTAGTCCTCGAAGCGCTTGATCACAACGATGCTACCTATGCCATAGAGGCACTGGCGGAGATCAATCCCGCCGCCTATCGCAGTTTTAATTTGTTTATAGCTGACAATCGCGATGCCTGGTGGCTACGCAGCCTTGGACCGCAGGCAAAAAAAGTGGAAATCTTTGATATCCCCGAGGGTATCTCTATGCTCACTGCATGGGATTTGAACGCTGAAAATTCTATGCGGACGTCTTTCCATTTGCCAC
>Ga0315331_10003588_pt1 | contig 11727 bp, 8 predicted proteins | sample M160m34915metaG_FD_203456 | JGI IMG/M metagenome (GOLD analysis project Ga0315331, IMG submission 203456) | Ammonia-oxidizing marine archaeal communities from Monterey Bay, California, United States - M1 60m 34915 | ecosystem: Environmental > Aquatic > Marine > Intertidal zone | place: USA... | reverse complement strand
AGATGCTGAGTTAGACTTAAAAGCATTCGCGGAAGAGGTGGCAAAATCAACTGCTGCTAAAATCGCAATGCAACAAGCAGAACAAAAAGCAAAAGAGTTAAGCGAAGCCGAAGAGAAAGCAGCTGCTAAAGTAGCAGAAGTGCAAGAAAAAGAAGCTGAGCAAGAAAAAGTCAAAACTATTGTCAAAGCTGGCATGTCAGGAGCTGAACAGCTCATTAGTGACGTTGAAAAACGCGTTGCAGAAAGACATGGCGACTTAGAGTCAGTAGTTAATGAACTACAAAAAGATCTAGCTGAAAAGAAAGATGAGATTAACGCTATGCGTGAGTCAAAAAGACAATTTTCAGATAGAGGTAACAGCGACTGGGCAAAAGCATTCGAAAGCGACATTGATGACGCTTGGGTAATGGGTCTTGCTACTGGTAAAGGCTGGAAAACTAAACTCGGCCAAAACACTATGGAAAAAGTTAATGCTCATTCAGGCGTTGCAGTTTCATCAGCTGATTTTGAACAAACCGTATCAACAAATATCGAAAGAGATATTCAATTAGAGCTCGTATTAGCACCGTTATTTAGAGAAATCCAAATGACTTCAGCTACTCAGATTCTACCAATCATGCCAGACGCAGGTTATGCTGAATTTACAGCTAACCAAGTAGCTTCTGGATCTTCCCCTCATGGAAACTTAGAGGAAAGAGGAGATACTTATGATGGTACATATTCTGGTATTGATATGACTGAAAGAACTCTATCAACCAAAAAGCTTATTTCACAATCATACTTAGGTAATGAAACTGAAGAAGATGCAATCCTACCGATTCTTCCTTTAATTAGAGAGTCAATCGTTAGAGCTCATGCAAGAGGTATTGAAAACGCACTACTATTGGGTAACCATGCAGACGGCGTTTATGGTACATCTGGAGCAGCTTTTGAAGGTCTAGTCACTATGGCTGGTTCTAACAAAACTCAATCAGCTACTGCTTTTGCATCAGAATCTTTAACAGCTTCAATGCTATTGAATGCTAGAAAGCAAATGGGCAAATGGGGTATGAACCCATCTGATGTTATTTACATCGTTAACTCAACTGAGTACTATAACTTGCTAAGCGACGCTGAGTTCCAAGATGTCAACCTAGTTGGCAACATGGCTACTAAGCTAAGTGGTGAAATCGGAGAAGTCTTCGGTTCTAAAGTAATCGTATGTGATGAGTTTAAAGCTCCAGCAACAAGCAAATTCTTTGCAGTTGCAGTCAACCCGAAAAACTTTGTAATGCCTAGATTAAGAGGTGTTACTATCGAGTCTGACTACGAAGTAGCAAACCAAAGAAGAGTATTAGTTGCTTCTCAGAGATTAGGTTTTACCGACCTTATCGATGCTTCAACAGCAGCGCACGCGCTTCAATACAAAGCTAGTTAATAGCTTATAAATATCGTGGTGGGGTTCGCCCCACCACACTTTTTAAAGGAAATATATGGCAAATTTAGTAACATTACAGCAATATAAAGACTTCGTGGGATTGCAGGGAGTGCAGCAAGACGCCAAGATTAATGTAATAATTAGTAATGTTTCTCAATTAGTAAAAACCTATTGTGGTACTACTATAATTGATTTTGCTAGTACTAATAAAATCGAATATTTCAATATACAAAGAGGCGACGACAGAGTGATACTAGCTGAGTCTCCTTTAATACAAGTAGTATCAGTAGAAGAAAGACAAAGTCAATCAGACGCATATGTTACACTAATCACAGAAAATTCTGACAGTAGTGGTAAATATGAATATATAGTTGACACAGAGTCTGATAGTATTGTAAGAACAAATTCAACTACTACTAAAGCATTTCCTCAGGGAATGAAAGCAGTAAAAGTTACTTACAAAGCAGGGTACACAAGTACTCCAGAAGATTTAAAATTAGCAGTATTTGATTTAGTTAAGTACTATTTAAAAGATGAAAGAAAAGAAAGAATGAGTATTGCAGGTTCAACAATAGAAAACCAAAGCTCTACCAGTCTTAGAAACAATATAGGATTTCCAGACCATATCAAGCGTATACTTGATTTATACAAGTTGTATAGCTAATGGCTATAAGAGACTTAAGAGCTCACTTTAAAAGAGATTTAAGTAAAGCTACAAGTAAATTTAATAAGTATGCTACATCTTTAGGAAGCAATACTTTAGTAGAATTTGAATTAAACTACATTTCAATGGTAGTAGGTTCTATGAAGGGGACTAAATTAGTTATAGAACAAATAAAAGGAAAAAATACTCAAGATGTATTTAAAACTTTTAATACTAGACAAGTATGGGGGAAGATAGTAACTGCAAAATTCAAAGCCATAAAAACTGATAGAAATTTTAGCGGAAATACTTTAAATACATATAGAGCAAGTAGAGCTCCTTTACCTGGAAAAGGGATGTATTTCGGACAAGCAATTGGTAGTATAAAAAAGGGTTTTCCAATAATTATATGGGACAAAAACCCTAAAAGTGCTGATAAACTTATAGAAGCCGCAGTAAGACAGTTAGTAGATGACCTATGGAATGATTTTAATGATTATATATTTAAAAAGGGTTATGAAAGAACTTTATTTAATGAAGAAAGGCAACGAGGAGAAGAAGCCTCTACTTATAGAACAGGAGCCCCTTCAAAAACAATAAATAACTTTAGAAGAGGATTAAAAAAGGAACATGGAGTTGATAGCTCCAAAGCCAAATTTGCTTTAGAGACAGAACAAATGTTTAGAGGCTCTGAGCTTGGTTGGAATAGCTCAGTTCCTACTAAAGGTGTACAGATACACAATTATATAATGCACAATTTACAAGTTGATTGGAATCAAGTAAAATTAAAAAAGAAATATGCTAATTATAATGTAAGTAATGTTTTAAAACTTAAATTAGGTAGAAACAAAGCAATAAAAACAGATGTAACTCCTATAATGAAGTTAGTTACTCCTTATATACAGTCAGAAGTTTTAAACTCAGGACTACTAGGAGCAGCTGCAAAAGCTAGTAAGCCTATTAAAAATCAGCTCAAAGAAGATATAGTAAATGATACAGTAGACCAAATTGTAAAAATGTATCAAACTGCAAGAGTTACAAAATCAGGCAAATTAGATATGCGGTTTAAGAAAAACAAAGCTGCAGTAAAAGAATTTAATGAGACAAGACAAGCTGAATTAATATCTCCTTCCAAAGGCTCTTCGGAAGTAATATCTTCAGTTATAAGTGTAAAAAAACAAAAAAGTATTGGCAAAAGACCAAGACCACAAAAAGAAAAAAGAAAGGATACTCAAAATTTATTTAGTATTCAAACAATGATTAATAAGAAACTTCCTGCAGAAGTTAGAAGAAATATGGGAAGACCAGCATTACAAAATCAGACTGGTAGATTTTCAAATAGTGTAAAAATGCAAAACATAAGAGAAACTAAAGCAGGAATAACTGCAGATTATACCTACATGCTTTCTCCTTATGAAACTTTTGAAAATACAGGAAGAAGAACTTGGCCTAATGGTTATAACCCAAAACCATTAATAGCTAAAAGCATAAGAAATTTAGCTGTAGGATTAACAGAGCAAAAGTTCACACAGCTTAGGAGAAAATAGTGGCATCACAGTATAGAACTGCAAGAAAGAAAATAACTGAAGCTTTAGTAAAAAAACTACAGTTAATAGATGGAAATTTTCCCTATAACTCAAATGTATTTAACAATGTACATGGAGGAATGATATTTTTAGACCAAATACAAGAATTTCCAAAAGTTTGCGTAGTTCCAGGAGATGAAGCTAGAGAATATCAACCAAATGAATTCAAGTGGAGATTTTTGAGTTTAGACATAAGAGTTTATGTCGAGGACCAAGAAGACCCGCAAGAGGTCTTAGCTCTTTTAATGGAAGACATTGAAAGAGTACTAGACGACAATGATGTATTGATTTACGATGATACTGTAAGTCCACATCAAACAACGACTTCCTTAACATTAGAGTCAATGTCAACAGATGAAGGAGTTTTAACTCCTCTCGGAATAGGTGAAATGACTATAATGTGTAGGTACTAATAGAAATTACACAACTGATAAATATCTAGTAGGTGTACTTTCAAAGATAATAAATAGGAGAAAGCAATGGCTTTAAATCTATCAAGAAATACCAAAGTATTCGTTAGCTCAGTTAACGGAGTTGGTGCTACGGGCGGTGTAAAAACTGCACACGTAAGTACTGCTGGTACTGGCTACGCTGTAGGTGACATCGTAACATTTACTGGAGGTTCGGGTTCGGGCTTTAAGTGTCATGTTCTATCAATCACTGGAGGCGGAAGTACAGGCCCAGTAGCTACAATAGGAATCCCTAATAACTTCAGAGGACAAGGCTACGCAGCCTCAGAAACTCTTACTGAAGCTGGGGTAAAAGTTCTTGGAGACGCAAGTACTGATTTAACTCGTGCATCTGGTTTAATTGTAACTGTAGATTCAATCGCAGGAACAACAACAACAGATGGCGGAAGAACTGGTACTGGTAAATTCAAAGGAAATGAAGTAGACTGTAATACATTTAGATTAGGTGTATTAGATGGTTATAGTTTCTCACAGGGAAGTGACTCTACAGATGTTACTATTTCCGAAGCAGGTGCAGCGCCTAACAGGGGTTCAAAAACCTTTAATGACTCGCTACCACCAGCAGAGTGGTCTTTTGCAACATATGTAAGACCATTTGTTCATGGAGCAGCCTCTTTTAGAGTTGCAGATGACCATGACTGTGTAGAAAATATTTTATGGGCAGCTTTATCAGGTACAGCGTTACCTGGAGATGGAGCTGCAGCTGGACGTGGTGTAGTAGTAGGAACTACTGCTCAAGGCGGCTCACAGTGTAACTTTGAAAAATCAGATGTTCACGAACTTATGAAACTGAACTTATACTTTGCACTAGAAAACACAACATATAGGTTAAATGAGGCTCAGGTAAACCAAGCCGAAGTTGACTTTTCAATTGATGGTATTGCACAGATTACATGGTCTGGAAATGCAACAACAATTGACCAAGTAGGAGAAGCACTCGAAGACCCATCTAAGTATATTATACAAGGAACTTCAGCAGGTGTACCTACTTCAGGAACAGTTGACCTCTATAGGGAAACATTTAACTATGCAGATACAACAGGTCCAAGTGACGCTGACTATCTAAGAAACAAATTATCTACATTATATCTAGATGCTGATGCACAAGCTGGTGGCTCTGTCACTCAAGGTCTTGATGACAGAACTTACGATATTAACATCACTGGTGGCTCTCTAACAATTGCTAATAATGTTACTTATGTAACACCAGAAACAATCGGTGTTGTAGATAAACCAATTGGATCTTTCACAGGAGCTAGGGTTGTAAGCGGAAGCTTAAATATGTACCTAGATACGAAAGCAAATGGTTCAAACCAATTAATGACTGACTTATCAAACGCTACCGATATCATCACAAACGTCTTTGACATGAGACTGTTTATGGGTGTTAGTGGTACAGTCGGCTCAGACAATGATGCTATGGGTGCAGATGACTTTACTGGCCCAGGTGTTGAATTTAACATGCCAAGAACTCACATACAGGTACCTGTAATTGAAGTTGGCGACCTTATTTCTGTATCATTAGACTTTTCCGCACACGGAACTGACCTATTGACTGGAGATGAACTAAAAGTTAAATATTTAGGCGGAACAGTACATACTCAATCTGGGTATAAAGACAGTGGCGCCCACGCAGTAGACGCGTAAATAATGTCACATAGTTTTCTCAAGGAGAGTAAGCTATATATAGTTTACGGCGGTAACAAGTATAGAATCTATACTACTGCCGCCCTAAGCTATTCCCAATCATTTGCGGAAGATTCGTACCCAGTAAAGACTTTGCACGATCAATCAAAAATGGTAGAGGGAACAGTAATAAACAAAGCCAATCCGGCACAGTTTAGTTTTGAAGTACCTTTAACAGCAGAGAAAGATGAGTCTATCGTTATGGACTTGATAACTGATTTAGTTAGCACTAGTGTTTCTGATATAGAAACACAGCAATTAAAAGAGTTTGATGCCTATATCGAAACAGGAGCAGCAGTATTTAAAATTAGTAACTGCGTAATAACAACTGCAAACTTTGCTTTCAATCCGAGAGACCAGTTTAAAGTTGCAATTCAAGGAGAAGGAACAAAACTAGAAAGGGTAGGTAATGAAAGTTATACCATTCCAGGAAGTGCTCAATCAGAGTCTTCCACTAGAACGCCCACTTTAACATATCCTTCTGTAACGTTAGATAGCTTAGATATGAATAGTATTTTAAGTGTAACTCTAATGATACAGAGTGATGTTACATGGTCGCCCTTCGAGACTCTTCAAGAGAGTCTTTCAGTTACTAATTCAAGTAATGCAATGTTTCCCAGTGCATACACGGTATCAAATAGAGTTGTTTCGGGAGCAATCACTCAATACCAAACTGACAGTAATATAACACAATTTGACGATTTTAGTACTAATAGTAATTTAACTATAACAGCGAAAAAAGGAAGCAATAATGCAGACTTTTGGAAAATACAGTTAAATCCTATAATGTATACAGCAAGAATGGAACCAGCAGATATATACACACAAACATATGATTTCCGTTCAACCGATAATACAGCATTAGCTACAAGAATCACACAATATTCATAGGAGAATATAATGGACTTAAAAAACTTACTAGTAGATAGTAAAACTACTTGGGTTGAGTTTCCCGGGCTAGATGGATTAGAAGTCGAACTAGCTAACTTATCCCGAAAAGAATTAGTGAATCTTAGAAAAAGATGCACTACAAATAAATTTAACAGAAAAACAAGAGGCTTTGAAGAAAGTCTTGATGAAAATAAATTTGTAAAAGAGTTTTCATCATGCACAATTAAAGGTTGGAAAGGATTCAAACTAAAATATCTTGAAGATTTACTACTTGTAGATATTTCAGGAAAAGACCCAGAGGTTGAATTAGAGTACACGCAAGAAAATGCTGAACTCCTAGTAGAAAATTCATCAGAATTTGATAACTGGCTCAATGAGGTAGTCTTTGACCTAGAAAACTTTCGTTCTGACAAACAAGGAACTGATACAGAAGAGACTGACGCTGTATCTTGATCATGCTGGAATAGGCATGAATAAAGACCAATACTTACGTATGGTCGAACAAACAGGCGAAGAAATTGATTGGGATAGATGTCCTCCAGATACAGAGGACTTTCCGCCCATAGTTATAGATGCTATGAATATTTTCAATTCTTTAGGAAACAGAATTTATCCCGATGTAGGGTATATGGGAAAAGATTATACTAATCTTCCCATGTTTAAAAAATTATATGGTATTCACGAACATCAAGAAGAATACTTAATGGACATACTACTATTTCTAGATGCTAGAAATATAGAAGAATCCCGTAAGAGTATAAAAGCTCAGATGGATAAAATGAAAAACAGAAAGAATGGCTAAAGATAATGAAATAATCATTAAAATTATAACGAGTGATAAAGGAACAAAAGCTTCCATTGTCAATCAGAAAAAGCTGCAAAAAGAGGCAGGGAAGACTGCTGACCAGTATAAAAAGACTGGAAAACAAGCTCAAGATTATAATAAAAAAGAAAAAGCCTTGTATCAAGGTAACTTATCAACTGCCAAAGGTTTTTCAAAAATGAAAGAAACTATGGGGTCAGGTTCTTCCGGCCTCGTAGGAGCATACGCCACATTAGCAGCTAACGTCTTCGCAGCTACCGCCGCATTCAACGCACTTAGAGGTGCAGCCCAAGTACAAACGCTTATAGAGGGATTTACATTCCTCGGGAATGCTGCGGGCCAAACATCTATGCAAGTAGCAAGAGGTCTAAGAGAGATTACAGATGGTGCAATATCTATGGAAGTTGCATTAAGGTCTTCTGCTATAGCCATGACTTCAGGATTTGATGTTGACCAAATAGGAAAACTAGGAGAAGTTGCAAAAAATGCCTCTATCGCTTTAGGTAGAAACATGGCAGATTCTATAGACAGACTATTTCGTGGTGTAGCTAAACTAGAACCTGAAATTCTTGACGAATTAGGTATTATGGTTAGACTTGATACTGCTGTAAGTAAATATGCAGCAACTTTAGATAAAAATGGTAGTGAATTAACTAACTTTGAAAGAAGACAAGCTTTCTTAAATGAGACTCTTACACAGGGTGCTTTAAAATATGGAGCTATTGGAGACGCAGTAGAAACTAACCCTTACGATAGGCTTTCCGCTGCTTTTGGAGATTTAACCGAGAAAGGTTTAACATTAATAAATAAATTCATTTCACCATTCTTAGAGCTGCTTAGTAAAAACCAAGGCGCTTTAACAGGAGGAATAATATTATTTGCTTCTACCATTCTTACCACAATGATACCAGCACTTGGCCAGCTTGCAGAAAGACAAATGAAAGTTGCCAATACGGCTGCGCATATGGCAGCTGAAGAAGAGAAAGCAGGTAAAAAAGCAGCAGTAAGAGCAAAAATGGATTTTGTAGGAAGAGGGCCTGGAGCAGCAGGAACAGCTGCAAAAACTTTAAAAGGTGGAGAGTTTACTCAAGTTAAAGCTTTGCAGAAAGCTTTAAAAGCTAGAAATGCAACTGAACTAGACTATAAAAAAGCACTGCAACAAGTACAAAATACTAGAAAGCGTAGTATTACTATTGCTACAAAAAATGGTAAGATAAATACAGCACAGCACCAAAAAAGAATGATAGAGTTAGAAGCTCTTGAAAATCAAATACTAGATGTTCAAAGAGCAGAAACAGGAAGAGATGCTTCTAAAGGAGATTCAGCTTTTACTAGCGGGGTTGCTTCAGGCCAAGAAGGTATGGCTGCTCAAATGGGTCTTATTCAAGGAGCAGGAGTAAAAGAAGGATTTAAACTTGCTGGAGAAGGCTTTACAGACTTTAAAAAGAAACAGAAAACAGGCTATACAGAATGGCAGAAAGGATTAGGTAAAAAAGGATTATTTGCTACGTGGGGTAAAAAAGTAACTATGGGCTTTAATTTAGGGTCTGCAGGAGCAAGATTGTTCGGAGCAGCACTAATGAATGCTATACCTATTATTGGTCAAATACTCTTTTTTGGTGGAATGTTAATATCTTTCTTTTCAAACTTTAAAGGAAAAGCTAGTGAGTCTGAAGTAGCACTTGAAAATCTTAATGAAACTCTTGATACAGCAAAAGAAAAGTTTGAGCAGTTAGAACAAACTAATTTAAATCTTCCTACAACTTTACAAGACTTAGATAGAAGTTTTAGAAGTACAGCTATTGCTGCAATGGAAGTAAAAAACAATATTAATGTATTAGGTGGTATCTCAAAAGAAGCTAGAGATAACTATGAAATATTTACTAGAGCTCTTGCAAAAGAAGAACAGCTAGGTAGAATGGCAAATGCGTGGGAAAGACTAAAAAATATGTTTAGAAGTTGGGGAGAAAGTTTAGTAAACTTTATTCCTAAAGTGAAAGAATTTATTGTAAACGGTCTTAAAGCTATGTTTCCTGTAATGACTAGATTAATAGGTTATTTGAAAGACATAGGCTTAATTGATAAAACTGTAGAAATTGTATCAGGTATAGGAACAGGAATAGCTGATGCTGTAGCACCTGCGGAAACTGCTGCCGAGCTACTTGAAAGACAAGTAAGAACAGCCACACAAACTGGTAATGACATGATAGATAGTCTAAGTGGTCAAAGTGCAGAATTAAGAAAACAATATTCTGGGTTTGATTTCGGAACAGCATTTGAAGAAGCTAGAAAAGAAATACTTAAAACTGAAGGAGCTCAAGTAACCTTTGCAAAGCTACAAGAAATAGTAAATAACAAGTTTGCAGAAATGAGTCTGCCTGTAGAAAGAAGTAAAACTACATTAAATGAATTAAATACTAGCTTTGAACAAATGGGTCAAGTTTTTAATAAAAATGTTGATGGTATACTGAAAAGAAATTCTTTTGATAAAATAGCATCAACTGTAACTACTTTAAATAACGATTTAAAAAAATTAAAAACAGATGGAATGTCAAGCACTGAAGTATTTGACCAAATAAGATTAGCTACTGAAGCAGCTGGTATAAATATGGAAGCTTATGGTATAGACATAAACGAAGTTAAAAAGAATATAGAAAACAATGAAGCTCCTTTTGGAAAACTTCAAAAGGATATGATGAAACTAGGTGAAATGACTAGAATGGCTTCTCATGAAAAGAAAAGATTAAAAAACGAACTAGCTTTATTAAATTCAGAATTTGCAAAAAACAAAGCAGTTGATGAGTATGCTTTAAAACTAGAGAACTTTAAGAAAACAGGAAAGTTTGACTTAGCTCCTAAAGATGCATTTGCTAATGCACTAAGCTCAGTAGACGCTGCAAAAGATTTAGCAAAAAAACAGTATGATATAAAAATGCAACAAATAGCTGCAGAATACGCTTTAGAAGAATTCAAACTAAAAGTATTTATGAAAACTGCTGAAGCAAAAGAAATGGGTGAAGAGTTTAAAAAGCTTCAAGATTTACTAAAAGCTAGTAGATCCGCTCAAGAAACAGTAGCAGGAAATACTAGAGATATTGCAAATACAAAAGCAGATGGAGACAGATTAAAAGCTTTACAAACTGCAGGAAGTAGCGGAACATTAGGTGAAAGGGCTAACAATGCTCAGATAGCAATGAATGATAAAGATGCAACCCGAGGCTCTAGAATAGAAAATATAAGAAATGCCACACAACCAATGAGAGAAGCTCTAGAAGCTTTAGGACCTGAAGGAGAGTTAGTATCTGCAGCTCAAATGGGCGTACTTAGTATTGCGGATTCGTTTACTCTTTTAGGAAGTTCTACCGCAGATGCTTCTGATAAACTTGGAGCAATCTCAAGTGTAATTGGTTCTATTGGTTCTATAATGCAAGCAAACTCAAAAGCTCAAATAGCCGAAATTGATAATCAGATAAACGCAGAAAAGAATAGAGACGGAAAATCAAAAGAATCCTTAGCAAAAATCAAAGCTATGGAGAAAAAGAAAGAACAAATGGCTAGAAAAGCATTTGAAATGAATAAGAAAATGCAAATAGCACAAGCTGTAGCAAGCACAGCTTCAGCTGTAGTAGGCGCTCTAGGTTCAAAACCTTACGGACCTTGGAACATAGCTTTAGCAGCAATGATGGGAGCTTTGGGATTAGCTCAAGTAGCTATAATTAAAAAGAGTCAATTTCAGGGAGGAGCCTCAGATGTTCCTAAACCAGTTTCAACTATAGAAGTTGGGAAAAGAGATAATCGAGTTGATGTTTCAAAAGGAGCAACAATGGGAGAACTGTCTTATCTTAGAAAACAAAAAGGAGTTGGAAGTAATGCAAATAATTTTGTTCCTGGAGGAGCTGCTGGAATGAGAGCATATGCAGCGGGTGGAGAAGGAGTGCTGGTAGGAGAAAGAGGTCCAGAAATAGTACAACCTACAGCACCTATAGATATAATACCAAACAATAAATTAAGTGGTGGAGCACAAAATGTAAACTTTACAATTAATGCCGTGGATGCAGAAGGAGTACAAGAAGTTTTACAAAGACAAAGAGGAAATATAATCGGAATGATTAGAGAAGCAGCAAACGAACATGGAGAAAATTTCATGGAACAAGTTAATATAGAGGCATACTAATGGCATTTACTAGTTTTCAAACAATACTACCAGACCC
>Ga0315331_10003582_pt1 | contig 11741 bp, 10 predicted proteins | sample M160m34915metaG_FD_203456 | JGI IMG/M metagenome (GOLD analysis project Ga0315331, IMG submission 203456) | Ammonia-oxidizing marine archaeal communities from Monterey Bay, California, United States - M1 60m 34915 | ecosystem: Environmental > Aquatic > Marine > Intertidal zone | place: USA... | reverse complement strand
TCAATTCGAAGTGAATGTCGCCGCAAAGCACTTCCCTTGCCATTTCAGTCACTCTCCGTGGCGTAGAGTGATAACTCGCTCGCGGCACCGTTGAGCTGTGACTTAGTTTCGACCAGATGCCAGCCGATGTACTGATGTCCATAATGCCACGCATCGGGGCGTTCGATATCCGGTCGCAGAAATGCTTCGTTCCAGCTAGTGAACGTTGTGCCGTCACGACTGGCCTTGAAAGGTGCGTCCGTAATCGCGGTTCCATATCGTTGCGACGACGATGCACGCAGTTCCCGCTCCTTCAACGCCGGCAGAGCATTCATGGACTCCGACCAGCCACGACCAATGTATCAGGTCGGAAAACCCATCAGAATATGGAGTGCTCGGTGATAGGGTCTGATCTGATTCGTGTACAACTGCTGAGCGGGCGAATCGACGTATATCAAATCGGCGTGCTTCCGCCCGGTTGATCAGATCAGCGGACGTGGCTGTCCGGATGGCTCGAATCCCACCCGGCTTACATTCCTCATCGGTTGTCACGCCCGCTGTGAAGATCTACCAACAGGCACGATACATGCCGATGTTGGCGTCCCAGAACGCCAGATTCTGCGAGTCGAATGCGCCCAGACCGTACAGAACGGGAGCGTCGGTCATGAGAGACCAGTTCCATCCGACGGGCGACTTAAACGACAGTAATCAGTTTGAATTGCTCGATCGAAAGATCGCCTTATATTTCGCACCGACTGGTGCATTTGGATTATCGTCCTTGAAAATCGCGGGATGGCCGGCATCGACATTCAGGGTCCCCATCATACCGCTGACCAATGTGATGTTGTTGTCCTTCGATCCCTGAAACTCGTAAAGGCCCAACGCTGGTTTCCGCCAGGTCACCCCATCAGCGCTTTCAGCGTAACAGCAGAATGAAGGATGTCGACCGGTATTCAGCTTCCCCTGCCCAACGTCGAGGTGCCACGCCTTGTAATACATGCAATAGCGATTGCCGTCCTGAAACACGCTGTGGTAGCCTGATCCTGTCCCTTCCCACGGAGCGGCGTGGATCAACGTAATTTCGCGAGGAACGGGGGAGGCAGCCGCGGCTGCGTCACCCCGGTGAGTCGGTCAATAAGATATCCGTCAACCAACAGGTCGCGCCGCTTCACCGATTGCACTCGGTGAAGTGGCTGATTGACTTGCAGCAGGGCCATCCCGCGAAGCCGCAAGAGCTGCAACGGCACTGGCTGAAAGACTATGTGTGAGAAACGATCGACGATTCAGGTCACTGAACAGTGCGGCGGGATTCATAGTTAAGTCCTTATTCGTGTCGTGAGCTGCTATTCTTTGCGTTTACCATGGCTGGGCCAACGCGCCTGGCTGAGAGTCCTGATCATTGTTCATCTGGCCAGGGCATCATTATCCCGACGAGCGGCTTCCTGAAGACGCGTCAGCATCGCGTCAACTCGGTGCGCTTCCGTGTCAGCAAGGTTTTTCGATTCGTTCACGTCTGTGGCGATGTTAAACAGTTCCACGTTTCGATTTTCGTCTTTACCGGTAACAACAAGTTTCCAGTCGCCGTATCGAAGTGCACTCGCCCGCCAGCGTGGGCCGGCGGTGTACAGCGGACGTTTCGACATCTCGACCCTGTGAAGCAGTAACGGTACCAGATTGACTCCGTCCCACTTCAAGTCACGGGCAGGTTCGAAGTCGGCCAGCGAGCAGAATGTGGGCATCCAGTCCGTAACATGAACCGGATTGTTCACTTTACCCGGTTTCACACGCGCCGGCCAGGAAACGATGGTGGGGACTCGCGTGCCCCCTTCATACACGTCACCCTTTTTGCCTCGCAATGGCAGATTGTTGGCGGTCAGTCTTCCGTTCGGGCAATTGTCATCCGGGTACTTCAGATCGTTGTTTTCGGCCGTACTACCGCCATTGTCGCTGGTAAAAACCAGTAACGTGTTGTCACGGACGCCGGCATGTTCCAACGCGGAAATAATCCTGCCGACTGCATCATCAAGATGCATAATGCATGCTGCATATTGCCGAGCCACGTTGCCGGTGATCGTCTGAGGTGCACGGCGGATCCACTTGTCCGGCTCCTTGATCGGCAAGTGGACAGCGGTGTAGGGAACATAAAGAAAGAAGGGCAACGAGTCTCGCATCCTGATCCACTTTACCGCTTCATCAGTCAGTAGGTCCGTGACGTGCCCGGATTCTTCAATCAATTCTTCGTTGCGATGCCAGGTAACGGAATACTCGCCCTTCTTGTATCTATGATTCCATGGACTGATGCCTCCGGCCAGCGAACCGTAGGAATGATCGAACCCGAAATGATTAGGCCCCCACTTCGGCAATGAACCGAGATGCCACTTACCGACCAGGCACGTGTCGTAACCCCGGTCTTGCAGTGCTCCTGGCAGCGTCACTGTGCCGGTGGGCAGAGCGAGTTCGTTTGTCGGCGTAGTCACACCAAACCGACTCCAGCATCGTCCCGTCAACAATCCCGTTCGAGTCGGACTGCACACGGGAGCGACGTAATGTTGTGTGAGTTCCAGCCCTTCCTTTGCCAAACGGTCAAGACAAGGGGTTGGTGCGTTGCCACCATGAAAGGCCACATCGGCCCAGCCAAGGTCGTCCGCCATGATGAAGACAATATTGGGCCGCGTCTGCGCGTTAGATACCACAAGCTGACAGCACCAGGCGGTTGCGAACATCAACGCACCATAGAAGTGCAGACACATCATCTCCCCTTTCAACCGAACAACAGCCTTCACTGCTCCCCGGATCATAACCAAACCATTGGCCGAAACTGAAACGCTTCCAGTAGAATGCTCGGCAGGCAGCACACGTTGAGGTAACATACCACCACATTTCCTGACCAGACATCCACAAGAAAACTTCGGATGCCATCATCGATCAAAGAAATCTCATGAAAAGCTCTGTACTGCGAACGCTGGTTTTTTGTGGCCTGATGTCTTCCCATGTCCTGCAGGCCGACGAACGAAATCCGAAGATAACGACGCTGCAGGCGGGCGTGCAGCTATCGCTGGTGGCTGAACATCCCGGCCTGGCAACGCCTACCGGGATCGATGTTGACGACCGGGGGCGAATCTGGGTGGTGGCAACTCATACGCATTTTCGACCAGACGACTATGTCGGGCCGGAACATGACGAAATTCTGGTCTTCACAGACAAGGATGGAGACGGTCGGACCGAACACCGGCAGGTGTTCTACAACTCCACTGACGCCACAATGGATCTGGAGCTGGGTCCGGACGGCTGGGTGTATCTGGCGGAACGTGACCGAATCCTACGGATCAGGGATTCTGACAGCGATGGCAGGGCAGATCTCGATCAAACGATTGTCAACCTCGCAACCGAAGCCGATTACCCGCATAACGGACTGGAAGCGTTGACGTGGCATCCTTCCGGAGACCTGATCTTTGGGCTGGGTGAGAATTTTGCGAAACCGTGGACTCTGACGGGAACGGACGGAGCATCGGTCAGCGGCACCGGGGAGGGTGGTATTTTTCGGTGTTCAGCAAACGGCACGGCGCTGAGGCGAATTGCTCTTGGCTTCTGGAATCCATTCGGCATCTGCGTTCGCCCGGACGGAACCATCTTTGCGGCGGAAAACGATCCGGGCGAACGGCCGCCCTGCAGACTGCTCCACGTTATCCAGGGCGGTGACTATGGCTATCAAAGATCGTACGGTCCGGGTGCCCATCACCCGTTTGTCGCATGGAATGGAGAACTGCGCGGAACTTTACCCATGATCCATCCATCGGGAGAAGCACCCTGCGGAGTGTTGCCTCTGGGCCGGGGATTATTGGTTCCATCGTGGAGCGATCATCGGATCGACTTCTTCCTGCTGCGCCGCGACGGTGCCAGCTTTGCCGCAGATCGAACGGCGCTGATACAGGGAGGCCGCTATTTCCGGCCGGGGTGCATTGCCAGTGCCGCTGGTCCTCAGGGTGGAAGCGGAAGGAAACGAGCGTGGTATCTCACCGATTGGGTCGACGGTCGTTATCAGGCTCATGGCTACGGACGCTTATGGAAACTGCAGGTCGATCTGGAAAACTCTGACTGGGTAGGAACGCTAACGCCCGAACCCCATACGGCCAGTTCCATGCTGGCCAACCATCTTCGCAGCGGGAAGACTAAGTATGACCGCACAGAACTGCTGAAACTGGCCGGCGACGAAGATCCGTTTCTGGCAAGATCTGCTTTACTGGCTCTATCGAGATCCGCGTCCGGGTGGAAGCAGGGCGATGTTGCCACATGGGCCGCAGTGGACCGGGTCCACGCTGTGCTGGCGCTAAAGCTGGCAGAAGCTTCGCCGGATGTCTGGGTGCAGGCTTTCCTGACGGACAACGATGCCGAAGTTCAGTTCGAGGCTCTGCGTTGGATAGCAGATGCGAAGCTGCAGGCATTTCAGTCCGATGTCGAGCAAATGCTGAGCCGCAGCGATCTGGACTACCGCCGCTTCGAAGCTGCCATTGCCACATGGAATACGTTGCAGGGCAAACCGGAAGAAGGAATTCGTAACCCGGAGATGCTGCTGGCGCGGGTTCAGGACCGCGACAGCGCGCCTCGACTGCGTGCCTTTGCCCTGCGGATGCTGCCCACTCAGCCTCGTGTCGCATCGGGGGACGGACTGTTGCCGGTGCAGAATTTCCCCACGGGACTAACGTTGAAGATACTACAGGAATTGCTGTCCTTAAACGACGCTACACTGTCGCGGGAAGTCGTCCGGACACTGGCAGGTAATCCTCCGGTTTCTCAGATAGTTCTTGCCCAAATTGCCTCCGATCGCCAACAAACCCCGTCGCTGCGGGCCGACGCAATCGCTGGACTGGCAGCAGTGGCTGAACAGCACGTCAATCTGTTGCTGCAGCTCGCTGGCGACGATCACCGCGTGGTACGTGAAGAAGCACTGCGCTGTCTGCGATCCGGCAAACATTCACCAGACCAGATTCGCCAGTTGAAAACGCTGGCCGAAAAGCACAGTGCATCGGCCGATTTGATTCAGGCCGTGCTGGATCCCAAATCGCTTGAAACCAATCGACCTGCGCTGACTGACACGCAGGCATGGCTAGCAGCGCTTGATGCGATTGACGTTGCTGCCGACGCTGACGTCGGCCGCCGGATTTTTCATCATGCTCGACTGGCCCGGTGTTCCAACTGTCATCGGCACAGCGGACGGGGAAACGTGGTGGGACCGGACCTGAGTGGTGTGCACAACCGCAAAGACAGAACATGGCTGCTGCAGTCCATCCTTGAACCCAGTCGGCAAATGGCTCCGGAATACCTCCCTCGTACAATCATCCTGAACGATGGCCGGACATTTACGGGCATTCGACTGCGGTCATCGACGAAAGAAGCGATGCGGGATGCGAACGGTCAGAATCGCACCTTTGATCGTGATGACATTGAATCGTTCGTCGAGTCGACAGTGTCCTTCATGCCGACCGGCGTCGTAAACTCCCTGACGAATCGTGAGCTGCGGGATTTGATCACGTTTCTCGAGCAGGGTCCGAAGCGATAACGGCCATTCTTGCCGCGGGAGCACCGACCCCCTGCAATCGGTATCTTGTGTTTGATGCCTTGATCAACCTCAGTTCCTGATGGCTCCTGTACCTCCGTCACAAAGCGCGCGTACCTATACGCAGACCAAGCAAAATGCTGTTCCGGCGTGCCGGTAACGGCGTGCCAATGAACAACCCGATGCAGCAGCACCGTCGCTGGAATCCCTGATCCGGCCTACGTATCTTCCGACACGTCATTGCCCTAAGTTTGGCGGAGTGCAGGCACAATTTCCGTTCTTGCGGCGTGAATGGCCGGGCCGATGCCGGCCAGTATTCCGGCAACGGCAGACACCAGCAGCCCCGTAACTGCCAGGCGTGGCGACGGAGTGAAGGCGATCGTGACGGCCTCGGCTCCTACCGACAGGCTGCTGATTTTCAGTATCAGCATGGCGACTCCCACTCCGACAACGCCCCCTGCAACGCTCAGCAGGATACTTTCAACCATCACCAGACGAAAAACTCCAGCACCGGAAACACCGATCGTTTGCAGCACAGCATGTTCTTTGATGCGGTCCTCAACCGACATCACAGTTGTGGTCGCAACGAGGGCCAGCACCAGGCCCACACAAGCGTAGCCGAGGTAATGTGCCATTCCGATGAGCTGAGTGAGGTCACCCAGACTTCTGGCCTGGAAGACCCCCTTCGGTCGAGTGTCCGTTTCGACGGGGCCGGCGCGATACATGTCATCAATCTCCCGGCACTTAGCGACCGGATCGAACCCTTCGTGCAGCAGAATCTCCATTTGCGTCACCGTCCCCACAAGGTTCATACCTTTACTGCGCTGCAGGAAGTCGAGATGTGAGTAGATGTAATTCTCTTCTGCCGGGTCGGCGCTGTTATAGACACCCGCCACGTTGACGCTGAGAGCGCCGATGGAGAACTTGTCACCGACATTAATCCCCCTCCGACTGGCAACGGCGCGACCAATCACCGCGGCATCCTGGTGCTGTTCGAATTCCGCCCAGTTGCCAGAGATGAGTTCAAAGTCACGCACCTTGCGGAGCTTCAGTGGCGGGACGCCATAGAACACAACCACATCCAGACTGGCTCGACAATTATTCGTGAAGACCTGAACAGGAACAACTTCTTTGACACCGTTAAGTTGAGCAATCTGCTGGTCGTAATCCTGCGGCAAATGGCTGGTCGCCGGGCAAAACTTATGGGCCTGAAACGCAATTAACGCCCCCTTTGCCCGCTGTCTCCGCTGCAGGTCGTTCATGCCTTCCTGAACAGCTCCGACAAAACAGAAAACGAACAATGCAACGGCAGATCCACTGACGGTCAGAATGGTGCGTGAGCGATGTCGCCACAACGTTTTGAAGATGTAAGGAACGAATTTGAACATGGTCAGTTGAATCCGCTTTAACCAGCGGCCGGGGTTGGTTCGGCGACGGCAGCAGGCGTGAAGCCATCGCCTCCAGTCTGCACCAGTTTCCCATGATCGAGCCGGAACTGCCTGTCTGCGATTTGGGCGGCTGCGACGTCGTGTGTGACCATCAACAGGGTAACGTTCAGTTGCTCTTGGAGCCGTTTGAGCAGATCGAGAATCTGCCCGGATGTATCCGGATCAAGGTCGCCGGTCGGTTCGTCGGCAACAACAACCCGGGGATGAGCAACAATGGCCCGCGCAATGCCAACACGCTGTTCCTGACCTCCGGACATTTGGCGAGGATAATGATTGGCTCGGTCAAGCAGATCGACGGCGGTCAAAGCGATCTCAATCCGCTTTCGACGTTCACTGCGATTCATAGGCAACAACAGCAAGGGCAATTCGATATTCTCATATGCCGTCAGCACAGGCACAAGATTATGCGCCTGAAAAATGTAACCCAGATTGGTCGCCCGCCAATCCGCCAATCTGGTCCGGGACAATTGTGTGATGTCCGTACCATCAATAACGATGCTGCCACTGTCCGGCGTGTCAATACTGGCAATCAGATTCAGCAGCGTGGATTTTCCCGTACCACTGGCTCCCATCAAGGAAATGAACTCTCCCTGCTCAATGTCCAGCGAGACGGCATCCAGGGGCGTGATTGTTTCATCACCCTTGTGATACTGCCTGGTAACGTTTTTGATTTCAATGAGTGACATGACTAAACCGCGTGTTACGAAACAGAAATCAGTAACCTGACGCCGGAAGTGTTGTGGTGACGCCGATATCAGTTGCTTCACCCGTAATACAAACGCGACAACCGCTGGTCAGACCATCAGTTCCCGTGACGATCAGCCGACTGGCAACATTCAGGCCGCCGGTCACTTCAAGACGCCCCTGACTGTCGACAGGACCGGTCTGCACCGGCTGCTTCAACGCGATCTTCGCAGACTGATCCGCGAGCCAAACGTACGAGCCGCCGGCGTCGGAGTGCACAAGTTGCTGAGGAACAAAAATGCGAACGACCTGAGCATCGGGGCTATGGCTCGGCTTCCCGGCCGCCTGACTCAGAAACGTCACATCGACCAGCATCTCGGGCTTGAACACCTGTGGTGGATCGGGAATCTCAACTTTAACCTGCAGAGTATTCTTCTGAATGTCTGCTTCCGAGCTGACGAACAGCACTTTTCCGGTTAACGGAGATGCCAAAGCCGGATTGTCGATTTTCACGGGCTGACCGAGACTGACTTTGGGAATGTCCTCAAATCGTGTGTCCACTCGCACCTGCAATCTGTCAGGACGGTACATCGTGATCACGGTGCTGCCGTCATGGCCTTCCATCTGGGCCATGCCACTGCCGATGCGTGCCCCCTGATGGGCGATCAAACGGAACACACGCCCGTCTACCGGAGTAACGATTGTCATTCGATCCAGCTGCAGTCGGGCTTCGGCTACGACAACTCGGGCCTGTGCGACACGCGCCTCAGCCGCCTTCACCTGTGCCTGCGCCCCGTCTCTGGCTTTCGTTTCATCAGCCAGCAATTCCAATTGCGTCTTCATGGCATTTCGGCGTTTCGACAGTGCGGCCTGTTCGGTCCGCAGCGACTTTTCCCGATCACGAAGTTCATCAACGAGTGCGCGTGCCGCGTCGGCCTTGCTTTCTGCAATGTCAATCTGAATGCCGGCGACCACACCCTTTGCGGACAACTTCCCTTCGTAGTCCTGCTGCATTGCCCTGTGATCAGCCTCCGCACGTCGCAGCTCGAAAGGCAAAGTTTTCAGGCGCGTGTCGATACCGGCAAGTGCTGCTTCCGCTTCGCTCAGCGGCGCCTGCAGATGGACAGGTTGTTTTAAACGTATTTCTGCAGCAGTGAAGGCTGCATTCGCTTCGTTGACCTCAGCCTGACGAAGTTCCAGATCAGCCAGAGCTCGCTCATGGTTCAGCTTCGCGTCGTCTTTGATCAGTTCTGCGATGGGTTCGCCAGCCTTGATCAACTGGTCCTCCACGACCAGCAGTCGTTCCACCACACCGGGCGCCAGGGCGGCCACTCTAATCGGCGTCGGCCGTGGTTCGATCCACCCGGCCGCCTGGAACAACGGAGTGCCTTCCTGACGCACTGCAGCAGTCGTGGAAAACACCGGTACTACTGTTACGTTCATGGGCGGAAACAACAGATCTCGTGAGGCCCACGCGACCAGCGTCAGGAAGCCAGCAATCAACGTCAACGGCAACACGTACCGTGTGACAGCATTAGCTCGGGCCTGAACAGCGGACTGTTCGGAACAGTCACGATCAATGGCCAGTTTTCGAAGATCAACTTCTCTATTCATCGTCTACATCTTTTTCACGAAAACACCAGTAGCCAGAACGGTGAGGTTCCCGGCGTCGTCACGTCGGGCCCTGCCTTCGACAACGACGGTCGACAGTTCTTTCACGGAAAGCAGCTCACGGGCATCGGCCTTAACCAGTGCACCAGTTTCATCAACCACTTTGACGAGCGCCGTCGCTGTGGGCAGCTTCGAAGTTTCACAACAGTAGTCCCAGGGAATCGGACAGCTGTCGCCTTCGATGTCGCTGCAGGCTCTGAGAGAACCATCGACGATGGAGAATGCTGCTCGCCCTTCGACCCAAGGATTCGCACTGCCTCCGATACGTCCGACAATGACAATATCGTCTCCATCGCCGGCCCCTTCACGCACTTTGATCACATCACCAGCGCCTTCCGGCTCAGTAGTCAACAGGAACTTAGTTCCGTCGACAGCCGGAGCTGACGACGAGGTCAGCTGTTGAGCTCCGGTGGGAGCCGACGTCTGCTGCGAACAACCAGCCGACATCCAGACACCGCAGACGAGAAACAAAAGCAGAAATAAATTCTTCCGGTTCATTGATGAGTTCCTTTTTACTAAGCAGTCGAAGGAACGAAGCCACTTGACTTCGTTCCTTCGACGTGTGATTCGTTCAGACCGCTTTCATCCCATCAACGATGGGCATTCGTAAAGCTCGGATCGCCGGAGGAATGGCGCCGAAGAAGCCGAGCGACAGACCAACACCGCAGCCGATCAACACCGCCATGCTGTCAACGCGAAGTGAGAACGCTCCCATTGTAAATCGCACAGCAGCACCATTAACAAAGACCAACGCAATAAACGCGGCCAGCAGGCTGGCCCCCGCCGCCAGCAATACACCTTCCTGAATCAGACTTAGAACTATGGAACGTCTGACAAAACCGATTGTCTGAAGCGTAGAGAGCTCTGAAACACGACCGACGACAGAGCCGTACAGCGTATTCAGCCCCCCAAACACCCCCGCCCCGGACACAAGAAGAACCACCAGCCAGGCCAGCCACACCACCGGACCATAGTCCTTCTGGAGCGATGCGTAATATTCCGTCTCCGGGATGGCCTGCAATTCAAGATCGAGACGTTCTTTGCAGAACAGGTCCAGGTCCGCAAAGTCTGCCCCCGGAGACAACGTCACCGCGACCAGACTGAGATCCTGCCGTTTCATCGCCTGCTGAAGTTCATCAAGACGACACCATGCTTCGGATTCAAAGGCCGATCCACCGGCCGAGAACACTCCGCTGATTTGCCATCGGCGCCCCTCAATCTCGATGGATTGTCCGATTTCCGCTTCCGCCGGTGTCGCCCCCAGTTTGGCGGCGACCATCCGGCCGATTATCACCTCGCCGGATTCCGGCCAATCGCCGGTTTCAATCTGCAGCTGACGACGAACAAGCAGCGCCGATCGTGTAACACCACGCACCAGACCCATCGAAGGCTCACCTTCCCCCACACCAATCTGCGTGCCAAGATACAGCTCCGGCGATACGTACTTCTGTCCGAATCGCTCCTGGATACCCGATACGCTGGCAGGAACCAGGTCACTGGTTCGCATAGGGATCGACGAGTATTCCAGATTCTCACCCATCCCCAGTGAAAAGATGACCGCCGTCAATGGATCGCCGGTGATGCTCAGCGACCGTTCCAGACCACGAATGAAACCCACGACCACAAAGACCAGAACAATCACCATCGTGAGCCCCCCGAACGTCAGCGTTGTGCGCAACGGGCGGCGGAACAGATTCCGAATGGCGTACTCCCACGGGAGCGGGCGAAAAGAAATAGACACGAGTCAGGAATCCGGAGAATGGGGCAGCGCATCTGAACAACAAACGCGATGGGATCAGTCCAGCACAGCAATTCAAGAGTGGCTGCGAATTTACCTCTTGACACTGGACTCCGGAGACGGCGCTAACACGTCAGCGACATGTGCAGCGTGCGCATAAAACGCCCGTGATTTCCCTGCCGAAACAATTCTGTGCAGCCGGACCCAACCGCAGAAACAACGCACAGCACCGAACCGTGCGGGGTGTCGTCGCCGGTCAGTGACAGCACTGATTTTGCGTCAACACGGTCCATCTGACAGGACCTTTCAAAGACGGCGCCGCCGCAGACACCCTGACACGACGACTTCTCCGGACTGGGATTACGGCTGGGATTCTGGTCTTTACCTGATGAATCACCGCAGCAACCGCAGTGGGCTGATGCCGGCGGCACAGTGGCGATTGTTGAACATTTCTGTTGTAACTCGCGGTCGTCACCGGCACAGGCCTGCTTCGCACAGCAACTGCTATGACCGCATGACAGCGGACACGCGATGACCGCCGCAATCAGTACAGGTGAAAAGATACGAGACAGCATGATGGAGTCCTGAGTAAGGTGATTTATCATACTTCGTTGCGTCCGCGCCGGCAATCGGAACTTCTGATAACACGCCAACTCAGTTCCGGTCG
>Ga0315331_10003581_pt1 | contig 11741 bp, 13 predicted proteins | sample M160m34915metaG_FD_203456 | JGI IMG/M metagenome (GOLD analysis project Ga0315331, IMG submission 203456) | Ammonia-oxidizing marine archaeal communities from Monterey Bay, California, United States - M1 60m 34915 | ecosystem: Environmental > Aquatic > Marine > Intertidal zone | place: USA... | reverse complement strand
TGTCGTTGGCCACATCTATGCCCTGCGAAACCTCGTAGAACGATGCTTCAATAAGCTGAAAAACGCACGCCGCCGCGCAACACGGTACGATAAAACGACTGAAAGTTACCTTGGACTTGTCCAACTCGCCGCTGCCAGGCTCTGGATAAGACACTTGTCAAATTGACCTAGTACATTTTCGCAGACCTAGCGTCTCAATGGCTTAAGTTCCTATGGTTCGGAAGAGGTAAAGAGGTAAAGTAAGGTGTAGTAAATTTGGGAAACTGCCGGTTTTGAGGCAGATAAGCGATTCCTAACGGAATCGATCTTGGAGGAATTCAATGAAGTTAGGACTTTCCATCGGTTATTCGGGCGCAGAAATGAATTTGCCGGTAGAGCGGGTGCAGCGGGCCGAAGCGCTTGGATATGATTGCGTCTGGACGGCTGAGGCCTATGGGTCTGACGCGGTTACGCCACTAGCCTTCCTGGCGGGGCAGACGAGTCGCATAAAATTAGGCACTGCGATCATGCAGTTAGCGGCGCGTACGCCTGCCAATGCGGCGATGTCTGCCGCCACTGTAGATGCGATGGCTGGCGGCGGTCGATTTATCGCTGGTTTGGGTGTTTCTGGGCCCCAGATCGTAGAAGGTTGGTATGGCCAGCCCTGGGGCCGGCCCTATTATCGCCTGAAGGACTATGTGGAGATCATGCGGAAAGTCTTTCGCCGTGAAGGTCCAGTCGGTCATGAAGGCCGTGAGATTAGCCTCCCCTACGAAGGTGAGGGTGCTGCTGGCGTCGGCAAACCGCTGCAATCAATCCTCCATATGAACCCTGATATCCCGATCTTTATCGGCGCGGGGAACGCTGCGACCGTTCGGCTGACGGCAGAGCTATGTGACGGTTGGTTACCATTAGGGCTGACGCCCGCTGCCGTTCAGGAGTACACGCCTTGGGTGGAAGAAGGTTTCGCCCGCGCCCGGGCCAAAGGCGTCGACAAAGGCTTCCACAATTTTGAAATCGTGGCGTCCGCCCATGTTGAGATTGATGAGGACGTGAAGGGTGCGCTGGATCGGCTAAAGCCTGAAGTCGCACTTTATGTTGGCGGCATGGGGCACAAAAATAAGAATTTCCATAAGGAAATGATGGTCCGTCGCGGCTATGGCGATGCTGCGGATCGTATTCAGGAGCTTTTCCTGGCTGGGCATAAGAAGGAGGCCACTGCAGCCGTGCCGGACGAATGGGTGGATGAGAAGTCCTTGGTCGGCCCTGCATCCCGCATCAAGGCGCGGTATAAGCGATGGGAAGGCATTGGCTTGGCGTCATTGACCGTTCGTAGCAAGCAGGACGAGGCCGTTGAAGTGATGGCTGAGGCTGCGCGGCTAAACCAGCCGCGATAGTCGGCTTAGGCGGCGCTGCAGCTTTGTTTTTTTGCTGAATCAACGCTTGCAGCGTCGCCCTCAAGCTCTTCAACGCGCGTGCGAAGTGCCTCTAATTGTTCCTGCATTCCTGCGAGGCTCCGCGCGACTGGGTCTGTCATGCCCGAAGCGACGCCGTAAGCTTCGAAATCCGCAGGCTCCAACGCAGGTTCAGCCCGTTTCACGATTTTTGCCGGGATGCCGACAACGGTAACCGCAGGTGGTACTGCGTTCACGACAACGGCGTTCGCACCTACGCGCGCACCGGCACCGATCGTGAAGGGCCCCAGTATTTGCGCGCCAGATCCAACAATTACGCAATCCTCAAGTGTTGGATGCCGCTTGCCTTTTTCGAGTGCGGTGCCGCCGAGTGTGACGCCCTGGTATAGCGTTACATCGTCACCAACCTCCGCCGTTTCGCCAATCACGACGCCCATACCGTGGTCGATGAACAGGCGCTTACCGATTGTGGCACCGGGATGAATTTCAATGCCGCTCATCATCCGGCCAAGGTGGGAGGCGAAGCGGCCAAGCGTAAATAAGCGCTTCCGCCAGAGCCAGTTTGCAGCGCGATAGAATGTCAGCGCGTGAAATCCTGGATACGAAAGTAGTACATCCCAGCGGTTCCTGAGGGCAGGATCGCGGGCGACATAGGAGTCGATTTCTTCGATCAACCCTTTGAACATCTTACTCACTCCAGCGCCAGCAGGATAATTGAGGGCGCAGTGAATTACGGGTTGTTCCAATATGCGTTTCGTCCCATAAAAGGAATAGAGCAAATATACAGATTATCTTTGCATTTTGTGCAAAAACGCTCGGCGTAATCCGCAAAAACAGGGCGCCGGATCAAGGGTTTAGGAGGGCTTTGGCTCATGGAATTCCGGCGGGACTTTATCGATGCAATCGGCAATACGCCCCTAGTCCGACTGACCGCGGCGAGTGAAGCTACGGGCTGCGAAATTCTTGGGAAATGCGAATTCATGAACCCAGGTGGGTCCGTGAAGGACCGCGCCGCGCTCGCCATAGTTCTGGATGCGGAAGCAAAGGGCCTGCTGAAGCCGGGCGGCGTGATTGTGGAAGGCACTGCGGGTAATACTGGCATCGGATTGGCGCTCGTTGGCAATGCGCGCGGATACAAAACCGTGATCGTCATTCCTGAGACCCAAAGCCAGGAAAAGAAGGACATGCTGATCCTGGCCGGCGCAGAGCTTGTGCAAGTGCCTGCAGCACCTTTCAAGAATCCGAATAACTATGTGCATGTCTCCCGCGGCCTAGCGGAAGAGCGCCAAAAATCGGAGCCGAATGGCGCTATTTGGGCCAATCAGTTCGATAATATCGCCAATCGCGAAGGCCATATTCGCACGACGGCGGAAGAAATCTGGACGCAGACGGACGGCAAAGTCGATGGCTTCATCTGCGCTGTTGGCACAGGCGGCACATTGGCCGGAACAGGCATTGGCCTGAAAGCGAAGAACCCGAATATCGCTATCGGCATCGCTGACCCGCCGGGTGCTGCGCTTTATGAATTCTACAAAAATGGCGAGCTCAAGTCTGAAGGGTCTTCCATCACGGAAGGCATTGGCCAAGGACGGATCACGGCAAACCTAGAAGGCGCGCCGATCGACCATGCCTACCAGATTCCCGATGAAGAGAGCCTGACGATTGCATTTGATTTGCTGCAGCACGAAGGCTTCTGCCTTGGCGGATCATCCGGTGTGAATGTGGCCGGGGCAATTCGGATGGCCAAAGAACTTGGCCCAGGCAAGACTATCGTGACGATCCTGTGCGACGGCAGCGCGCGTTACATGAGCAAGATGTTCAACCCAGAATTCCTGCGCGAGAAAGGCCTTCCAACCCCGCCTTGGATGCATTGATCACCGACCGTTCGATGAGGCTAAAGCCAGCCGAAGCGCCCGGACTGCTGAATGGCCGCGAATTTCAACGTTGCCAGCGCTGACAAAACCCTCCAATAGGGTCTCAGCCCTGGGGGGTCTGACGCGCGCGGTCCGCAGTGTCTTCGCTGATGACGACGCCGGCGTCTAGTGGTCTCGTCACTTGCTCCAGCCGTGCCGCCAGGTTGGCGGTATCGCCAATGGTCGCGAACTCCAAGCGCCGTTCAGCCGCGATATCACCGAATACGACAGGGCCGAAATGGACGCCGACTGCGATTCGGACAGGATCAAATCCAGCTTTAGCCCGGCTGACGTTCCACGCATTTTGTTCGGCGATAATGGCGCGGGCGCCGGCGATAGCGCGGATAGCTTCATCTGGATCGGAACGCGGCGTGCCGAATGTCGCCATAAGACCATCGCCAATATATTTGTCGAGCGTGCCGTCATTTTTAAAAATCGCGCGCTCCAAGGGCATATGCAAGGCGCGCAGAAAGCCGATAACCCTGTCTGGTGCTACATTCTCTGCAGCTTTTGTGAAGTCTACAACGTCCGCGAATATCATGGCAGCATCCTGGGACGTAATCACGTCAAAGGGCGTATCCTGGTCCGCCAGATCATCGGCTATCGTTGGGGCGAAATAGCGCGCGAGGTTGGCGCGTTCCCGTATCGCTCTGATTTCCGCGCGCACGATCCTTTGCGCACGATGCGCTACGGTAGCCAGAATGGCGGTTACAATCTCTAGAAAGATGATTATTTCGTATAATTTCTCAATATCTACGAAGTATGGGTTGGTGGTCAGGTAATAGAATGGCCCAGTCCAGGAGATAGCGGCGTAAAACCTGCCCCACAAGACCCGGCGCAAATCATAGCAACCCGCGACCGATGCTAGCAGGATAACAGATACACACCGCGGCCTTCAGACGTGACTTGGCCTGGCGGTTTGACGGCTTCATTCAGCGGATTATCGTGGACCAATGTAGCAACCAACGATAAAAAATTCTCAGGATCAGGCCGTATAGTCCCCAATCCTGTCCCTGCTTACCGGCGAGGTACTAGCCATAGTCAATGGCGATATATCTAGCAAAAAAGGGCACATAGAATGTTGTCGCGTAAGGACCGAGCAGCGTCATGATCCAGACTAAAATCACGCCGCGCGCAGCAATTCTAAACCAGAGCCCGATCCATAGCGCGCGGACGTCCGCCGCATGAAACGCCGCCCGTGCGTGACGGCTGGAACGGTTCTTGTGTCCTGGCGGCGCGCGGGCACCGGTTACAACGACATCATCAGATAATGTTACGGCTTGAGCCATGATCCGCTCTCCTTCATGCTAGCCGCTGTCGATATAAACACGATTGTCTTGGTTATGTAGGTAGGCGCTATGGTGAATGAACCAAACGCGAAAATCCTTCGTTGGGCGGATTTGATCAGTGAAGCTGAAATGCAGGCATACGCCAAAGCCAAATTCGGCGAGAGCATTGGTTTGGGTGAAAATGTGGCTCTGCTGAACATCGACACCACCAACAATTTTGTCGATCCAGCATACGATATGTGTGCTGAACGGGATGACGGTCTGGTCGCTAATTTCATAAGGATCACAGAGGCGTTTCGCCGTCTAGGCCTGCCGATCTACTATAGTCGCCGTGATGACCGTAGCCACCCGATCAAGCGTGGCGTGTGGAACTTGAAGCTCGGCACCGCAGATACCTTCCAGTACACGACAGACCCAAAAGCTGACCAGTGGCCGGAAGCCTATGCGCCGCGCGAAGAAGATGTTGTGGTGCTGAAAAATAAGCCCTCACCGTTTTTCGCAACGCCACTTGAATCCTGGCTGCGCTACCAGGGAATCGACAGCCTCATTGTGATCGGCATTTCCACGTCAGGCTGTGTGCGCGCTGGCGTGCTGGATGCGTTCAACCACAATTTTCGCGTGACCGTTGTTGAAGATTGCTGCGGCGATCGTTCCTCAGCAGCTCACCGTGCCAACCTTTTTGATATGGATATGAAAATGTCTGACGTTGAGCCGTTGGATGCTGTACTGGAAAATCTTGAGGCGCGGTTCGGCGATAAAGTGGCTGCTGAATAGCTAATTCTTCGTCACGAGGGAGATTTTGGCGCGGCCATAGCGGCGCTGGTCTTCGAGCGTGAAGCCTTCTGGCAATTCCAGGTCTTCCGTGCGGCCGGTTTCAACGGAGATCAGCGCGCCTTCTGCGATCCATCCGGCGGCGTCTAGGCCGCTGATCGCTTCTGGCGCTCGGCCCTTACCGTAAGGTGGGTCGAGGAACACCAATGTGTGCGCTATTGGGGCAGCTGGAGGCTGGCGGGCGTCAGCGCGAAGGATTGTGACTGCGTCCGTTTCATCCAAGCTTGCGGCGTTGGCGCGCGCCGTGCTGAGTGCCGCGTTCGAATTATCGATCAAAGTTGCACTCAGCGCACGTCGGGAAAGGGCTTCTAGCGCCAATGCACCTGTTCCGCAAAAAGCATCTAGTACTATGGCACCTGCAACGCGGCTCCCGTCGCTTGCCATGCGGCCGTGCTCCAGCAGGTTGAAGAGCGATTCCCGCGTCCGGTCCTGGGTGGGGCGTATACTTGCCCCATCAGGGGCTAAGAGGGGGCGGCCTCGATGTTTTCCGGCGACGATCCGCATCTTAGAACCCAAGTTCCTTATAGGCCCGGCCAAGTTGTTCTTTCAGCACCTTTCCGGTGACTTCCTCAACGGCGCTTTGCGGTAGGCGGCCAAGCTGGAACGGGCCGTAAGCTGTGCGGATCAGGCGTGAAACCGGGTGGCCGACATGTTCTAACGCATGACGGACTTCACGGTTCTTGCCTTCGGTTAAAGCCACTTCCAGCCAGACATTTGCTCGCCGTGGCGCACCCTCCGGCGTTTCCTCTTGGAGAGCTTCAATGGCACCGTAATGCAAGCCATCCACGGTGACGCCGCGTTGAAGTTGCTTCAACGCCGCCGCACTTGGTGAGCCATACACGCGCACGCGATACCGGCGAACCCAACCACGGGACGGCAATTCCAGCATGCGGGACAAGCCGCCGTCATTGGTTAGCAGCAGCAGGCCTTCAGAATTCATATCCAGCCGCCCAACGCTGACGACGCGCGGCAAGTGCCCAGGTAGGCGCTGGAATACGGTAGGCCTGCCTTCTGGGTCCTTGGCTGTTGTCACCAGGCCGGATGGCTTGTGATAGCGCCATAGCCTGGGCTTCTCGGCTGCGGGCAAAGGTTTGCCATCTACAACGATCACATCATCAGCCGTCACGGCAAGAGCGGGCGAGGACAGCGTCTCGCCGTTCACTTGTACCCGGCCCGCCAGGATCCACGCTTCGGCCTCTCGCCTTGAGGCAAGGCCAGCGCGGGCAATGCGTTTGGCGATGCGTTCTTTCTGGGGTTGTACTGTTGATTCGGCCATTATCTCTGCTCCGACGCTGTGGTCACCAGCGCCTGCAAAATCGCGTTATCACCTGGACTAATTGCATATTCTGGATGCCATTGGACGCCAAGGCAGAATGTGTAGGCTGGCGCTTCAATCGCTTCAATTAGGTCATCTGGCGCTCGGGCGGATATCACAACACCGTCCGGGCAGCCTTTCGCCGCCTGGTGATGAGCGCTGTTAACGGGCATGCGGTCCTGGCCAGTAATTCGGTGCAGCAATGTGCCGGGCGTGATTATCACATCATGGCCGAGTTCGGTGCGTGGGTTTGGCTGCTCGTGCGCGATATCGCTGGGCGCTTCGTCAGGAATGTGCTGGATCAGCGAGCCGCCCAATGCGACGTGCAGCAATTGCTGGCCGCCACATATGCCAAGCACCGGCATGTCGAGCGCAAGTGCGCCGCGGGTCATCGCTAACTCAAAATCCGTGCGGGCGGGTTTTAACACCACCTCCGCATGCCGATCTGTCGCGCCGAATAAGGCTGGATCTACATCAAACGCGCCGCCGGTGATCACCAAGGCGTCGATCTGATCAAGGTAAGCCTCTGCCAATTGCGGTTCGTGCGGCAGGATCAGCGGCAAGCCGCCTGCTTCAGCGATGGAGGCCGCGTAATTCTGGCGCAATGCGTACCAGGGCAGCTTTGAATAGGTGCCGGCGGTTTCAACGTCCGCCGTAATGCCAATGATTGGATATGTCATGGCGCGCAGGATTAGCACGGATAAACGCAAGCTGCGACGGCGATTTATCAGGTGAAGTCAGATAATGATATTGCGAGTATTTGCGCTTTATTTTCGTTGTTTTTTTTTAAAAACCAGTATTAATAATGTATAAAATGGAGTAACGCCAATTACGTATAAAATAAATATATAGAATTTGCGATAAAATCATCACGAAAACGCGGGGTATTGCGCAGTAGATCCCAATTAAACTGCCCTGTCCACGCAATTGATATCAGGAGGCGAACACAATGGTTTATGTTTATGGTAAAGGCTACGACGATTGCCTGAATGACACGGGATAAAATGACGTGCTCAAAGGGTATGCTGGCAATGAACATCTCAATGCTGGCGACGGCATGGGCGACGTTGTCGGCGGCGCTGGCAACGACAAAATGCACCTGGGCAACGGCGATCACTGGGGCTACGGCGGCGACGGCGATGACGAAATCGGCGCCGGCAACGGTAAAAACACCATTAAAGCTGGCGGCGACGAAATCTTCGGCGTCGATGGTTGCGATACGATTCTTGGCGGCGCGGACGATGACCGCCTCTTCGGCGGTTCCGGTAATTACTGGCTGGACGGCGGCTACGGCGTTGACTTGATCCTTGGCGGTGCGGGATATGACGACCTGACCGGCAGGGCGGATGCCGATACCTTCACCTTCGCTTGGGGCGACGGTTTGGAGGCCATCAAAGACTTCAAAATTGGCGTGGATACAATTGATCTGGGCGCACTTGGCCTGTCCGAATAAGGGTTCGATGGCTTGAACTTCTATGAAGCGAACTATGGCGCAGTTCTGGTTTTGAACGAAGAGCAGTCCATCACATTTGAAGGTATCCATTCAGATGCGCTGAACGCGTACGACTTCATACTCTAAGCGGTTCGTTTCCTTACAGGATGACCTTCCCCCGGCAGCCAGGATGGCCCGCCGGGGGGCTTCTTTTCTACCAGCCGTTCACACGGCTCCAGCGGCCACCAAGCGCGCCGTTTTCCAGCAATTGGTATCCTGGATATGCGGCGGCAGTGAAGCAGGCATGGTTTGGCAAAATGCGGACCTGGGCACCAACAGGCAGCCTCTCAAACCAAGCGGTATCCGCCACATCGATTTTTCCATGCTCTTGGCTTGCGGTATTAACGACAAGGCCATCAAGCGGGGCCAGCGTTTCGGCGTCTGCGACAAGGCCATATCCGGCACCCGGCATGAAAGCCTGCGCACTGATATCCTTAGAAAGTGCTAGTCCGCCCGCATCCACCAATATCCGCATTGCTTCCCGGTTATGGCCGATAACGGTCGTGAGAACGCTGAGCGCCAGATCATCATGGCCGCATAGTCCGCGCGACATCTGGTCAAGATCGAATGGCATATAGACCCCGGCGCGCACTTCGGTGACACCTGTAAGGTCTGTCGCATAAGCGACGGTCGGCGTCGACCCAATACTGACAATACCCGCATCATACCCTTCGGCACGAAGGCAGTCTGCGGCCAGGACTGCGCTTGCACGTTCTTCTTCTGCAATCACCTCCACCTGTGCGCGTTCTGAGGCGCCGTAGCTGTGCCCGGCATGGCTGAGGACGCCCGCAACTGTCGCACCGCCGGCTTTTAATGCACCTGCGACCGACAGCAAGTGCGGGCTATCGGCTGGTAACCCGCCCCGCTTGTCACCGCAATCAACCTCCAGCAGGAAGTGGAAATGCGCTCCGTGCGCTTCGGCGAAGGCACCGGCGGCCTCGGCCATGACCGTAGAGTCCGATACAAGCAATATCCGAGCGCCGCTTTCTTGCTGAATGCGATGCAACCGGGCCAGCTTATTCGGTGCCATCCCGACGCCATAAAGAATGTCTCGGTACCCAGCTGCAGCGAAGACTTCGGCTTCTGCCAGGGTCGAAACAGTAATGGCGCCGTCCGAGCCGACAGCCATATGCGCCGCCTCAACCGATTTCAGCGTTTTCAGGTGGGGCCGAAGCGTTACATTGTGACTGTCGGCGATTGCTTGAAAGCGGGTCAGGTTGCTTTGCAGCCTATCCCTATCGAGCAATAGGCAAGGGGTCTCAAGATTCGCGAGTGCTTCGCGAAGGCTCATTCTGCTGCACCCTCGCTTTGGCGAGCGGCAGCTTCGGCGCGCACTTCTTTTTCATGCTGGCCAAGGGCCGGGGCGGCGCTTCTAATACCGCCGGGCGTTTTCGAAAGCTTGATCGGCGTTCCAAGCGTTTTGGTTTCCCCGGCAATAGCGTGATCGACCGGTGCCACCATATCCCGCGCCAGAATATGCGGGTCACTCAACGTTTGCAGGTGATTCATTACCGGACCACAGGGAATGTTTAGCGCATCCAATGCTTTAAACCAGTGCTCTGTCGTTTGTTTTTGGAAGTAAGGAGCCAGCAATTCAGCAAGCTCCTGCTGCCTGGCGACCCTATCTGCTTTCACCTTGAAGCGCTCATCGTCCAGCAGATGCGCTGCCCCAATCACCTCACAGGTTAGCTCCCAAAAGCTTTGCTGTGAGGCACCAAGGGCGAACCAGCCATTCTGTGTCGGGAATATTTGGTAGGGCGCTGAACCCCGGTGGCCCTGTCCTAGCCGCTCAGGCTTTTCTCCTGTCGCGAATACGCTCGCGGCCTCGTAAACGCACATGGACAGCGCTGAATCCAGCAGCGACACATCCACCTGTTGGCCTTCGCCGGTCGTATTCTTGTGCTGCAAGGCTGACAGGACACCGATTGCACCGTTCATGCCGGCCGCCACATCAGAAATCGCGATGGGCAGGCGATAGGGGCCACCCTCTGGCAGGCCATTGATCGTCATCAAGCCAGACATAGCCTGCGCCACAAGGTCAAACCCGCCACGTCTACTGTAAGGGCCGGTTTGCCCAAAACCTGAGATGGAGCAGTACACGAGCCCGGGATTCCGCTCCGCCATAGCTGCATAGCCAATGCCAATCCGTTCAGCAACGCCGGGCCGCATATTCTCGACCATCACGTCAGCGTTATCGATGAGCGCCAAAGCGGTCGCCAAGTCATCCGGGTTCTTCAAATCAAGCTCGATCGAGCGTTTATTCCGGTTCCACAGCATGAACGGCGCGCCTTCACCTGCAACAAACGGCGGGGATTGGCGCAAGTCATCGCCCTTGCCCGGCTTTTCAATCTTGATGACGTCAGCACCTTGGTCTGCTAGGATCATGGCGCAATAGGGGCCGGATAGGTGGCTTGTGAAATCAACGACCTTCAGGCCGTCCAGTGCGCCGGGCATGGGCGTTATCTCCGTGTGCAAGTCGCTAATTAGGTCCAGGCTGCATGTTGACAAACATGGGCGCTGCTTGGCAACGATGGGACATCAGATTCCGACTCACAAGGTTTTCCAAATGCCCGCCATTACCCACGACATTCGCCCAGACGGCGTCGCCATTGTTACGATTTCCCATGTTGAGCGGCGGAATGCCTGCACACAAGCGATGTGGCAGGGGCTGGGGCAGACTTTCATGGCGCTCAGGGATGACCCAAATGCGCGGGCTATCATCTTAACGGGTGAGGGGGATCATTTCTGCTCAGGTGCGGATATCAGTGAATTTGCGGCGGCGCGGAATAATGCTGAAGCGGCAGCGGTTTATTCTGCAGATGTAGATGCGGCGGAAATTGCAATCAACACAATTCCAAAGCCAGTCATTGCGGCAATCCGAGGCTCTGCCATCGGTGGTGGATGTGGGCTTGCGGTTGCATGTGACTTCCGCATTGGCGACGCGAAGACAAAAATGGGTATTCCGGCGGCGCGCTTATCCGTTGTTTATTCAATGGAGGAAACCCAGATGTTGGCAACCGTCGTCGGGGCGTCTAACGCCAAGCGCATTCTTTTCTCTGGTGACTACTTCGAAGCGGATGAAGCGGTAGGCCTGAACTTACTGGATGAAATCGTAGATGACCCGATGGCGGTATCGCTGGCCTTTGCTGCGCATATTGCAGAACGCGCGCCCTTATCTGTGCGCGGAGCCAAAGTGGCTATTAACGCCATTTCTGCTGGTAAGATGGCTGAAGTCCACGATTCTTATGAGAACCTCCGGACTCTAGCTGCAGACTCCTACGACTACAATGAAGGCCGGGTCGCGTTCATGGAAAAGCGGAAGCCCGTATTCAAAGGCGAGTAGGCACGCATAATTATTTTCTAAGTTTAAGGATTTATCTCTAGGTTTCGAACCCAATTTAACGGCCTGATTTTTCTATCGAAGGTGTGGTTCACCCTATTTAACGGCGTAGGGTATCACGGGCCGATTTGATCTGACAGATAAAGAATGGGCGATTATTGTGCCGC
>Ga0315331_10003580_pt1 | contig 11742 bp, 17 predicted proteins | sample M160m34915metaG_FD_203456 | JGI IMG/M metagenome (GOLD analysis project Ga0315331, IMG submission 203456) | Ammonia-oxidizing marine archaeal communities from Monterey Bay, California, United States - M1 60m 34915 | ecosystem: Environmental > Aquatic > Marine > Intertidal zone | place: USA... | reverse complement strand
CAATATACCACTGAAGTATTACGCTGCTCACACTGGCAGGTTTGGCGGTGTTGACCGACTTAATTTACAGAACATGCCTCGCGGATCAGAACTTCGTAAGTGCATTGCAGCCCCTGATGGGCATCTCGTCTATGTCGCTGACTACAGCAACATCGAAGCCAGAATGCTGGCGTGGCTTGCAGACGAACAAGAACTATTACAGCAATTTGCCAGCGGTACAGATGTCTATGCGGCATTTGCATCTACTATATATAGGCGTGAGATCAATGGGAAAACCGATCCCACTGAGCGATTTGTTGGTAAGACAGCCGTGCTCGGCCTCGGTTACGGCATGGGATGGCGTAAGTTCCAAGCTACTTTATCTAGCGGATCGAGTGGCCCTGTTGTTGAATTATCTGACACCGAAGCAATGTCAGTTGTCAGTAATTATCGTACCAAATTCTATAAGGTAGCTCGTCTGTGGAAAGTCGCAGATCAGATGCTTGCATGGATGATCAACGAGGCTTATCACGGCAATACTTACGGGCCTAATAACTTACTAACGATCAAAAAGAACAGCATCCGTCTTCCAAACGGCATGTCGTTGAACTACACCAACCTACGCAATGTAAACGGTGACTATGAATATGAACGCCACGGTAAACCAATCAAAATTTACGGCGGTAAGCTAGTCGAAAATATTATCCAGGCGCTTGCAAGAATTGTTATTACCAATGCACTTCTTGAAGTCAATAAACTCGACAACCTTCATGTGGCATTCACTGTGCATGACGAGATCATTGCAGTTGGCCCGAAACAAAACCCAGACAGCACAATGCAAACCATCACAGAAATGATGGAAGTCCGTCCACCTTGGGCAAGTTCATTACCGCTTGCAGTTGAAGGTGGGTATGCAGAGAGGTACAGCAAGTAATGGGACGACTTAGCCTGACACGATTTGTTGACCAGAAAATAATAATCCACAACAAAGAAGGGGAAATAACATGCGTAATAAGACTTAATAAAATCAAAGACAACGGCTCTGTTGTCCTAACATTCGAGGCTGACGAGGATGTAAAAATCAGCCGCGAAGAAATTTATAACTTGAATTTTAATTATTAATAGAGCTACCGAGTATGGATACTATAATTTCGGTTGACTATCTCTCCGACGGAGAAGAAAAAAGAAGTCTCTCTAAGGAATTTAAGAACAATAAATTTGAACCTTACCCGATGATCAAGAATGTGACTTCACATTCTGAATCCATAAAATCTTTGTCTGACTTTAATGCCACTATCCTATCCCACGCTAAGAAAGGCCACTGCCTATTAAAAGGTCATGTAAAAGAACCGCTTGCAAATGAGAGCAGAGCAGGGAAGATAGCCCGACATGAATATACGTCAACTTTAATTTTAGATATAGATGGGCTTTCCTTACCAGGATATGTAACCAAAAAGAAATACAAAAAAGCTGATGTAAAACAAATGGCAGAACAAGTAATCAACTTGTTTCCTACCGTAATCCAAAATACTTCCTATATAGCACAAGCTAGTGCATCGACAGGGTTTAAAAAGAATCAAATATCATTACATATTATTATGCTGCTAAAGGTTCCAGTCGAGCCTAAGACATTAAAACTGTGGCTAAAATTCTGCAACTACACAATTCCAACATTTGAAGAGCAGATTGAATTATCAGTTAACGGACACAGCTTAAAGCACACACTTGACATCTCGGTAGCCGACAACTCAAAGTTAATATTTATAGCGCCACCGACGTTTGCAAATAGTAAAGAAGACCCGTTTGCAAATAGCAGTGAACGAATTGCTTTAGTAAATAAGAAAACTGAAAAACTAGACTTGGCAAAGTTATTAAACTCTTCCGCTATAACTGCACAGACTAATTATCAATTAGAAAGTAAAATCAAAACTGAACTGCGGAAAAAGGCAGGGCTAAATCAGTCTAAAGAAAAAATTTCTACAGGGGCGATGCACGGCCAAATCCATTCCATACTAGAGAATCCAGATAAAGGTTCTATACATGTAGTTGATGTAACTAAGATTGAATCGGTTACAAAAGATGGCAAAGTCATCGAGAGAACCATAGTACGTTGCAATATCAACAACGGGAACAGCAATGCTTACTGGTTTGATCTTTCTGACCCACGGTATATGCACAATTTTAAAGGCGAACCGATCTTTGAAATTGAAAAAATGGATAGCGATTTTTACCAGCAAGTCTTTGACCGATTTAAAAAACACCAAACCAAAGAGAATAAGAATACTTACCCAGTAGTATTCCGAGATTACAACACCGATAGAATATTTAGTGGGATTTACAACCCCGATGAACGCCAGTTCCTGAAGCACTTTGACCTAGTACCAATTAAAAAAGAAAGTGTTGAATCCTTTATGTATGCTCACGGAGCGCCCGCACCGAAATACATGCCTGAAGGGAATGTTTTCTTTGACCCTACAGACACAGAAAAAGAGGGTATCGTCCTTGATCCAGAAACAAATACTTATCAAATAAACCAATACCAACGCTCAATTTATGAGCAAAAACATACACTTCCAGACAGCCCTCTAAAGTTTGGTGAAGCCATTAGTATCAAAAATAAATGCCCAAATATATACACCTTAATCGATCACATGCTTGGCAATGGCAAACCGGAATTTGAACGCTTCATTAACTGGTTAGCATTTATCTACCAAACAAAAGAAAAAACCGGAACAGCTTGGGTAATGACCGGAGTGCAAGGTACAGGTAAAGGTCAATTTTACTACCGAGTATTGCGACCTATCTTCGGTGACGAAGGCCAAGTTCCCATGAAAGCCCTAGAGAATATTGAAGAACAGTTCAACAGATTCATGACCAGGGCGATGTTTTTGGTAGTTGACGAGTTTCACATGGCATCTGCCCATCAAGGTGCAAACAAGATGGCGGCAAAGCTCAAGAATCAGATCACTGAAAACACAATCACTATTCGAGAAATGCGTACCGACCAGCGGGAACAAAAGTCCTATACCAATTTTATCTTTCTAACCAACAAACGAGATGCGATTCGATTAGAGGAAGGGGATCGACGGTATAACATTGCACCCCGCCAAGAAGTAAAACTCATTGAAGCGCATCCTAAATTAGTAGACAACCTCGATAAGATAAAATCAGAGCTACAGGACTTTGCCAACTATTTATCTAATTTTAAATATGTTGAAAAATTTATCCGTACTCCAATCGTCAATGTTTCTAAAGAAGAAATGCGAGAGTTAGCGATGGATGATTATGAGGAATTTTTTAGAAAAACCAGAAAGGGTGACGTAGAGTACATCATGCAAGTGTTTGACATTATACCTCGCGCAAGTGACATCGACATGATCTCCGATTTGGAAACTGCGAAACGCTATATCAAAGGTTGGCTAACTAAATACAGCAACCAAGAAATCATAATAAAGAATGATGTTCTTCAAATTATTTTTGATGTGATCTATCAATACCCAATGAGCAAACGACTAACCATCACTAGCTTTCGTAAGAAAGCGAGAGAAATTTTAGGGGGAAAAGCTAATGTTCAACAACGATGCGAATCACATGGAAACAAACCTGTCAGGGGAGTACCTGTCAAGTGGACAATCGACGCTACGTTGCAAGAAATGCTTGATGAAAAATTCGACGAACGAGCTAATATTAGCTAGACTAATCAAATGAGTATCACACAAAAAGAACGACCTGACGCACACAAACTCACCTCTGACAAGCCTGAAAAACTTGGCTTGGTACGAGCGTGGTCTTATTCCACACTTAAAAAATTCGAAACCTGCCCTTATCAAATCTATATTGAAAAAGTGAAAAGAGTACCTCAAGACAGTTCACCTGCTGCGGATAGAGGTTCTGCCATTCACCTAGAAGCTGAAGATTATGTAAAAGGCGAGTTAGGAGATGAGGTTCCCAAAAACTTAGAGAAGTTTAAATCAGATTTTGAAGAACTACGGGCTTTGTTCGAAGAAGGTAAAGTTGAGTTAGAGGGGGAGTGGGGCTTCGATCTTGATATGCAACCTGTTGGATGGATGGAAGACAAAACGTGGGGGAGAATTAAACTCGACGCAATGGTACTGGAGGATGAAACCTCTGCTCGTGTCATTGACTACAAAACTGGACGTAAAGACGGTAATGAAATACCCCATTCGCACCAGGCGTTGCTGTATGCGATAGGTTCTTTTTATAAATACCCTAATCTTGAGTACGCCCAAACAGAACTATGGTATCTGGATAAGGGCGAAACCATGATTAAAAACTACACCCGCAACGACGCAATGGTATTTGCCCCTGGTTATTACCAACGAGCAATTAGAATGACTACAGCATCAGATTTTGATCCCACACCAAGCAAACAAAATTGTCGGTGGTGTAGTTATAGGAAAGGTGATGAGCCTCAGTGCATCCACGGAATTAGTTAGTTCCCCTAGGACTGATGTGCTCTCTCCACTTCAGTCATTAGCACTTGTGGTTAATCGCCACAAGTGCTTTTTTTTCGGAGGTATTTTTTATGCAATCAATGTTAGATGGTAATACGGAAGCACTAAACGCATGGGAATTAAAACAGGAACAGATAGAACGTAACTGGGAATCCCAGAGAAACGAACGCGAAGATGAAATCAAAACAAAAACGGAAGAAATGGTATCCAATCTATCAGAACAACTAATCTGGGATGCACTAGAAACAATAGACCTTTTTACACTGATTAATATCATTAAGGATAAGAAAGACCTTACGCTCGGAGAAAAAATAAGAGAAACAATAGAAACCCATATCGAAGAACAAGCGCGGAGGATAGTCGAACAAACATGAAGCTAATTATTTATATTTCCATCGTCGTATTAATCCTCATAGCTCTAGCTCAAATTGGAAGCGCGATAACAATTCTACTACTAGGGATATTCTCAATCGGTGTTATGACACTGCTCGCGGGTTCCATAATGGAGATAAATAAACCACTTAAAAAACCAAGGAGTTAACTATGTTATTAGCGGGAGTCATTGCTGCTGCGGGGCTGCTATTTTTAGTATTCAAATTAGGTATGCGTAAAGTCGTAGGCTACGACATTGTATTTGACATACTAATAACTGCTGTACTCATGGCCTCATTTGCTGGAACTTACTCCGGTATGGTGGCCGCATTATTCGGTGGGCTATTAGTTTCAATTATCCTCTTCATAATGAAAAAAACTATGCACCACGAAAAGATTCACTATGTAAAAACCAATGATTTCCCATATCGAGGTTTCACATGGAAAACACATCTTCCAGAAAAATAAGAAAACAAGTACGTCCTTGCATTAAGTGCAGCGGCGAAGAGTCTACTGTAATAAAAGTTTATCCTGAAACTTTCGAAATCGTAGGGTGGTATTGCCCAACGTGTAAGCTGTTTAAAAAAGAGGATGAAAACAAGGAGGTAAGCTAATGGATTTTTTTATTACTGATGATGATGGCAAACAATGGAAATACGAGTTACGACCAGACCCACCTAAAGCACTGTACTGGGATACCCATAAGTTCAAAAAATCTGAAATCAAAATCTTAGATTGCCCTGATAGAACAAAGGCTGCTGAACTACGGCAAATGCTGTTCGAAGCCCTTGAAATTGAAAGGAAATCTTTTGCCAATAATGATTAGCTAGGCTAATAAATACTTGATTTATATGATTAGCTGTACTAATCTACCAAACCTAACTTACTAATATACTTATGAAATTAAAACCATTTAAACATCAAACTAAAACTACTGAATTCATACTTAAAAATACTAAATGCTTAATTACATCAGACCCTGGAACCGGAAAAACAAGAAGCGTATTAGACGCTTTTAAAACCCTTTCCAACCAAGAACGCCTCTTAGTTCTTGCCCCACTGTCAATTCTGCAAGCTAGTTGGGGTGATGATATTCAGAAGTTTACCCCCGATCTGACCTACTCAGTGGCTTACGCTCGCAATCGAGAAGCTGCTTTTGCAGAGGACAGCAACATAGTTCTTACAAACCATGATGCTGTTAAGTGGATTACGAAAAACCCTGAAGTACTCCAGGGGTTCACGATGTTGTGTATCGATGAATTCACAGCATTTAAAAATCCAAGCTCTCAACGCAGCAAAGCCGCACTATCCATGTCCGATAAATTTGATCGGGTAGTCGCTATGTCAGGCACACCAAATAGCAACTCAATAACTGACATCTGGCATCCAGCACTATTAGTTGACGGTGGTGAACGGTTAGGTAAAAGGTTTTATACCTTCCGACAACACGTTTGTACTCCGATCCATAATGGATTCGGTATCGAATGGCAAGACAAAGCTGACGCGGAAGAAACGGTAGCTGTAGCAATAGGGGATATTAGTATTAGATTCGAACTTGAACAGTGCATCGATATGCCTGAACAATCTACTAACCGCATGTACACAACACTGCCTAAAAAGATACAACAACAATACAACCAACTCGCACAAGATTCTGTTCTTTACACAGGCAAACGTACAATCAATGCAGTACATGCAGGTGCTCGTGTTAAAAAACTACTTCAGCTTTGCACTGGTGCTATCTACGATCAGAACGGAGAACACGCAGGCATTCACGAAGAACGCTACGACATGATTATCGATTTAATTAAGAATCGAAAACATAGTCTTGTGGCATTTAACTGGAGACACGAACGCGAGGCGCTAGTTGCCAAATGCGAAAAGGAAAAAATTAGTTATGGTGTTATCGACGGCGAAACACCTGCTATCAAACGCACCGAAATAGTAGCACGATTACAAGCAGGGCAATTACAAGTCGTATTCGCTCATCCTCAATCCGCTGGTCACGGTTTAACAATGACTAAAGCAACCACCGTTATATGGGCATCTCCAACTTATAACGCCGAGCACTATCAACAGTTCAATAGACGGATTTATCGCGCTGGTCAAACGCAAAAAACCCAAATCATTCAGATTGCAGCACGTAACACCTGGGAACCAGATGTGTACGAAAAACTTGAAAGTAAGCTGGGTCGCATGGAAAACCTACTATCTGTTCTCAATCAATTACACGAGGTGAAAAAAGCATCATGAATCAACCAGTACTTAACGTCGTAAAAACTAAAGGTCAAATCATTAACGACTACGGAGATTTGCAACACCAAATACGCAAAGCCAATGAAGTAGTTAATGAGCTTAAAAAACAAGCTGAAGAACTAAAATTCCAATTAATGAACACAATGGAAGATCAAGGTGAGACTCGATCCGCTACGGATAACTTCTCTGTCACCCTTAAAGAAGATGTCCTTCCACAAATAACAGATTTTGATGCGCTCTGTGCATGGGTCTTAAAGACTGAAAACTTTGGGCTGTTTCGTAAACAGCTTCTCGCCACAGCGTATCGTGAAGAATTGCAACTACAAGAAGCAATACCAGGAGTAGAACCTGTAACTAAACGAAATCTTACTTTTAAAACTCTTACTTAATAGGTAATTATTTATGCCAAAAACAACTGAAGTACAAACTAAAACCGCTGCATCACCTGCTGCTATTACCGATATGACTACTATTCCAGCCCATATCAATGCTGAAAGTGGACGCGGTAATGAAAACGTAGGCGGGGAGTTACAAATCCCACGCTTAAAACAACTCCAAAAGGCTTCTAACGAAGTAGACAAACACCACCCTGATTTTATTGGGGGTGCAGAAGTAGGCGACTGGATTGATACAGTAACGAAAAATGTATTAGGGCAGTCTGTTAAAGTTGTCTCTGTTAACTTTCTACTTAACTTTGTAGTCTGGAAAAACAGAGCCGTCGGTGGGGGTGCTCAAAAGCTAGGTGAATTTAAGACCGCCGAAGAAGCTAACGCAGCAGTCGAATCCCAAGATCAGCAAGAATTCGAGAAAGACGGTGTTAAAGTCCCTTACTGGACTGTCTCTAAGTCACATAAGCACCTTGTTCTTGCGTTTGATGCTGACGATAACTTGCTTCCTACACCTTATATCATGGACTTTTCAGGGTCTAAGATCACTCCATCTAATAACTGGAACACTAAAATCTCTGCTTTGGCAGGTGATCGGTTTGCCAGTGTTTGGGAAATCAAGTCTAACTATGTAACCAAAGGCGAAAATGGTTGGTACAACATTGATGCTGAAGGCCCAAAAGGTTGGCTCGCTGAAAACCACTATAAGGTAGCGGAAGAGCTATATAAAAGCACGACAGAGTTTTAATTCTGTGTTGGCCGAGGGTTTCCTATACCCTTTTTGGCTGATTTGCCAGAGTCAGTGGCCGAAAATCTGGCATCTATTTTATGAACGAACATTCGTTTGTTAAAAGTATCCACCGAAAACTACCAAAAGAAGTACTCGTGTGGAAGATTGCAGACCGCTACAGCGGAGGAGTCCCCGACGCTATGTATGCTGGCCCGAAAGGAATCTTGTTTATTGAGTATAAATATGTCAAATCCCTACCCAAGAAACTAGAAACTGTAATCAAAACAACACTCTCTCCTCTCCAAGAGCAATGGATAACCAGGATGCAAGGCTGGAATCACTCTGTGCTTTTGGTCATTGGTTCTACTGACAAATCCTGTTTAATCCTTAATAAGTTGACAAAAAATATTAGTAAGGCTTATTATCAAAATAATAGTACGACTAATCAAAATCTAGTAGAGCTAATAATAAAAATCACTACTGGATGATCCATCTGCCACACCGATCTGAGGAGATACCCACATGACGCGAAACACCCCCCATGAGAACCTGAAAAGGATTTGGATTGTGGTAAATACCACACTTTTCACCCCAAAAGTAGGTGACTAAATCGACTAAACTGGATCAACAATCATTCCACCATAAACAAAAATACCGCCAACCCAACGGCTATAATAACAGCGAATAGCCCCCCAAACACATACATAATATCTCTCAGCAAAGCGTCTTCTGCTGCCCTATCGCTGTTGCTTTGTTCTTTGGCTTTGGCCTTCATCATATCTAAACGCAGACTTTCAGCGCGTATCTTCCCCCATAACGCTGATTTTCCCGCATTTATGTACATCCACTTGATGCGTTCCTCGGCCCGCTTAATCGCCTCAAGCTCCTCGACATTCCTCACTGCTTGCTCAAGACTACTGCCAGATAAAGGGTCTTTATTCTTTTCCTGTTCTTCTACACCGCGCTCTACCTGGTGCTTTGCCTTAAAGAATGCACGGACAGTCCCTGACATGGAATCGATTTCTTTGCCAGTAGCTACCCCTTTTTTAAGAAGTTCGTAAGCTTTAATTGCCCCAGATGCGGCCAATGCGATGTCTATCATTATAGATACCTCGCATCATCTAACGCTTTTTTTTCTTGTTTTTAGCCTTGGGGGGCGCATTCAATACGCATTTTTTGCCTTTGTGCATAACTAATCTCCATGTTATTTCTCAGCCAAATTTCCATTTGTTACCTGCCACTTGCCAAGTTCGTCCTCGATATCCTGGGCTTCTTTATCCAGATAGACTACTTCAGAGCCTTCTGGCAATAGCTGTTGGCAGAAGTCAGCTATCGATATTGAAGAGACAGCAACAACGTCAGTAATCTCACCTTCGCTGTTGTATATTACTGCCCCCTGAAATTTACTCATTATTTAGACGGTTTGTGCATGAATGCCGTCGCACCCATATATGTACCTACAATTCCGCAAAGTGAAAAGTAAAATAGGCCAAGTAATTCAGCCAGAGCAGTGACCCGACTATCCGGTACAAACGGAGTAAACAGCACAACCGTTACAGCGATCATTACCAGTATTGCCAGCCACGCCATCATCTTTTGTGCCTCTGACTTCTCCTCTCTCAACTCCAGATCAAGCATCTCTTTACTTCGGCTTATCTCTTCGTCAGTAACTATCCCGTCGCCGTCCAGATCAAACTCGTTATATTTGGATTTTGTTTGTAACTTCTTCGGTGTCATTTCGGCCTCGCTGTTTTTATTTGTGTGCGTTCAGTCAACATCGCATCAGCAGTTTCTCCAATGTCGATACCGTTATTTTTCATGTGTTCGAGTGCAGCCCACAGAGCTTTTTGTGCAGAGCCTTCTTCTTCCAACTTTTCGAAAGCCTTACGTCTGCTAATTGTTGGGTCAGTCGTAATGGTTCTATGTGACATCGACAGTTACCTTTGTAATTGGGTAATGGCTAGGCGCAATCATTACGAAATCAAACCTACCACCAACATCAGTTTCAAACGTAAAACTGCCTGTCTCCCTAGTTCGTACTCCGTCGTGCCATATTACTTCTGTGTTATCTGGTACGTTAGAAAGGGTGATCGTACTATTCACAGTAGGAGATTCGCTCACAGTTATGTCAGGAAAAGGCTCTCTCGGCACGGCTGTCGCATCCTTTATATAGTAATTTCCAGCATTAACTGAGGATGCAACTTCCAACAAAGTCTCGCCTTCTTTTACATTATCTTGTGCCATTTCTTCAGGACAGTTTATGTTTTTTGTAACCCATCCGTATTGATCGTAAAACACCCAATTCTTATTCATCTCCTTGTCCCTATAGCCATAAGGTGAGATTGACCAGTCGTGAAATCTGAAGTGTTAAGTGTCTTCCTTGCATAGACTTGTATAATCACACTACCGCCAGAACTCGATCCCGCGCCATTGGGTACAAAAGTTGCTCCAGAGGTAAAAGTAAATGATTGATCATCCATCGCGCCGAACCCAACATGGCCTTCTTCCAGCCAATTAGCCCCATCATAAATTCTGAAAATCATACTAACTATGTTTGAGCTAGTACTGTTTGAACAGAGCATCTGTGTTGTTAATACGACACTAACTCTTCCAGGGGTTTGTCCTCCACCAGTATTATAATTTATGGAAACCCCGCCAGCAGAAATGTCTGTCCAGCTAGTCACGGTGCTTCCAGAATTTTGTCCAACACTAACTCCCCCATTACCAGCTAAACCATAAGGGACAGTTGCCGCTTCACCTGCAATTTGTAAAGTGTCAACTGCTGCACTACCAATCTTTGCGTTAGTAACCCCCAAATTTTTAATACTAATCTGACCACTAGCGTTACCTTCGATAGTGGCGTTATCTAACTGTAATTTGGTTGCCTCAATGGTGTTTCCAACAATATTCGCTCCGGTGATTGTAGTACCAGCAATTTCAGTTCCGGTAATAGTTCCACCCAGTATATTAGTAGCCGTAATCGTGTTTGATTGTATGTGATTACCAACGATGACGTTGTTAGAAATAATATTACTGGCGTTCACTGCACCCGCTGCAATAGCACCTGCTTCAATAGCGCCCGTAGCAATCGCATTAGCTGTTATTGCATTTGCGCCAATTTCATTTGCTGTAACAGCACCCGCATCAAGTTTAACTGTGGTTATCGCGCCTGAAGCTATTTTTGCTGACGTAATCGAGTTAGCTGCCATTTCAGAAGCAGTTATCGTTCCCGCTTGTATATTATTAGCAACAATAGCCCCTGAACCTATCTTACCCGCAATGATAGCTCCCGCTGATATTTTTGCAGACTCAATCGCATTATCCGAAATCTTAGTTGTGGTTATTGCGTTAGCAGCAATGACGCTTTCAGTTATTGCATTTACGGCAATCTTGGCATTTGTCACTGCGTTAGCTGCTATTTGTAATGAAGAAATAGTACCTGTGAGATCAATTGTATCTACAGCCGCTGTCCACGCGCCGTTAACATACCGATAGAGTTTTCCATCGGTTGTCAAAAACACTAATTTTACCCCTGTATACCCAG
>Ga0315331_10003579_pt1 | contig 11743 bp, 12 predicted proteins | sample M160m34915metaG_FD_203456 | JGI IMG/M metagenome (GOLD analysis project Ga0315331, IMG submission 203456) | Ammonia-oxidizing marine archaeal communities from Monterey Bay, California, United States - M1 60m 34915 | ecosystem: Environmental > Aquatic > Marine > Intertidal zone | place: USA... | reverse complement strand
GAAGGGCTTGCCACCTTGTTACGACAAACGAAAGCCGCGTAATGATCGATGTCGGAGTCAATATTGCATCAGATACCGACCCTATGCCTTACTTTACTGCGCCTGAAGCTCTGCCAATGGAAAAGATGGATGCTGTTATTCTTACACACGCTCATCTCGACCACGCAGGCATGTTACCTGTTCTTTTCAGATATGGTTACAGAGGACCTGTATACTGCACACCACCAACAAGAGACATGATGCTATTGCTACAATCAGACTATCTCAAGGTTGGAGGTGCTGAGGGTAAAAGAGCACCTTATGACATGGAGGACATACGAACTTGCATGCGCCACGTTGTTGATGTTGACTGGGGACAAACCGTCGATATCGCACCAGATATGAAACTGACATTCCATAATGCAGGTCATATTCTTGGTTCTTCATCAGTACACCTTCACGTTGGAGATGGAAAGCACAACATCGTATTCTCAGGAGACCAGAAATATGAGAAGTCTTGGTTATTCGATGCCGCCAACACTAGATTCCCTCGTTGTGAAACTTTAGTTATTGAATCAACATATGGAGCTTCTGGAGACTTCCAGCCTAGCCGTGAAGAAGCCAACCAAGAACTTCAGGATATTGTGAGTCGCACGATACAGAGAGGAGGGAAGATGATTTGTCCAGTATTCGCAGTTGGTAGATCTCAAGAAGTTATGATTGCAATCGATGAATTATTCCGTTCAGGAACTGTAAAGCCCGTTCCTGTCTATCTAGATGGTATGATTCAGGAAGCTACCGCAATACATTCATCTCATCCAAACTATCTGACACAGGCACTAAGAAAGAGCCTACTGAAAGATGATGGTAACAATCCATTCACAAGTGAATGGTTCAGACCTGTTCAAGGAAGAGACATGAGGGAGTCTATCATAATGGATAGTAGCCCATGTATCGTCCTAGCAACTAGTGGAATGATGAATGGAGGACCTGTAATGAACTACTTCCAGAATTGGGCACATGAAAATCGAAATTCTCTTTGCTTTGTAGGATACCAAGCCGAAGGAACATTGGGTAGAAGATTGCAGAAAGGATTCAGCGAAGTCCCAATGGTTATCAATGGACAAACAGAGATTGTCAAGATTGGTTGCGAAATGGCAACTATTGATGGATTCAGTGGACATTCAGATAGAAGACAACTGCTTGAGTTCATTGAGAATATGAGTCCAAGACCAAAGAATGTTATTTGCCACCACGGCGACTACTTCAAATGCAACGAATTAGGAAGGACATTACGTGAGAAATTCAAGGTTAGGACCTATGCACCTCAAAACCTTGAGACCGTCAGACTATCCTGATTACTCGAAGAACTGCTCTACTAAATGCGCAGTTTGATCTCTCATCTCTGAGAGATTACCGAGCCATTCAGTGGCTCTTTCGATACACATTTGTTTCATTTCGCCAGCCAAGATATTACCTGCACGGTAACCTTGGTTTACCTCCGCCAAGAATGCGTCATCTTCTTCGAAGAAATACATCATGTACTGATATGCCACATCTTTGTCAGGATCTCCACCTAACCTTCGATGCTCCTCTAGAGTTGCTTGACCACCTGAATATGACTTTTTGATTTTCTTTTCTGCAGTAGTAATATCATCAGAAAGGAATAATGTTGTTTTTGGTTTCGATGATGACATTTTGTCCCCTGTCATCCCTACTGCAAACCGATGGTAAGTGCTAGAAGGAGCGAGTAAGCCCATTCCTCCCATACTCCTCTCAAGTGCAAGAAGTGCCATACGAATAGAGGATTTATCACGCGAAGTTGCACTTGGAATATTGACAGTCCCATGTTTGGGATTAGACATTATATCTGAAAAACCTAAACCTGAAATTGCGGCTACTATTTTTGAGAATACTTCTTTCTGCCTTTCTTTGTTAACTCGACCATTAGCTTCAACGCCCATTATCAAAGCATTATCCTCTTGAACAGAAACTCCAACTTGCAATCCCATCTTAGCGTCACTGACATTAAACCAGTTAGTCTTGGATGCAAGACCACGAGTCAATCTTAGATGCGGGTCTTGGTCTACACCCACAGGGACTACTACCGGCCGCAAACCCCCATATTCATCTAACTGAGGATGAAGAATATCTCCTGCTTGAACTAGAGGTGCTTGTACATGGGCCAGATTTGTAGCACCATCAAAACCGTATATTGCTTCTAATTCAGATAGGTTTGTTCTTTTCCCCAACTGGAAGCCCAAACGTTGAACGACACTTCTTTCAGATTGAAAATATACTGTTGTTTTCTCTGGGTCTAACCCCAATGCTGCATAATTAGCGACATATTCTTGTGATGCAATCCTGCGACCCTCTGCCAGGGAAATGCCTCTGGTAGCAGTTGATTCTAAATCAGCAACTGCAATGGTAACATCCCCTCCTTGCTTTTGGAACCAATTTACTTGATCGATAACCATCGAGTGACCAAGATGCATCATTCCAGATGGCATCAATCCCGTTAATACACCGAATGGGTCACCTTTTCTCTTAGCCTCGAGGACAACATCTAATTCGCGATGAGCGAAAACAATATCTCTGCGGTGAAGCCTTGAAGGGTCATTCAATTTGACATTGGACATTGAAGATAACCCGAATTGCTCGATGATTCTCGAGTAATCTGTGGATTGAGATGAGCCCCAAGGGTCGATGGTTACTTCATCATTCATCATCATCACCGCCTGTGCTAACATGCATCAAGCCTTCGGCTTTAGAATGTTGAATAGCGTCCTTCTTGAGCAATAACCATATTCCCGAGACACTAGTGATTAAAACTCCCAATCCCAGATATGGAAGCCAAGCGATTCCCTCATCCAAGCTTCTTGGAGAAATCAACCATGTAAATCTCAGTTCATCATTGTCATCAAATCTCTTAGACCAAAGGAATAGGTCGGTTGTTGAATGCCCTGCAATTGTTAATGCAGAAGATTTGTTATTGAAAAAGTTAGAGACAGTATTAACTTCATATCCTGAACCTTCAGACAATTCTAAACTGACATTATTACCTCTTAGCACACTCAAATATAGAACTGAACCATCGAACCTCCAACCCTCTTTAGTGTTTGAATCTGACTCACTCATTTCTGTCAATGATGAATCGATTACTGTTCCATTTTGAATATCTATCATCCAAGTAACAGGAACATTCCAAGCATTTGGGGCAGAAGATTTGCAACTTTCTGATTTCAAATGTTCAAAGGTAAATGTATTATTTTCAAAATTATGATACAATTCATCGCATTGAGATCCCGCCCAATATGAGTAAGCTTCACCCCATGTTGTGAACCAAACATCTTCTCTCTCCGAAAGCATGTCCAATACATCACCGTCATGCCTTACTGTCGCATCGTAAATTCTACCAATCCAGTACATATTGACGAGGCCCCCTTCATCCAACTCCGAGCTAAGTAAATCAATATCTGCAATTTCTTTTTCTAAAGAACCACCTCTTCTTCCTAGATCAAACCAATCTGAGTTCTTTGATGGGACATCATCAGATGAATGCCAAGCAGTTGACTCTTGACCTGTTTCATCCCCGTGAACCATGAACCCTTGACCTGCTATAATCGAATGTTGTGATGCTGTTAAGTCACTAGGAGTAAATGTTGATATCGGGTTTTGACCCCATTTGGAAGCATCAATTCGGTCCTCAATGTAGTCTCTACATTCCAATGACATAGCACCAGGGTCTGCTTCCCAAGCAAGGTTAGGCATACCATAGCATCCAAACTCATCACCATTTTCTAGGTGCTCTAAACCGATGGTTGCAAGCCAGCCATCTTCTTCCCATTTGACATCCGCAAGAACTGATGGAGCGAGTGTTGCGGAAAGCAACATCCCCAATACCAGCATACGCATGTGTATACGCTTGTGAGGTAGGCATTTCAGCATTACCACGTACATCTTCTAAGTAAGCATCAAAGGTTAGGTTCATTTCCATCATATTATGAGTGACCTCAAAGAAGCCTGGATGGCTTTGGAAAGCCATTGGAAAATCACTCCAGCAAATAACCGAATTAGCGGAGATAAATCATATGGATTTATGAGATGGACATTAGCGCCATTTTTCAGAATGATATTACGTGTAAAAATTAGAGGCATTAGCAATGTTCCAAAATCTGGTCCAACAATACTAGCCGCAAACCACCTATCACATGTGGACCCATTGGTTGTGATTCTGGCATCCAGAAGAAAAACTCACTATTTGGCGAAAGATGGGCACTTCAGAAATTTCGCATTAGCTAGTTTCATGCGTGCAACCGGTCAAATTGAAACTAACAGAGAAACTGGAGGTTCTGAAGCACTTTCCAGTGCAGCCGTAGTACTTCATGCAAAGAGAGCACTAGGAATATTCCCCGAAGGTACTCGTTCAAAGCGTGATGAACCACCGTTTTTGCTTCGAGGGAAAACTGGTTTTGCAAGACTTGCAGCAGCATATCCGGGGGTTCCAGTTGTACCCATAGGGCTTACTGGAACTCGCAATTTCATGGCCCCTTCTAAACACAAGTTCCCCCGATTCTGGAGAAGAGTTGGGATCTCGTACGGCAAGCCTATCACTTGGTGGGAATGGCTGGAGAAAAAAGGTGATTTAGAACAGTTGCAAGGACTTGCTCACAAAGAAGACCACGAAGTTAAAGCTGCTCTAGCCGCTATGTATCGAGAGTTCACTGATTCATTCATGGAGAGAATACGTGGCCAAGGTGCCCCGTGACAATCCTCAAAGGCCTTCGCAATCAAAGCCATATCGATGCAAGAGTACCTCAATCTAATGCAACGTATCCTCGATGAAGGTGAGGAGAAAGGTGACCGTACTGGAACAGGAACTATTTCTGTGTTCGGACATCAAATGCGATTCGACCTTTCCAAAGGTTTTCCAATGGTGACAACTAAGAAATTGCATCTAAAATCAATTATTCATGAACTACTATGGTTCATCGCAGGAGATACCAATATTGAGTACTTACAACAAAACGGAGTTCGCATTTGGAATGATTGGGCTGATGAAAACGGGGATTTGGGCCCGGTATATGGCAAACAGTGGAGGAAATGGGAGTCTACCGATGGCAGAGTTATCGATCAACTCCAGCAAGCTATTGACATGATTAAGAACAATCCAAACTCTCGTAGAATTATTGTTAGTGCTTGGAATGTTGGTGAATTAGAAGAGATGGCACTAATGCCATGCCATGCCTTTTTCCAATTCCATGTAGCAGGTGGTAAATTGAATTGTCAACTTTATCAGAGAAGTGCGGATGTATTCTTGGGTGTGCCATTCAATATTGCATCATATGCACTTCTAACTCACATGATGGCTCAAGTTTGTAATTTGGAGGCTGGAACATTCGTTCATACAATCGGTGATGCACACCTCTATACAAACCACCTTGAGCAGAGCAACTTACAGTTATCTCGAACTCCGATTGAACCACTACCTACTTTGAAGTTGAACCCGGATATCAAGAACATCGATGATTTCACTTACGAGGACATCGAAGTAATTGGTTACGAGCATCACCCCCACATCAAAGCCCCAATAGCGGTGTGATTCAATGCTAGGCATGATTGTTGCATGTGACCGAAATGGTGCAATTGGAAAGGATGGAGATTTGCCTTGGAGGCAATCAACAGATCTGAAGCATTTCAAACAAGTAACCATGGGCTCAAATCTAATTATGGGGCGCAAAACTTGGGACTCGCTACCTGGCATATTACCGGGTAGAACACATTATGTTCTATCCAGAGGTGAAGTTGAAGGTGTTGAAGTTATCACATTCGAGCAAGCATTACAGATGGAGGGTTGGATAATTGGAGGCGGGGAGATCTACAAGTTATTCCTGGAACATGTTTCCGAACTACATCGCACAATTATTGATGCTAGAGTTTCAGATGCAGATACTCATTTCCCAGACATTACCGGATTAGGTTTCACATTAAGTGAAGAAAAGCATGTCGCTGCTGGTGAGAAAGACCAACACGACATGGTGTTTCAGCATTGGAATAGAACTATTTTGTGAACTGTAATTTCCCGCTGTTCAATTCCTTTTCTAATTCAACCAGTGATTATTGTCATCGCACCATGGAATAACATCAATGTGGTAAATAGTACAATCATTGTTACAGTCATTATTAGTTCAAATCCGGGATTCATAGTCTTTCACTATGACAATCAAGTTCAACTGTGTGTATAAAGATAATTCCGGATTAATGCAATTCTTAGAGCGTCAACGGGCCGCTAGGCGTTATCTCAGGCAACATTCGCCAATCACCGTAAAGTACAGGATAATGGAACAGTTGAAGTGTATCTTCTTGGTCGTAGGTGTATGAGCGCAGGCATCATTATTGGAGTAATCGCAGGAATTGTAGCCATAATTCTACTGATTTGGTTCATTAGCACATGGAACAGATTAGTTCGCCTAGAAGAGAACGTAAACAAGTCATGGTCTGACATTGATGTTCTGCTAAAACAACGGTATGACATGATTCCAAACTTGGTAAACATCGTCAAAGGATACGCTAAGCATGAGCGTGAAATCTTCGAGCAATTCGCATTAGCACGACAAACTGCTGCTGGTGCTCTAGCGTCAGGAGACGTGCGTGGAGTTGGAGCTGCTGAAGGCACACTTGCTGGCCTAATGCCAAGAATCAACATGGTTGCCGAGCAATACCCTGAATTAAAGGCAGACACTTCTTTCGTAAACGTCCAGAACCAACTTGTTTCAATCGAGAACCAAGTTTCTGACCGACGTGAGTTCTACAATGCTAGTGCTACTAACTGGAATGCAGCAATTCAGATGATTCCAACCAGTATCGTTGCAGGCATGAAGAATGCAATGCGCCGAGACTTATTCGAAGTAACAGATCCGGTTCAGAGAGAAGCAGTTCAGATTAGTTTCGACTAATACTGCTAATTCATTTTTTGAAACGAAGTAGGACTTTCCCGATGTTTTTTGCATCGTGAATGTATTGATGAGCATCTGCTACATCTTCAGCATCAAAAACAGAATCGATTACTGGTTTAAGATGACCTAACTTGATTCCATCCATTATTTTGTGCAACTGCTCAGACATAGCGTCTTCATCTTTCCAAGTACCCATATGAACTCCGAACACACCACGATTTCTAGTCATCAGTTTTAGAGGGTCGAACTTTGGAGTTTTTCTCCAGGCCAAAAATGCTCGAATCAAAGAACGCTTAGATGAAGGAGCAGCTGCAGACATTCCATATGTGTAGAGCCTACCCCCCTCTGCTAGAACCGACAAACTACGAGTAAGATTGTCACCACCAATAGGATCGAGAATATGATCGACACCACGACCACCGGTAGCTTCTTTGATAATCTGAACGAAGTCTTGGTTGTGTCTATCTATGGGAATACCTCCAAACGATTCGATGATATCTGATTTTGAACCGGATGCTGTAGCCCATACATTCTCAATACCTGCCCATTGGCAGATTTGCAATGCGGCCGTTCCAACACCGCCTGCTCCACCATGAATCAAAACAGTCTCGCCTTTCCTTAGATGTCCAAGATAGTGTAGCATGTGGTGTGCAGTAAGGTAAGTTACTGGCATAGCAGCGGCTTCATCCAAGCCCATCTCATCAGGGACAGGGATGACTCTGGAAGTTTTTACTGCCACATGGCTAGACTGACCACCAGTTGGCATTGCAGCAACTACCCTTTGTCCAACTTCAAAACCGGTTACTCCACTACCCAGAGAATGAATTTCCCCACTTAATTCATAACCGGGGGTGAAAGGAAAAGGCGGCCTTGGTTGATATAATCCCAAACGCATTAACGTATCAGCGAAATTAATTCCAGCAAAGTGAACTTCAATGCAAACCTCATCTTCTTTTGGAATTGGCATATCGATATCCTGAATTTTCAAAACAGACGGGGAACCAGATTTCATGATCGATACACAGTAGGGCATGCCTCTGCGTGTGGCTAATTACAAATAACCTTGATTGTTTAGGGCGCCCTAAAAATAATTAGTATGGTCTTTGTGCCATGGACACAACCAACTACTTTGGAATGAGAAATATGTCAACAATTGAAGAATTAATTGTACTATATGGTACAGAAACCGGCAATTCAGAATTGCTATCGATGGAGATTTGCAGGGACGCCGAAAAAATGGGGATGAGGGCGAAGAATTTCGGAATGGATGAGATAGAAGCAGAGAGTATGAAGTCGTATTCTAGATTGATTATAGTTTGTAGTACCTGGGGTGATGGTGAACAACCAGATAACGCACAAGATTTGTTTGATTATACCGAAGGTCTTGATGAGAATCAACTCGCTGGCATGCAATATTCGGTATTGGCATTAGGAGATACTGCTTTTGATTTATTCTGTGAAGCAGGTAAGGAATGGGATCGAGTGCTTGAAGAAAAAGGAGCAACTAGAATTGCTGAAAGAGTCGATTGTGATGTTGATTACGAAGATGATGCAGAAGAGTGGATTGATGCTGTTCTGAACAAGTTACAAAATCTGTAATCATTCTTCTTCGAAAGTTATTGGTTTACGGTCTCGAATCATAACCATAAGGAACCAAAGTCCAATTCCTGCAGCTATATGCTTCAAAGTGTGCCCACTAATTATTCCAGTCAACTCAAATATTTGTTGATCTGTAAACTCAAAGATTGTTGCTAGCAAGAACATCGAAAGACCCCAGTAATAGCCGGATATTTTATCATAAATCCTGTTACCATAAACTAGCAAAATCGGGAACAGGATGAATGGATGATGCTTTACAATGAAATAAATCCGCAAATCGTCAAAAACAGGCCACCAAAGAACAGATACAACACTTGCAATCACGATTGGCAAGTGTATTTTTGCGGCTAAGTTTCTGTCCCACATATCATGAATAAGTAATGAGATACAAGAACCAATAACAACCGACATTCCAAGCCTGTCCCACAACATTGTAGAATCGTTTGGGTCTAAGTGGAACCAAACTGAACCTGCGAAAGTCAAAATCATTCCAGAGAACATTGTAATGTGAATACTGACTTCGTCTTCAGAAACTTGAGAATTCTTTCTGCTCTCATTTACAAAAGCAAGACCTACTAACCCTGGATAAATTATCGCCAAATTTGACATTACGTCAAGAGCATTTGGCACACCCAGAAGTTCTCTGTCATCTGCGAAGTCATGGTACTCTTGGGGTTGAGAAATAGGACCGTAAAAAAGAGCCATAATGATGAATACAGATATGGCTGCTAAATACAGCCTCTTTGCATCCATTTCACTCACCAGTATATTCAGTAACTCGTATCCCTAACCTGCCTTGTCTAGATTTACGCTGCATTATTCGTTCATATTTTGATTCAAATGCTGCCTTCAAATCTATTTTCATTGCCAGAGAATGACCCATCAACAAAATCATCACATCAGCCATTTCCTCAGCAACCTCATCGATTGGTTTTCCTTTGGTTATAGCCGCTGCCAATTCACCTAACTCTTCAACGGTCAAGGCAATGCGGTATCCCATATCATGACCATTATTACCTGCAAAATCATGTTTATGATGGAATGCTGCGACTTTACGCATCATCTGACTCCATTCATCATTATCTTCAGTTGCAAGCCAGTCATCGACGCTTCGCCCCATATTGGTGGGTTTGGCATACAAGGATTAGTCATTGCTGAAGGATTTGATACAATCAATGACCGGACCTAACCTAGAACCTGCAGTGCTAGATACCTCTTGGTGGTCAAGATCTTTTCCGGAATCTCCCGGCTCTCTACCTGCAGCCCAGTTACTTGCAACAAGAATTGCAGCATATGGAATACCAATTTCAGCTGCTAACTTACATTCCCTAGGCATTGTCATTCCAACAACTTCTCCACCTAACTTTTCGATGGCATCGATTTCGGCTGCTGTCTCAAATTGAGGCCCTTGCGCAAGCCAATAATTCCGAGCTAACGTCAAACCAGGTTGTAATGCTGACAATACTGATTCTAATTTTTGATTCATATTTTCATCAAAAGGTTTAGTCATTGAAGTAAATTGAGCATCTTCATCGTGAAACGACATTGTTACTCCTGTAAAATCAATGTATTGAGAAGCATATCCGACTGACCCAGGGGGGAAATCTACCGGGATTGTTCCTACAGAACAAACCGCAAGAATCGCATCGACACCTGCGCCTGCCATAGCCTCAATGTTAGCACGGTGATTTATGTTGTGAGGAGGAGTTGTACCAACTCCATGATGTCTTTCTAAAAATATCAACTCATTAGAGCCACTCTGAACACATGTTAGAGGAACTTCACCATAACTTGTTTGTGCTACAATCTCATCAGATCTTGTAACTTCAATCTCATCCGCAGCAAGGCTAGTCATTGCCGTGCCGCCGATGAGACCAAGTCGCACATGGCTCAACTCACTCGAGTAAACGAGCAACGATGTCTGCCTTGGTACCAGAAGTTGCTACTCCTGCCGCCTTTGCTTTCTCGACTAACTCGTCTTTCTTCAACTTCATCAAACTGGCTTCCGTCTCACCAGATTCTGCTGCTGCAGGTTCTTCGGCTACTGGTTCTTCTGCTACAGGTTCTTCTGCTGCAGGTTCTTCTGCTGCTGGTTCTTCAGTGACCTTTTCCTTCTCAGAAATTGATTCCATTGCTTCAGCAGCTGCTAGAAGATCACCCTCTACAGGTGCATCTTCTTCAGTACCTTCTTCACCTGCATCCGCAAGTGCTGCTGCTTTCTTGGCCTTGAGTTCGGCATCTTGACGTGCCTCTTCTGCATGAATTTCATCTAATGTAGGTCCCTTTTCGGTAACAACACCAGTCTGTAATAATTGGCTCTTACGAATTACAACATTTCGACATGGGTAAATTGACTTAACACCATTTCTGATGTCAGTTTCTAATTCTCCACCCAGCATTGCTTCCTGCAATTTAGAATAGTTGGACTTAGCTGCACAAGCACGAATGATTTCTGCTGACTTAGCACGCATTGCTTGCTTAACTGAGGTTTGGCATCGGCGCTCTGTAATCATCAAAGGCTTCAGTCTAACCAAGTATCCATCAGTAGTTACTACATCGACTACATCGTCAATCTTACCACGGTAGCGGCGGATTTGACGGCGTGTGTGGTCAGACTGATGTGCGTGACCGACAAATGTTGTCAAAGCATCTTGGCCTACAACTTCTGTAACACGGAAGCGTAGTAGAACGTGCATCTTAGTGAAGTCGCCACTGAACTCTTGTTGGGTCATTTCGTAAATGCGCCCCATAATGTGCTCATCTGTCTCTCCGATCGTCTCTCCGATTCGCTTGAAGTTCCATGGGTGTCTCGGTGCACGAATTGTGAACCATCGCTTGTTCTTCCACTTGTCACGCTGCTTACGTGCTGCTGCACGTGCCTTTGCACTCAACTTCTTTGCTGCCATTCGAATCAACTCTCAGATTGCGGGGGCTACCCCACTTGCAAGCCTCGGACAAACAGGGGCTATATGAAAGCAACAGATGGACTAATCCACCCCTACGGGGTGTAATTACCAGCCTCTTTGGTCCAATCGAACTTCGAGAGTCTCTAGTTCGTCACCACGCATTGGGTCACCAGTCATCATGCCCATAGCCTCTGCAACTTTGTCTGCATCATCATAGTGAGCAGTTGCTAACACGATAGCGTCAGCCATTGTTTCCGGATCATCAGACTTGAAAATTCCTGAGCCCACGAATATCCCGTCAAC
>Ga0315331_10003575_pt1 | contig 11749 bp, 6 predicted proteins | sample M160m34915metaG_FD_203456 | JGI IMG/M metagenome (GOLD analysis project Ga0315331, IMG submission 203456) | Ammonia-oxidizing marine archaeal communities from Monterey Bay, California, United States - M1 60m 34915 | ecosystem: Environmental > Aquatic > Marine > Intertidal zone | place: USA... | reverse complement strand
GGACCACGATCATCCAACTGATGAAGAACATAGCGATCAGGAACATGCCAACCCGGACGAAAGCTCCGCCTCTCAGAGTCAGGAGAACGTCGCCACAGAAGCCGATTAGTTAACAACCCACGGTTCAAAAGAACAACAGAAACCGTCGCAGCCAGGCTTCGCGGGTGATGCTGTGCTGCACGGCAGGCGAATCTACTTCGTCAACCCGAAGTTCCTGGCATGGAACGTCATGATCTCAAAGCCGCGTTTGTCGTAAATCTGTCCGGCGCTGTGCGCCGCGTCTTTGACAACGAGCTTCTGATAGGGGATCTTCAGTGTGTCCAGGAAATCCATATACGCCAGGTTGTTTTCATAGTTGAAACCTTTTGTGCCAACATGGATCAGAATTGGCAGCGACGGTGAGGGATTCTTCGCATACTCCCGGGCTCGATCATAGGTATTCTGCCCTGCGGCAAAAATCAGCGTATCGTTCTCCCGCCCGTTCTCTTCCGAAATTCTCTTTTCCGTAGCGTGACCCGCTCCGCCGGGGGCCGCGCTCCCGAACAGCTCCGGATACCGGAACATAATCCTGGTTGTTCCTCGGCCGCCCTGGGAAAATCCCTCAATGCCACGACCTTCGCGGCCGTTGACTGTTCGCCAGGTGCTGTCAATGTGAGGAATAAGTTCCTTAACAAACACGTCCTCACCCATCGCGTTGCTGCGATCTGGCATGTTGTAATGACTGACCGGGCCACCATTGACAAACACATAGATCACGGGCGGAACACTTCCCTGCTCTATCAGCCGATGAATGCGACTGACAAGTTTGACACTCTTAATCTCACTTCCCGGCCGACCTCCATGGAGGTAATAGATGACCGGATACCGTTTGCTGGCGAACGCTGCTCTGGAGTACTCCGACGGCGTGTAAATGCAGTAACCGACATCGATGTCCATGCTGGGGCTGCGAAACGTTGCGTGGCGAACTCCGGGCAACTTCTTCTTTAACGGGTTAACCCAGCGAAACGGAGCAGGTTGCTTCTTCTCTGACGTACTGTCGGGGTTCGCCTTCTGGTTCGAACCAGCCGTCGTCTGAGCCATAATGGGCTGTGCAGAAAACGTGAATGCTGGCGCACAGGCAACAGCGGCCAGAATCAGACAACGGCAACTTAACATTTCTTGTATTCCGTTTCTGAAACAAAACAGCCGACGGCATTACGGTCGGCTGCGGGACTAATCTTCCAGTTCAACGTTCCAGTACGCGTCACTGACGAATTTCGACCAGCTTTCCAGCCGCACACCGTGACGCGCATAAGACGGATTCCACAGGGGACGGACCGGGTTGCGTTTCAGCGGCATGGCAGCTCGCTCGGGAGTTCGGTTAGCCTTGCGATGATTGCATTCCACACAGGCCAGAACACAGTTCTTCCAGCTGGACATACCCTTCTGTGACCGAGGGACAACGTGGTCGATCGTCAGTTCCTCGCTGCCAGGTCTGCAGCCGCAGTATTGACACGTGAAGTTGTCGCGTTTGAACACGTTGCGGCGGCTGAAGGCAACGACATTCGTGGGCAGTCGATCATACTTCGTCAGCGTGACAACTTCCGGAACCCGCAAACGCAGCCACTGGGTCTGAATGAATGCTTCGCCTTCAGCAGGCTGCACCAGTGACCAGTCGTGCCAGTCGTATTGCTGGAAGTCCGCAGGATCCACGATGCGGGCGGAATCATTCCACACCTTGACCAGAGACCGCGAAACCGTTGCCACTCCGACGGGCTGCCAGTTGCGGTTTAAAACAAGCGTTGGTCGTTGAAGAACAGAAGTAACCACTAATCGTTGCCCTTCCGATAACAGTGTTCGGCCGCCCTCAGATGTAATCACCTTTGACAGCCCTTGTCATGGGCCGGCCCAGCGGTCGGGCAGAAGGTAGCCTGAGGGGAATCGAGCCCCCACTTTCGGCTCCACAAGCCGACGTGCAGCAACACTACACTACAGACTGCACAACAATGATGCCACCCAGCCTGAGATGCGCCAGGAAACATTAGTCCGCACTCCGTTGCCGAATAGCATGGCAGCAAGCTGCCCGCGACCGTAGGACACGTGTTATCGCGACTGGTTCGTCTTCCGCACGTGTCATTCCGACGACCCCGCAGATGCAGCAGTCAGGCATAACAATGATTCTGCAATAACAGCAGCAGCGTTCTCTGGCGCCATTCCGCGAGCGGCTGTCTCCATGGCCACACGCGGAACACCAGCCGTGACAGTCGTTCTGGCAGCGTCACTGGATACCTTTGGCATATCCTCAGAGTCCGCACCGGCCCCGCAGAGCTGATTCTTGCATGTCAGCAGGCGATCAAGTTGCTGACTCAGCAGCAACGATGCATTCGAATCTGTCTCCGCGATAACCACAGCCGCTCCCGACGATTCTAAACATTCGGCATTGCGAAGCTGATGCTGATCGGCGGAACCCGGCAGTGGAAACAGAACCGACGCTTTTCCGCTGGCGGCAATTTCCGCCAGGGCGACAGCACCGGATCGACTGATGACCAGGGTCGCAGACGCAAGTCGTCGGGGCATATCATCAATGAAGGCGCAGACGTCAGCCGGAATACCCGCCCGGGCGTAAGCCTGCTGAACGCGGTCTACGTCGCCGCTTCCCGTCTGGTGCACCACCTGCAGGGGCCGGCCAGCCCCATGGGAATCGCCATTCGTCAACGCGTCCAGCACTATTGAATTCAGCCGAACCGCTCCCTGGCTCCCGCCCAGAACCAGCAGGCAGGATGCCTCACTACTCGTGTCCGACTGTGACTGAGTGCCGACTTCGTCGCCACGAAAAGAACGACGCAGTGGAACACCGACTTCAACAACTTCGGTTTGCCAGCGATCCTGCCACTTTGATTCCAGCGGCCAGCCGGTGAAAGTTCGCACCGCCAGACGACGCAGCCATTGATTGGCACGCCCGGGGATCGTGTTCTGTTCCAGCAGGACAATCGGAACTCTGTTCCCCCATCCGGCGACCACTCCTGCAATAGACGCGAAGCCACCCAGCCCGACCACGATGTTCGGTGGCACCTGTTGAAACCGACGTCTGCACTGAAAAGCCGCACGCACAGTTTTCAGAGCAAAGGAAACTCGACCCGCAGAACTGCGCAATGGCAGAATCATCTGTTCGAATGATTCGGGCGGTAAACCGCTGGCGGCGATGATCTGATGGTCGATGGCCCGGTCGCTGGTCACGAAAAGAAAACGAATGTCGGGATTCGCGTCCAGCAACTCCTGGGCGATGGCGATCGCAGGAAACAGGTGACCTCCCGACCCGCCGCCGCAGAAGGCGATTTGCTGCAACTGGTTCATACGAGTGACCGTCTACAAGTCACAGTATTCGCTGACACCGTCTGCAGAAATCACAAGCAGACGGCTGGTCAGTGGATGGTGCATGGATTGATAGTCCTGAATGACACGCTGTTGCACATCCGACACCAGACCAGGATGATTCAATGACACGGCGACGAAAAAATCACGGTTCGGCACACCGACCGCCACCTCAGCCCCCAGCAGTTTCCGCAGTCGGCCGTGAAGTTCAGTCCCAAGCAGACGGACACTGTTGTAAGCATTCGGACTCACCGGTACCAGCATGCGAGCATCATCATCCTCACCAATCACCGTGACCTCCAACGGATTGTCGCAAGCAAAGGTGTTGAGATTGGCCATCGCCAGTGCCTGAAGTTCAGCCTCAGACATTTGCCACGCCTGCAGCATTCGGTGATGAACGAAACGATACGTCTCGTCCTGGTCCAGGACGAACATGACTGACAGCCCGCATACCCATGGCAACCTCACGAAATCCTTCAGTGTCGTCTCTGCCTCAGATTCGGGATACAGCATTGGCATCACGCGTCTGGAGACTTCCTCAAGTGGAGGCATCAGCTGATCAGGACCCCATTCCTGAAGTCGTACCACCGTGGTCAGGCCCGGCAGCACAATCTGTTTGAAGTTATCCGGCTGCTGCAAATAGGAACGGTAGAAATTAGTAAGATTAATTTCCGAATCCTCGATCTTCAGCCCAAAGCTGCCGACGGAGTTTATTTCCAGCAGTGGGTAGTACTTCCGACCGAGTTCAACGACGTCAGTACGAAAAACCTCCGGCGGATTCGCCAGCACTTCAGCGAATTCTATGGACATCAGCGTCCGCTCACAGATTGCCACTGTCTCTGCATCAAGCGCGGCGCCCCCGCGTGACTGCAGGCTGGCGACAACCATGATCTGTTTGTGTTCCAAAACCCAGAGTCGCCAGTCATACGTGCTGGTTCTGCGAAACACCCGCTGCCACAACGAACCGCGGCACCGGTGGCGAGACATTCCTTTCCAGGCTCTGCCCCTGCTGCCCAGTGGCAGTGCATCCACCACGTCACTGCTGATCACCACGGGAAACAGTGTCTCTGCCTCAAATGATGCAACATTCGTTTCCGGCTCAGACTCGTCGATCCACGCAGCGTACAGCGTCATCGTCCATTCCGGAACCCGGGCGGCGGCCGACAATTCGCCGTCCGACGGATGATTCCCGGCAGCTCGGAATTCAATGAATGACTCCGTCTGTTGCACCTCCAGCTCAATGGGACACACAAGGGAAAACCAATTGGCCGGTCCGCGAAATAAGGTATCGCCGTCTGAAAATTTCGAATTGGAATCAGACGGGTCAGTCATTGGATAAAACACGAACTGTTGAGTTTGACGACATGATCTCAGCTGCAAAGAACAAAAGCGACTGTTCGGCCACGACAGACTCTTCAGGCTTCAGCTCATCGCAGATGATAACAGACCCGAGCCGTGGCACAGCCTGAGCGCCACCTTCCGGAAAGGAGAAAATGCAAGACCTGACAATTGCCTTTTCTTCGGCGGTCAACAACGGATCGTCAACAGCCACAAGCCTCGAATACGCCGGGAAGCTTCCCCGTGCCGGACTGTGTTGCGGCCCGCACTCCTTCCGATACGATGCACCCCGGACGGTGATGCTACGATACAGACTCGGCCGGGGCAAAGGGTGAAGAACATTTCCGGGAAATCAGTTGCCCGCCACGCTGTATCTGCTCCGATAAACGACCCACACCGGTCGCAATAACCCGCGCGCCCGGTGAACTATCCTTCGACCACACTGATGACGAGTCACTCATGAAACTGGGAATTCTCGGCGGCACGTTCGATCCGGTGCACTATGGACATTTGGTCCTTGCCGACACCTGTCGAAACCAGCTGTCACTTAATCAGGTGCGTCTTCTTCCAGCGGGAACACCGCCACACAAAGCGGCACTGAAAATCACGGATGGGCATTCCCGCGCCGACATGCTGCAACTGGCGGTTTCGGGATATCCGGAATTTGTCGTGGATCGCCGGGAAATTAAACACAAGGGCCCGTCGTTCACTGTCAACACGCTGACAGCTTTCCGCAACGAATCTCCTGACGCAGAACTATTCTTCCTGATGGGCGCCGATTCACTGCGTGACCTTCCCACATGGAAAGACCCCGAACGCATTCTCCAACTGGCAAACGTTGTGGCCGTCAACCGTCCGGGATTGCCGGAACTTACGCATACGCAGGTCATCCAATGGGTTGGTGAAGACCTCGCCAGGCAGGTCAGAACTGTGTCTGTGCCAGGAACGAATATTTCCGCCACGGACCTGCGTCAACGAGCCCGCGACGGAACAGGACTGCGCTTTCTTGTACCACGGGCCGTCGAAGCGTACATCGACGAACATGGGATCTATTCCTGACAACGTTCCCACAAAGCCACGTCGTGAATTTCATGATCACTCAGCCTTCACCGGCAGCGGCACCTGTGCTGGCGACATCAGATAGGCGATCAGATTCTGAATCTGCTGATCACTCAGCACGTTCAGCAGTTTGTCCGGCATCATAGAAACAGGCGCTTCCTTCATCTCGTCAATCTCCGTACGCTGAATCACGATCTGCTCGGTCGCTGTCTGCAGCGTCAGCGTTTTTTCCGTGCGCCCCAGCACGATGCCATTGATTACGCGCCCGTCTTCCAGCAGCACGACGGACAGTTTGAAGTTCTTTGACACAGTCGCGCTGGGGTCGACGATATTTTCCAGCAGGTAATTCAGATTGTTTCGCTGGGCACCAGTCAGGTCCGGGGCAATCTTCTTCCCTTCACCGAATAAAGTGTGACAATTTGCACACGCTTGACTGAACAGCAGTCGTCCCGCCGCAGCGTCGGCCGCCGCCACAGTCTCTGAGGTCAGCATTCTTCGGAGTTTGGCAATGTGAGACGTCTTTTCTTTGGACTGTTCAGCCAGTTCGGGCCACATGCTGGCGACACGTTCGCTGAGGTGGGCGTCACCGGAATTCTGCATCTGGCGCAGCTGAAAGGCCGAAACGTGGGAACGGTCAATATTCCCTTCCGCCACAGCATCCAGCAGAACGTCGGCAAAGCGGGGACGCGACACAAGTGTGGTAATCGCCGCCTGCCTGGCGGTCAGATTAAACCCACCGAACTTCGAAACAAGCAAACCTGGCGTTTCTTCGTGGCCGAAGGCAGCCAGGCCACTGATTGCGTCTCGTGACATATCGCGGTCGCCCAGCAGATTCTGCAGCAGTTGCACGACGTCCCTGTCACGTGCCAGGACCAGTGCACGAATTGCGGCGCGGCGTTCCGGCAGGGCAGAGTCGCGATCGGCCGCAATCGCCCGTATTTCCTCCAGCGCACGACCGTCTCCGAACACCAGAGAAAGCTCGCGATTTAATCTCCGGACCTCTGCGACTCCGTTGTTCAAATTAGCCGCCGAGAATGCATCCCAGCCTTTGACCGGCGTTGTTTTGCGCCAACCTCGCAGCGCTTCCGCCATACCCCGCAGGACGTCGACGACGACTGATGAATCCCCCTCCTGGTTCGTCACTCGCTGCACCAGGCGGGCGATGACGTCCGGTTGGCGTTCAATTTCCAGCGTAATGCGACGTGCAATGTATTCGCGTACAATAGGCAATCGACAGGACATCACCATTTCAATGGCCTGATCACTGTTAGCCAGAATTGCAGGTTCGACTCCGTACCACACCATCAGCGGCAGCACTCGGTCAGCGGCATATTCTTTGTGACTGCCCAGCGCCAGTGCAATCGGCCACCGATCTTCATACCGCAGACGCTGCAATGCGGAGGCCAGCCACGTCAGAACCAGCCCGGAGTCATCGCCCTGAGCCATGGACTGAAACGTCTCCAGTACGGATGGCGGCGGTTTACCATCTTCCACAAGCAACTGAATGGCCCAGCAACGAATGTGCTCGCTGTTGTCGTCAAGGCAGCTGGCAAGAAATGCGTCACTCGCTCCGCCAGTCACGTGCAGTGCCCACAGGCGTCGCAGTCGCCGCTGTTCAGATTCATTCGAATGAAACTTTGTTCGCAGGTTTTCGTGGATCTGCGTGGGCAACGTTGAATGCGAAGCACGTTCGGCGAGTTCCAACAGACATTGTCGCGACAACCATTCCCACTCGGACGCCACGTGCTCTGCCAGCTGTTGATTGCTGAGTTGCCCCACTGAAGCAACGGACGGGTGTCGGGCCTGCAAATTCTCGTTTAACGTGAGCCGGTAGATGCGCCCGGAAGTTCGATGAATCCCGTCGTTTTCGTGGCATTCCCCCACATCGGACCAGTCTGCGATAAACATCTCGCCGGCCCGGCCGGTAATAATTTCTACACCACGAAACCACGGATCCGAGACTTTCATGAAATCGGGCGCGTGCCGAGCCGTGTATGTGGCGCCGTGACGATGCAGCGTGTCTCGATTGATGCGACGACCATGCAGATTGAGCGCCAGCACCGACCCTTGCAATGCTTCGGGGAAGGGCTGCCCCTGCAGAATTGTCATGCCGCAGTGCGCATGCCCGCCCCCCGCATCGTCGGTCGTTTTGGTCATCACCGTCACTCCGTCTTTGCGAATATCGTGCCACAGTTCCTTTGTATCCCAGTGAAAGTGATCCGCCGTCTGCTCGATGATGCCGTACGTGTGCGGGTTAAAATGTTCACCGTACATGCGTCGAAAGCGAGCGCCCGGAACGACGTGCCACAGATGTCCAATCACCGTGTTAATACAGAACATCTGCCCGTTTTTGTCCCAGTCCATGCCCCACGGATTAGTCGTACCCACACAGACCACCTCAAACTGATGCCGAGTGGGATGGAACCGCCAGATTCCGCAGTCCAGGGGCTGCCTCTGGCCGGAAGTGGCACCGGGCACGCCAACACTTGAAATCGCCATTATGCCGTTGCGTCCGTACAGCCATCCGTCCGGCCCCCAGCGGAGCCCATTCACCATCGTGTGTCGCGCAGCACTGTCGTCCCAGCCATCCAGCATGACGACCGGCTCTCCATCGGGCACGTCATCCTTGTTCGCATCAGCAATGAACAGCAGATTGGGAGCGTCCAGCACCCACACGCCTCCATGTCCGATTTCAACGCTCGTCAGCCGTCGACCCTGATCCCAGAACACGGTGCGGTTGTCGAAGTGCCCGTCGCCGTCGACATCCTCCAGAATCACAATGCGATCGCGCATGCGTTCGTCAAAATTGGTGGGCCGTTCGGCGTATGTGTAGTTTTCTGCCACCCACAATCGACCGCGATCGTCCGTCGCAAGAGCAATCGGTTGCTGAACAGCGGGCTCGGCTGCAAACACGGTTGCCTGGAAGCCGGCCGGAAGTGTCATTCCAGCCAGGGCGTCCGCCGGAGACGTAATTCTGGCTTCCGAACTCTCCGTGTTCAGTGGTTTGGGAAACTCGTCTCCATGGACTTTAGAAGTGGCAACCAAAGACCACAGAACAAAGAAAGAGCAGAATCGATCAGTCATAGTGAATAGGCTCAGGGAATGGCACGGGAAGGCATGCGTGAAAAGCGTGTCTTCTGAGGCAGGTTTACTGGCGTCGCGTGCGAAGCCGACGTGGCTCTAAACAGGAGTGACAACCCAACAGGATGGTTCCTGCGGCATTTCCGGCTGTTGCTGCTTCGCCTCCGCGATTATGCATTTTAGTTCCTTCAGCATTTCAAGACCATCGTCCCGTCAGAAACCACCCTCCACGCCGACCACCGAAAGACGTTTCGACCGCGATACTGTCGTCGACCACGCCCCACACGTACAATGACAATGTCCGCGAGGTGAAACCTGCGAATCGAAAACACGTCGGACACCTTGCGAAGGACGCTCGAACACCCGGACATCATCCACGAACGAATTCACACAGCAAAGATGCTGCCACGGTCTCAATTAAGGTATCTCCATGCACTGTATCTGTCGCGTGTCTGTTTGCCTGACGCTTATATTCTCCATCGGCTCAAGGGGAAACGCAGCCGAACGGTTGACGCTGAATAAGCCTCAATCGAATCAGATCATCCAGCGCAAGGGCATCGCCTCCGGCCGGGGTTATGCAGACGTAAGTGTTCAGGGGTTGCTGCCGACAAACTCTGAAACTGCGGAATGGCAATACCGAGTCATCCCGACTGGAGCGACAGAGGCTGTCGGCGTCAAATCCGCGACTGCCGCGTGGGAAGCACTGATGATCATCCCGGACGGGGATATCTTTACCGGAAATGTCCGAGTGGGTGCCGGCGGCTGGTATCGCCTGGAACTTCGTTGCCGGCGCCAGGGAAACGTTATTGCCGCCGGGGCAGTTCAGCCGTTTGGCGTGGGCGAGGTCTTTCTGGTCGCCGGCCAATCCTACGCCACCAACTGTAATGATCAACGTTTCCTTGTCACCGACGCACAGACGCGTGTCGCGGCATTTGATTCCGCTAAGGGGACCTGGCAGATCGCAAATGATCCACAGCCAGTTTCTGACGGCAGCGATGGCGGATCTATCTGGCCGCCGCTGGGAGATGCTCTGGCCGAAGATTGCAAAGTGCCGATTGGCTTTGCGAATGTCGCTGTGGGCGCAACATCGTCTATGCAGTGGATGCCGCAGGGGCGTCTGCATCAGCGACTGGTCCTGACGGGGCAGACGCTGGGAAATTTTCGGGCAGTTCTGTGGCAGCAGGGTGAATCAGACGTGATTGAGAAAACGTCGACCGCCGGGTACGTCGCTAACCTGATTGCAATTCGTGACGCCGCAGCGAAACAGTGGACGGGCACTGCGACGTGGCTGTTAGCAAAATCCACCCTCCATCCCACCGTCTACCACGACCCGACAGGTGAAACCCGTATTCGGACCGCCATCGACGAACTTGTCAGACTGCCCGAATTCAAACCCGGCCCTGATACGGATGTGCTGCAGAATGAGAACCGAGGCGACGCGGATTCGCGGCGACATTTTACAGCGGCTGGTCAGCGGAGAGCGGCCGATCTGTGGCGCACGGCAATTCATCAGACGGTCCTGCCGCAAGCCCCCGCAACCATTGCTTTGCGCGTGGGACTGGCTGTCGCCGACATCACCCCACCGATTGGATTTCCCATGGCCGGCTACTACCACGAACGATTGGCCGACGGGGCCATCGATCCGCTGCAGGCAAAGGCAATCGTATTTCACGATACAGATGTATCTGGCGCTTTGGTTGTCTGCGACCTGATCGGCATCGCCACCGACCTGTCACGTGAGGTGCGAAAACGAGTGTCAGAAAACACCGGTATTCCGGAAACGAACGTCGTGGTTGCAGCGACCCATTCGCACACCGCTCCGGACTACATGAAGGAACTGTGGCTGAACATCACAAAACGACCGCAGCAGGCACTGCGACGAAAATATATCGACTCGCTGATCGGACAAATTGCTGCCGTAACAGAAGACGCCGCAACCGATGCTCAGCCGGCCTTTCTTGAGTCCGGCGCGGCAGTGCAGCGGACGCCCGTATCATTCAACCGTCGCTTTGTCATGCGGGACGGTAGTGTGAAGACGTGGCAGAACTTCAACAATCCCAGTGTAATTCGGTCGGCAGGCCCGATCGACCCGGAAATCGGTCTGCTGGCAGTGCGAACGCCATCGGGCGATCTGCGTGGAGTGTTCAGCAACTTCGCCCTGCACCTGGACACCGTCGGCGGCTTGAAATGGAGCGCAGACTATCCATTCTTTATCGAGCGCACATTGAAATTGGCAGTCGGCCCCGATGTGATCTCGATATTCGGCACGGGCTGCTGCGGAGACATTAACCACTCCAACCCTCACAGCCCAAAACGCAATACGGCCGGTTTTATCGGTACGTCTATCGGCGATTCCATCGTTCGAAGTGTGAAGCAACTGCGGCCGGTTGAGCAGACGCGATTGGTCGTGAAGTCAAGGCGAGTTAACCTGGCGCTGCAGGATGCCACCCAACATGACGTCACCAGCGCGGTGCAGATCGTTGAGCGGGCCAAACGAGGTGAAAAGGTCGATTTTTTTCAACACGTCACCGCCTACAAGAACTTGATTCTGGACCATTTTCGCCACGCTCAGCCGTACGTATCCACACCTGACCATATTACCTGGGGGCTGAGCCGATCACTGGCTGGAATCGGAGAAAGGCTGCCTGTTGATGTGACCGTGATGACTATCGGCAGCGATGTCGCGATTGTCTGTCTGCCCGGTGAAGTGTTTGTGGAACTGGGGCTGGCCATCAAACAGGGATCGCCGTTTCGCACGACAATGATCGTGGAACTGTCGGACGCCGTTGAAACAATTTACATCCCTAATCGGGCCGCCTATGCCGGCGGAAGTTATGAAGTCACGAATTCAGCCGTCCAACCAGGCAGCGGGGAAATACTGGTCGAGACTGCCTTGAGTCTGTTACGTGAAGCGGCCACT
>Ga0315331_10003574_pt1 | contig 11750 bp, 10 predicted proteins | sample M160m34915metaG_FD_203456 | JGI IMG/M metagenome (GOLD analysis project Ga0315331, IMG submission 203456) | Ammonia-oxidizing marine archaeal communities from Monterey Bay, California, United States - M1 60m 34915 | ecosystem: Environmental > Aquatic > Marine > Intertidal zone | place: USA... | reverse complement strand
AAGCGAACAAGGCAACTGTGGAAGAGACGCAAAACTGGGAAGCATTCCGCAAGCATCGAACATCAACGAGGCGCTCCGGGAGAAAAGTAGTGGTTGGGAGGCGAAGCTGAATGCAGGTCAATTCCTGCAACAGCTCTTATCGCTTATACAATAGTCTAGCAAACTTCAAATAACAGCATGGCCCCCACACCAGTTAATCCCTCGAATAAAAAAATAAGGTTGGGGGGAATCACCAAGTAGTAATGATCAGCCGGAGGCCAAGTCGGGCTTAAAACCCGGGGTAGCGGTTCTGTAATTCCTGCCGGGCTTGGGCTGCCCGCTCAGGCTTACCGACCTTTGGCCATAGTTCCACCAGTCGCTTCAGAGCTTCTGCGTGTGCATCTGGCTGAGCCGAGAACATCAGGTGGGTATGCAAATAAGCCATGATCGCCCCCTCAAGATCGTCACGAGCCTCACAACTTGCACCGCGAGCATTGTAAATTCTGGCTGCGATCTCAACATCCGCAGCATTCATCTGAGCAATCAGAGTGTTCGTCAACTCATTTGCTTGGTCACCGTTACCTTGGAGAGCCAAGGCGACCGCTTTACCAGCCTTGCTCAACGTTTGAAGGCGGATAATTTGCGTGGTTTGTGACTTAAGGCCGAGTATCTGGTCAAAATCAGCCACGGCTGCTGGCCCTTGTTTCATTTTGAGCCGCACGAGTCCCTGCAGATATCGCGCCTCGATCTTGGTCGTCTCTGCCGGGGCTTTTTCAAGAGAGCCATAGAATTTCAGAGCCTGCTCGCTGTTATTGGATGCCAACGCAAGATCTCCCAATAACTTCGCAGACTCATAAAAGTGCCAAGAGCCTTGATTTCGAGTAGCAAAGTCAAGCATTCGCCTAGCCGCGTCATCAATTTTCCCCTGCCCAGATAATGCCAGCTTGGCTTCACAAAGAGCATAGTAGAAGGCGACATCTTCCTTGATGATGTCCCTGTTGATGGTGTTTACTTTCACCTTCTTCAATTCAGCCAACGCTTGATCATACTGCCCGTCAAGTGAGAACGCTCTCGCCTTGGTCAATTGAGGAGGATCCCCTTCAAACATGATCTTGCTGATCTCTCCAGCCTTGAAGGCCTTGGTGACCCCAGCCTTATCCAGTTGCACACCCTCTTTAGTTCCAGCAATTACAGCTCCGCTGACATTGTCTCCTTTCATGTCATAAACACGGTCGATCTGCGCCTGAGCAGACGGAATTGCCAGCATCCAAGTGCAAGCGAAAACGAGAACACGAGGCTGAGTGAAAATGCGTTTCATGGAGGTAATTGCAATCTTGAGAGACGGGAGAATTCTATTAACGGAAAAGACAGCAAACGGCGTGCTGCTCGCTTACTTTCCAGTGGTTTTTGGTAGCCCTTGAGCTGGTTGTCCAAGGTCAGCTTCTATCTGCTTCAGAAGCTTATTAAATTTCAGGTAGTGAGTTTCACCCCCCATTGCAGGATACAGTGCGTGCACTTTGGTGATGTCGCTCTTGGATTTTTCCATCAGTAGCTTGCTATTGGACTTTTTACCAGCACGGTAACGGCACAGGGCAACGTGGTAACGGGCATTGAAGAACATGTCCTGGTATTTGGGATCACGACTTGTTAACTGACTCACCTTGCCCCAGCCCCAAATCAAATTCTTCCCTTTGGAATCGGGTTTCCCGCCATTGAGCGCTTTCTGAAAAGCCACGACCGTGTATTTTTCAGGCACGATTTGTGCCCATTGCTCATAAGCAAGAGCAGCAGCAACCTGCGCGTCCAACATCATCGGTTTTTCAGTCAGGATGGCTGCGTACCCTTTAACGGCTGCACTGTAATTACCGAGCATTCGTTGTGCAGTTGCGAGTTGGAACTCCACTTGCAACGGCACATCCGAACTACCTGCCTTGATCTGCTCCAAAGTACTGACAGCAGTCTTCAATAACTCTGCTGCTTGACCGGTGGCCTTCGTGGTTCCCGGCGGCATTGATGTTACAGCCAAATCCACAAGAGTTTGCCCCACCCACTGCAGCGTGGCAGCATCCTTGGTCGTTTTGGAAATCCGATCAAGAAAGACGCGGAAAGCTGAAACAAGCGCCTGCTTTGCAGGTCCAGTGGAGGCTTCCAACGAATCGCGAATTTCACGTGATGCGCGAATGTAGATTGCAGTAAGCTTTTTCTGAGCATCAGGCCCAACCACGCTGGTGCGTAGTTTGTCCATCACGCTCATCGCACGCTTCAACAACGCATCGGCATCATCTGGTGAGGCTGCCATTCTCTGAACAAGCACCTGCAACTCAGTGCTGTAGGTGTCACTTTCAAAACTCTGCCCCGCGTTGCCGAGTCGGTCGATAATAGCAGTCGGTCCGTAGGTTTGATTTTCCATGACGCTTAATGCTGCATCGATATCCTTCATCCGGAGGTGAATCTTGATCAGCACCAAAGCTGCCTTTCCTGCCTCGATATTGGCGAGCTTTCCATCAATTGCTGACAACCCCTCAGCGACCTGAAGCCTAGCTTTTCCGAGATACTCCTTCGCCTTCACGTCATCTTCAGCAATGCGGGCCTTGATATGCTCATTCCACAACAGAACCCCAAGCAATCTATTGTAGGAACTGCGTTCTTCGCCTTCCGGCATGGCGGCGATCCGGGCCTCAGCCTCGTCCCATTTACCATCTCTCAGAGCGATCTTGATGATCACTCCCTGAGCTAGGGCTGCCTTGGAACTGTCTGGCCAAAATTTGAGCATGAAGTCAGCAAGCGACTCCAACTGACCCGATGCAGCAGTATTCCCAGAGTCCTCGACCAGCAACAGTTGCAATGCGTTCAACGCAACCAAGCCACCGCTGAGACCAGCCTCTGAACCGGGTGAATTGCGAGCGAGAAAAAGCCCAACTACCGTGGCATCGCGGTAGTGCTTGGATTTGAAGAGTAGGAACGCAAGATACTGCCTCGATTGATTTACTAATTCCAAATCCGAGCTAAGTTCAACAAGGCTCAGACCTCGTTGTAAATACTGGATCGCGAGTAGGCGATTTTCAACTAATTGTTTGTTGACATCCTTCAGCTGTTCCTGCTGGTCAGCAGTGGCACCTTCCTTGTCCAGAACCGCAATCGTCGACTCCAACTGGTCCATCGCAGCCTGTAAATCACGGGCACTTTCAAATGCATCCCTCAAACTCTCAGGCTGTTCAGCCTGAGGCATCTCAACCGGTGCTTCCCGATCGATGCCGAGATCCGCTAAGAGTGCAATTGCTTTTTCTGATTGTGGACTTGGAATCCTGCTAGCCGTATTCAACAATTCCCGAGCCCTTGCTTCGGCTCTCTTGCGTTCCACAGGCTTCTTTACTTTCTCTTTATCTTGCGAGCGTAAAAGGTAAGCCTTCGCCAACGCTATCCGCAAATCTTGAACACTCGCAGCAGTGCGTTCGTTGGGCCTGACGTCTTCAACAATAGGCTCTCCCCGATCAATGCCCGTCTGATAATTTGGAGGAGTCTTTTCCAGGCTTAGCCGGATGATTCCATTAACAGCTTGAAACTTGGCATCACGCAAGGCATCAGCATCGGGCTGCTCAAGCATTCGCAGATAACTATCCAATGCTTTTTCTTTTTCGCCGAGCTGCTCTTCAACCTGCCCGCGTTGCAACATGGCAATTGCCCCTTGTGCGTAGCGCCCGTACTTTTCGCTTAGTTCGACAAACGCCTTGAGCGACTGTTCGAGGAGTTCTTTGCCGTCTTTGAGCGGATCACGATAGGTGCCAGCAGCCAAACGTCGCGATTCCGCTGCACTATTCATGGCCTGCATAAACTCGCCTCGGTATCTGTCTCTAAGTGCTTTTGCTTCCGCCCCTGGTGCTTTGGCCCCAGCCATTTGCTTCAGTTCTTCACGCAAGTCAGTAACAATCGCATCAAACGTTTTTGAAGCGGACAAATAAGACTTGGCAGCCTCCGAACGAGTCGCGTCATCAGGCTCAGTTGCCATCAATTGGGTTGCTCGCACCAATTGCAGTTTCCCAAGCTTCAGACGGGCTTCAGAAAGCCGAGGATGCCCCTCTTTCTTCAGAAACGCGGTAATTTCGGCTTCGGCCAAACGAAAATTTTCGTTTCGCTTGTCGCTGTTGCGCGAACTAATCGCAAGTTCGATGTACGTCTGGGCCTTCTCGAGAGGAATCGCGCCGAGGAAATCCTCAGAAACTCCCGGATACTCAGAAATCCGATCCAAATAGGCCAAAGCGGTATCAAAATACTTTGCTGCTCGCAATTGGTTGATAAAGTCCTTCGCAGGCTCACCAGCAGCAAACACTGGGCCCGTCGTCACGGACACCAAAAGCAACAGATTTACGGGCAACAATCGCAGCATCCCTCGGAATCCTGAAAAGCGTGGCATAGGATTTTGTCTGTCTGGAGGAGAAAAGAGGTCACGGAGATGTCAAAGCAAACGGTTTTTTTAAAAGCTGAATGCAAGCCCGCCCACAAACACTAGATTAAGAGGGGCTGACGCCCTATTCAAGCATAGCCCATTCAGCAGGCCATTCGATGCGGATTCCATCACAGTTCGACGATGACAATCTTTACAGCAAAAAGATACCCCGCGGCGAGTCCGTCAAGACGTTTCGCAAGCTGATTCGGCTGGCACTCGGGCTTGGTCTGGTTGTCGTGGTAATGCTGGAAGCCGCAAAACCCGGCGTATACCGCCCTTTTTTTGGACACTTACCGGCAAAAACAGGGGGAGCAGCGGTAAACCTGCCGTCTGCAACGGGCCAGCGAACACAAGTTTCGGCGAGCGGAAACATAAAACCTGAACAAACTCAGTATTCCCCCAAAGATCGCCAGATTGCCAATCAATTGACTTCGCAACTTTCTCGAAAAGAGCAGGTCAGCTGGACGGTTGCTCTTTCGCGGTCCCTGCGAGGGCTGGAAATCGAGAAAGCTCCTGACTCAATCGCTACAACCCTGCAAAAACTCAAATTCGCACCTGAAGTGGACACAGCACAGCGTGCTGTCTGGGAATATGCAATTCGGGACATCGCTGGCACCGTGACCCCAACCAACGCTGATTCTGACTATGGAATGGCTCAAAAGGCCGCCTTGCTGGCCGCATTGGACGAAGTCGCGGCAAACCGTGTCATTGATGCAACCGTTTGGAGATCGGAAGATTTTGACTTTTTTTATCGAACACTCGATTCAGCTAGCCAATTACCTGACTCCGGAATCGCCACCGTGGGTGCCTTACCGTTACTGCAACAACCGGATGTTTTTCTAAATCAAACGGTGACAATTCATGGCACGGTCGCGCTGGTAGAAGCGCTGAAAGCCCCACAAAACCCCTATGGCATCAGCGATTATTGGCAGGTCTGGGTAAAACCGTCTGAGGGTGCAGATCGTCCGATCGTTGCTGTCGTACCCGATGTGCCTCGCTCGGTTGCAGAAAAAGCGGAACAAACAGGAACTGAATTAGCGGCTAACGATGGGGTGCAAATCACGGTTGTGGGAAGATTTCTGAAACGCCTCGCTTACGCCTCAGGGGGCGGAGCAGACTTGGCTCCCGTGGTCGTTGGACGAATCACCTATGCACCGTTTGCGGCAGGCGAACAGCAGGGCACCTCGACTGCAAATTCCACCACAGTTTCAGCAAGTAAGTTTTGGCTACTTGCCTCGATTTCGTGCATTGGCGGTGTCGGATTAGCGTTGTTATTGATGTGGCGAACCAACGTGATGGCCAAGCAATCACGTCAGTTGCGCGCGGCTCACCGCCAAAATCCAGATGAATTCTTACAAGGCTTGGGGGAATCATCCGTGACAGGAACTTTCAAAGCAGGGCAGGATCATCCATGAAAAACTGGAGTAGGAAAATTCGACTACCTTTCAATCTCATAACCGCTAGTCTGTCGCTGTTTTCAGCTCAACGCTTATCGCAAACCGCTAAGCATGTTCATCGCCGAGGCTGTCTGGTATTCGCATTGCTGCTGTGCAGTTGCAATTTCGGCCACTCGGGCGAATCAGCCATCCCGCTGCTAAGTGGTTTTGACACCGAACGCATTGCTGCCACTTACCCACCAACCGACGGGGAAACGCTGGGCGAACTTGCTAAACTTCTGTATCGCATGAGGTCCATAGATCCAATCAAGTTGCAGACAATGGCAACTCAGAACGCTGAGACGACTGATGACGGCGAACCTCGCCCATTGTTGGTTGGCGATGCCGTGCCACTGACCGGCACGATCAAATCCATGCAGTTGGTGCCAATCCCGAAACAGCTGACCGAGGTCCTTGAGTTCACTCAACTGCATGTAATCACCGTCGAGGATACAGACGGGCATGAAGTCAAGGTAATTTCGTTTCCGCTACCTAAGGATGCCCGCGCTGGAGACCAACTCGAGGGCGTTGGCGTAGCGCTGCAAGTCGAAGAATCACTGGACATCACACCACCTCGTGCCTCGGCGATGGTCTGCAATCGAGTGCGGTGGTTGCCGGTATCATCCTCCAATCTGGGCTGGCAGCTACTGCGTAACCAAGGAGTGGATATCAGCCTACTATCGGATTTAGGCACAAGAAATCGCCAAACGCTGCTCGCCGAGGATGGAGACGCTTTCTACGCCATGATGGCGGCGGCATCTGACATTGGGCAAGACAGAGTAGAAATCCCAAATCCTAGTGAAATCGAACCAGTCACGCTGCTGCAGGGCTCATCCGAACTCACCGGGCAGTGGATGCAGATGAATCTTGAAACGGTACTGATCACGCGAATATCCGTCACGGAACCGCAGCGGCAAATGGAATTAGGCAGCGATCACTACTACCAGATCGACGCCGTGGGTGACCTTGGCAAGGTCGTTGTACAAATCGAACGCCCCGCAGGTGACGATGGCCCGCCTGCCAGCTTTCACAATCGCTATCCGGTATCCGTTGTCACACGGAGTTTGCCCGCTTTTCTCGAAACTCAAATCCAGAGGCAGGAAGGTGGGAATGCCGTCATCTCTGGGCTGAAAACAAAGATTCAGATGGATGGGTTTTTCTTTCGACTCTGGAGCTACGAGACTGACTTCATGAGCCAGAATGGCGGTGGTGACCAATTCGGTCCACTGCTGATCGCGGCAGTGATCCGAGACAAACAACCCGATTCAACCGATCCGGCTGGGGTCAATTTGATCGGCAGTGTTGCTGCATTTGCGGTGATTCTCGCAATTTTCGGAGTCTGGGCTTGGCAGCGAAAGGTCGATTCTCTTGACCGCGCCGTGCGAGAAAGGAAAAAAGAAAAGGAAGCAGAAAGCCTGCGAATCCCCTGAATGCACGCTTGCATACCACAATCAAGCGGATCGACTACTTGACCAGAACGTCACAACGGGCAGGATATCGGTCGCTTAGAATCCGTCACAAAACAATCCCGCATTTTAATACGAGAGACCGACAACATGCGCCGTGCCAAAATTACTGTCATCGGAGCCGGAAACGTAGGAGCAACATGTGCACATTGGTGCGCTGCTGCCGAACTCGGCGATGTGGTGCTGCTGGATATCCCGCGCACAGAAGATATGCCGCGTGGCAAAGCACTCGACCTGATGCAAGCCTCGCCTATTTTCGGATTTGACTCGAACATCGTCGGCACGACTTCCTACGATGACACCGTCGATAGCGACGTAATCGTCGTCACAGCAGGTATTCCCCGCAAGCCCGGCATGAGTCGTGATGACTTGCTCAGTACGAACGCGAAAATCGTGACAAGCGTCGGTGAACAAATCAAAGCTACCAGCCCAAATGCCGTCGTCATTGTGGTCAGCAATCCACTTGATGCCATGGTTCAGCAAATGTGGAAGGTAACGGGCTTCGACTCCGCACGTGTTTGTGGGCAGGCAGGCGTTCTTGATACTGCACGCTACCGTACCTTCCTAGCGATGGAATTAGGCGTTAGCGTCGAAGACATCAGTGCACTACTTATGGGTGGTCACGGAGACACAATGGTGCCAATTCCAAGTTGCACCAGTGTTGGCGGCATCCCAATCACACAGCTACTTGATTCGTCTCGTCTTGAAGAGATTGTTGATCGAACGCGAAAGGGGGGTGCCGAAATCGTCTCACTGCTGAAAACAGGAAGTGCCTACTACGCGCCCGCCGCGGCATGCGCACAAATGGTTGAAGCTGTTGTACGCGACAAAAAACGGGTTATTCCCGTGGCTGCCCTGTGCAACGACGAATATTCAGTCGGTGGTTACTACGTCGGTGTTCCTGTCGTCATGGGCAGCGGCGGAATAGAAAAAATCATACAGCTGGACCTCACAGACAACGAAACTGCCGCTTTTGAAAATAGTGTCGAAGCAGTCAAGCAATTGGTAGCAACCATGGACCAATTGCTATCGGTTTAAGCGTCGACGGAACATTTCTTTTCGCAAAGGAGCGAAATTGACTTTTTCGCCGCCTTGGAATCTCATCAGCGTTGACACCACTCCAAGCGCGGCCTTAGTTTCTGTATCGATCATTTGCGTAAAACTTTTTTGTTTACGCTGCTTTTTTAATCGCCTCTCTTTTCGCAGAAGCCATGAATCGTTTCCACAAGTCGATGTCATGGAGCAAACCTACGGAATCGGAATCCGACAAGCAGAATCCCCACGCCAATCTGTGGGATAGCGACGAAGCTGTTTCGAATGCTTCGTTTGGCCTTGCTGACACTTGGTCGCACAACACGTCACACCGCAGTTTTTTCCTGCCTTTGCATTACTCTGAAACCTACCAATACCCTTTAGTGGTTTGGTTTCACAGCAACGGTTTTAATGAACAGCAGATCGATCAGGTGATGCCACACATCAGCCTGCGAAACTACGTTGGCGTGGGAATCCGCGGAACCAAAGCAGCCGATTCGGTTGGGCATCGATTTGACTGGCATCATAGCCCAGCAGGCATTGCTACGACCCAAGAAGCGGTCATGCAAGCAATTGAAGCCGCTACTGAACGCTTTTCGATTAACACATCTCGTGTAATTTTGGCTGGTTATCGTGAAGGCGGAACGATGGCATTGCGAGCCGCCATGCAAGAACCAGATCGTTTTGCGGGAGTAATATCGCTCGGTGGGCGAATGCCAACTGGTTCAATCAGAAATATCCAGCAACTTCGTGAACGCCGCCTTCCAATGCTGTGGCAGTGGGGAACCGAGAACGCCGAATACACCAACCACTATCTTAAAACGGATTGCCAAACGTGCATGGCAATTGGCAGCCGGGTCGAAGTTCGGCAATACCCAGGAGATGACGAGATGACCACCGTCGCCCTGCACGACCTCGATGAATGGATTATGCGACGCATCGTCCCGGATTCATCGATACAGGACTCGGATCGCTGGGCATCCAGCCCAACGCTTTACTCAAGCAATTGATCTGACTTTCTGCAATGCTCGATCTGCTCTGCGTCGAAGAGCAGATGCTGTTTATTCAGTTTCGGACTCATGACTGATGCCGAACCATCAGCGATGGGGTACACTAAGGTGATGTCTCGAACCGCTAGGTTTACTAGTGCAACGTTGCACATGAAGCCGGAAAACAAGAAGTCACTCCAAGAACATTACCAACGACGCCATGCCTCCATCCGATGATTTACCAAACAGTGATCAACCGGACCTCAAAACAACCTCGGGCAATGCGGCCTCAAACGGCAAGACAGTGCTGCTTGTAGACGACGACATCGAGATTGTTGAAGCCGTTCGTTACGCACTGGAAGGTGTAGGTCACAATGTAGTTGTGGCCCGCGACGGCAATCAGGGGTTGGCACTTGCGGAGCGAGAAAACCCAGACTTGATTGTGCTGGACATGATGATGCCGAAACGCAGTGGTTTTCTTGTTCTCGAAAAACTGCGTCGCCTCCGAACAGACCCCCTGCCGGTGATCATGATTACCGGGAACGAAGGCAGTCGCCACAAAGCGTACGCAGAATTGCTGGGTGTAAGTGATTACATCCGCAAGCCGTTTCCAATGGAACGCCTGATTTCCTCAGTGGATAAGCTGATCGGGTCATGAACTCCGTCGCTGACCGCAAAGAAGAAAGACATTTGTCACGGCACATCGTGATTGCTGCCGCAGTGACAGGGTCTTTGGGCATCGCGATCGGCGCTTTTGGTGCCCACGGCTTGGAATCGCTTTTCGACAGCCGTGGCTATGATGCTGCTTTTGCTGCAAAACGCTCGAACCAGTTCGAGGTTGGTGTACGTTATCACCTACTGCAATCTGCCATGCTCTTGGCACTGGCTGCCATCCCATTTGGTGTACAACGATGGCGTCGATGGTCAATGAGGCTGAGTTTAATTGGACAAACAGTATTCTGCGGCAGCCTTTACTTGCTGGTTCTCACAGACACACCAAAATTGGGGGCGATTACTCCGCTTGGCGGACTATGCCTTATTTTTTCATGGTTAATACTGTTGCCGATGTGCTGGAAATCAGGCGATGAATGACACCTGCACCCCCGCATTCCACCAGAAAACGAAATTCGGGTCCTCCCCGTGAACGCTGGAATCGCTTACGGTGTTGAGAGCTAAGTCATCATTGCTCTCGCTCTTGCAATCTCCGCCGATGTCCACCGCGGTTCACCCTGATATCGAGTTTCCTAAGCACTGGCACCGACGTCATTTACTTGATTTGGAAAGCCTGTCGCCAGAAGAGATCTCTACGATTCTCGACGTGGCACAACAACTCAAAGAATTGACGCACGGCTGCCGGCAGAAAATCTCACTGCTTGCCGGAAAAACATGTGCAAACCTGTTCTTTGAGAACAGCACACGTACACGAAACAGTTTTTCACTTGCAGCCAAACGACTTGGCGCGGACACGGTGGAATTCAGCAGTGTGGGTAGCAGTGTCGCCAAAGGTGAGACATTTGTTGACACCGCCAAAACCATCGAAGCCATGGGAGTCGAGTGGGTTGTTACTCGCCATGGCACACCGGGCACACCTCATTTGCTCTCACGCGAACTGGATTGCTGTGTACTGAACGCAGGAGATGGGCCACATGGTCATCCGACGCAGGGCTTGCTTGACATGCTGACGATCAAGCAGCATCGGGGTGATATCAAGGGTCTGACGGTGGCATTGGTTGGAGACATCGCCCATAGTCGCACAGCCAGAAGCAACATCTGGGGACTCAGCAAACTGGGTGCACATGTCATCATTTGTGGACCTCCTACCTTGGTGAGCCCCAGGTGGACAGAACTCGGCTTCGAAGTCGCTCACCACTTGGATGACATCCTTCCTCGCTGCGATGTCCTCAACCTGCTGCGGATTCAGTTTGAACGACAACGGGCTAGACCTTTTCCAAGCGTACATGAATACGCCGCTCTTTACGCCATGAACGGCGCCAGAATGCGGAAAGCGAAAGATGACATTTTGATCATGGCCCCCGGGCCGATCAATCGTGGCGTTGAAATCACACCCGAGGTTGCCGACGGCCCCCACTCTGTCATTTTGGAACAAGTCACCAATGGCATCGCTGTCCGAATGGCAGCACTCTGGCTGCTGTCTGGGGCTAACGAACGAGCCAGAGCTAACGCGACAAGTTCACCCGCTGACTGATCGACACAACCCATCTGATGAGTCAACCGCGTGCCAAAAGCCGAGCCAAGCAATACAACTCCATGAATGAATCAGCCAAGCGAGATCTGCTCATTGAAAACGCCCGACTGGTGGACCCCAGTCAGGATTTGGATGGTTCGGCACGAATCCTGGTCATCAATGGACGCGTGGCAAAAATTGACCCCACCGATCAGGAAA